>Ga0256831_1000449_pt1 | contig 21377 bp, 20 predicted proteins | sample 132544metaG_FD_189087 | JGI IMG/M metagenome (GOLD analysis project Ga0256831, IMG submission 189087) | Hydrothermal vent microbial communities from Lau Basin, Pacific Ocean - 132-544 | ecosystem: Environmental > Aquatic > Marine > Hydrothermal vents | place: Pacific Ocean: Lau Basin | collected... | reverse complement strand
TTATAACCTCATTTAGTATAATAAACTTTTACTCTTAAAGAATTAACTTCTCATTTATTGTAAGGTATGTATTTTTTCATAATCATATTGGATTAAGATATAAAGTAATAGGTGAGATGTCCCCCAGCTACATTACCATTATATTTTTTTGTCCTCAGTTGTCAAGAGTTTTTGAGGACATTTTTTAACTTTCTTTAATCCATTTGTTTTCTTTGCATAAAAGTTCTTATATATTTTTTAGAAATTCTATGCATATCTGGTTTTCAATTTGGCAATCTTACCCCTTTATTTACCTTTAAATTTATTCTTATATCACCATCCTCTGCAAGCTTTAGTAATGTCTGTCTAAATCACTTATGAGTATTATATAATATTTCTTCTGGTACTGTTCTATCTCTTTTATTATTAAACTCTAAAGCTTTATCAAAATCTACATAGGAAGCTTCTACTTCTGGAGTTTTCCCCTCTGCTTTTACCTTATCTATTAATTTTCTTGCTTTAGAATAAGTTTTTAGTGTTCCATCCACTACACCTATTCATTTTTCTTTATCTTTTAAAATTCATTTCAAAAGCACTTCACTTTTTCAACTTCCCCCTCATCCTGCTAACAATTTTATTTTTTTAATATTAGGGTCTTTTATTAATTTTTCAGTTAGTTCATCAGCTATTTTAGATGATAATTGATGTACTCTATCAGGATGTTTTGGGTTATATCCTCTTATATATTTTTTGATAACATCACTATCTATAACTTTTTTTCATTCTAAAACCATTTTATTATATAGTTCTTCTTTTGGAATTTTTAATTTATCTCTTGTATCAAATTCTCAAGTGATTTCTCAAATATCCTTTAAATATTTGTCAATAGTTTTTTTACTATCTGATGCAATAAATCATTTGAAGTTTCAAGCATCCCAAAATTGTTCTACATATTTGAAATTATCTTTTAATACTTTTTCATATTGAGATTTAGAGACCATATCATCAGCCATTCAAGAGACAATAGTTTGTTTATCTTCTGTAAGTTGGTCTTCATTAAAATATTTTCTTTGATGGTCATATTTTTTAGCCTCATTTGCCAACCAAACTTTATCATTTGCATTTTCAGGATTAAATTTTTCTTGAGATATAAATACTCAATCATCATTTAGCATAGATTTAGCAAGTTTTACTTGTGCATCTCTATCTGGATGCATAAATTGGAAAGCAAAATCTTCATTAATAGCATCAAATTTTTCTTTTGGTTTGTATTCTAATACTTTGAAACCATCATCCTCAACCCATTCAGCTCAGAATGCTTTTAATTCATACTCAGCATTTTTTACTTCTGGAGTTTTCTTAAAGTTTTCAAACATTTGTCTATTTGGGTCAAGAGCTACTGCTTTTTTAACTCAATTATCTGCAACTGTTTTTACAACTCATCCCTCAGATGCTCAGATATCCAAGAAACTTTTTGCATTTTTAGATATAGTATTTGTAACTTTTAATTGTTTTTCTGCAAAAGTAGGTATCATTTTTGCAATATGTCAAGTAAAGTTTCCTCACATTGTATATTTATCAAAATCTTTTACAATTTTTTCTGGGACATCTTTTATTAAATCTTTATTAATTTCATAAGGAATATCACTTGATGCTTTTGCTGATTTTTCAGTAAAGAATTCAACATTTTGTTTTCAAGCATCTTTTTTAGGTAAAAGTTTTTCTAAATCTTGGATAGCTTTTTGCTCATCAACTTTAATTACTTTTCAATCTCAGTTTGTAGAAATAAATTCTCATTCTTTTAAATCAAAAACTCATTCTTGATTATATTTTTCTCAAAGTTTTAGAATTTCAGATTTTCTATTTCTTGGTAATAAAGTTGCAACATCTAAATATAAATCTCATTTATCATTTACCCAAGTTCCAAGAGTAAAATTATCTTTTGAAAGTAAATCTTTGTTTGCCTCAATATAATCTTGAATAACTTTCTCACTAAGTTCTTTTTTAGTAATGATTTTACTTCTATTTGGAAATAGACTTATAGAGATATTATCAGAACCAAATTTATTTTGAATTTTACCATCCACAATATCATAAGTTCCTCATTCATTTTGGATAGTTTCATCAATAATAGTTTTAGCTTCTTTTGAGTTTATATTTTTCATAGGTTCAGTATTAGTTTTAAAATCTGAACCAATTATATTTTTTTGTCCTCAGTTGTCAAGAGTTTTTGAGGACATTTTTCAGTCATCAACAAATTTACTCCTTATTCAAAGTTTATCAGCAAGGTCATCAATCAGTTCTCAAAGTTTATCTTTAAGCTCTGCTCAATATTTTTTTGCATATTCTTTTACTGTATTTGCAATAGTTAAAAGTTTTTCTTTTCAAACTCATAGAGTTTTTGCAACTTTTTCTGAATAAGTCAAAATCTTTTCCTCATTTTCAAAATATTTCATAGTGCTTTCTCATTTTCAGAAAATACTATCAAATTCATCCATCATTTCTTTTTCAGTTTGAATTTTTACAGGATTATTACTAGGAATATATTTTGGTTTTTCTATAACTCTCACATCATCCATTTTATCAAACAATTCTTGGACAGTCATATCTTCATTTATTTGGTGAATGTAATCCTGAGCATCATTATAGAAAGATTTGTAAGCTGGGCTTATTTGTCATTCTATATCAGTCATTTTATCACCTCATTTTATTGTTTTAGTTCTTTTTTGAACCCCTTTTAGTTTATTAAAAGATTTAGTAAGCTCTTTTCAATAAGTAGCCTCTAAAAGTTCTTTTTGGCTTAACTGAGTTCAGATAGCATCCATAGAGCTATTAGTGGAGCTCATAGAGGAGGTAATATTGCTGTTATTCAAATCAACACTAGACTTATCTTTAATTTTTTTAGCATTTTCAATAGATTTAAGATGTAATTTTCTTATTAATTTCTCCCAAGCTCAAGCTCTGGTTTTATTGTATCCAATTATATCTCAAGCAAACTTTAATGCAAGAGATTTTACTGCTCATTTTACAGATTGGTCTGAAAGTATTTGTGCTATTCAAGCCATATTGCCAGCAACTCCAGATAATCAATTTTTAGAGTTCCTATTATTTACCATAAAACTTTTTACAAAATCATTCTCTAATTTTGAATAAGTTGCATATTTTGATTTAGCTTTTTTCCACATACCATCTCAATCTATCTTAGAAATAGCCTCATCAAGTTTTGATGTTACATCATTTAAGAAATCACCTAAAACTCTTCAACTTTCAGTAGAGGTCAATTTTCATACTGTCTCAGCATTTGAAAAAATATCTCATTTAATACTTGAAAGTTTTTCTTGAATTCTTTTTATAGAGATATCTCATCCAGTTTTAGCAAAAGTATTCATAATTTTTGAAACTTTTGGAAACATATCATCTATTTGCATCAATTCATCATTATCTATTTTATTTAATGCTTTTAATGTATCATCAGTAATATCAATATTATTTACTTGTCATTCTGATAGGTCTCAGATTACTTTTCACCAGTAACTTTTTGCTTCCTCTAATCATTCAACTCATCATTTCATAGTTTGAATGTCTGCATTGATAATTCAATCTGCAAAATCATCATAAAGACTATTAATTCAATTTAACACATCATCTCAACTTCTTACCATTCATTTATAACCTTTTCTAATATTTATCCTTGGTTTTACTGCTTGTGAAGCCAAATCTCAAAGATTATCTCAGAATAATTTATCATTTATTCTATAAGTAATATTTGGTTTTGCTATTTCAAATTTAATTCAATTATCTGTAATAGCAGGAAAAAGCTCTCAGTTATCTCAAAGATTTTCAATAGTTTTTCAAGTTCTTTTTACTCAATTTACAACAGTTCATTTTATGTTTTTAATCATCTCTCAAGATGTTTTTAATCCCTCATTTAATTTAGTTGCAAGTTGTTTTGTCATTTCTTTTACTTGGGCACTTGTAGCTCATTCAACAGCTTTTTTTCAAGCTCCAAATCATAACATATCAACAAGTCCACTTATACCTCAAACAGATGCCTCAAGATTTCTATAATCTTCTGGAGAATTTTCTTTTAACCATTTTTTTCTTTTTTCATATTCTTGTAATATCTGCATAACTCCTTGAGTATATTCATTTTCATTTACAAAATCAGATGTAATTTTTTTTACATAATCCTCAGTTTCAGTTGGAGCTACTGTTTTTAATAAAGACATAAATGCATCTCAAATAGTTTCAGAAACTTCTCAAACTCATTTACCTCAAATTTGAAAAGCAGTCTCTCCAAATCATTGTTTTCACTCATTATAAGCCTGAGCACTTTCATTTCATCTCTCAACAAAATCAGCTCATCTTTTTGCTGTTCTTCCTAAAATTCAACTTTCTCAGAATTCATATTTATCATCTCTAAGTCCAAGTATTTCTCAAGGAGTTGTTAAATCTTCTGGATTTATATTTTCAAAAGCTCAGAATTTTTTTCATACTCAAATTACTGTACTTGAAGCATCACCAATAAAATTATCAGCACCTTTTGCAATATCAACTCCTAAATCATCAATAGGTTTAGTAACTGAATATCCAAATGGTTCATCCTCAAGTTTTATATCAGGTATTGCTTTTTGTATAGCATCAAGAACCTGATTATCTGTTAAATAATTATAATCAGGATTTAGTTCTCTAGCTTTTTTTATAGCATCTTTTTTATACATAATATTTTGTAATTATTTAGTAAAAGCATCTTTATTATTAATAAGATTTTGTAATCAATTTTTTTGTACTTCATTTAGATTTTTACCTGTCATCTTATTTATAGCTTTATCAAATCTTTGGTAAAATTTCTTTAATTCATTTCTAAGGTCTTCCTCATCTGTAAATCATACTAATTTACCATTTTCATCTCTCTGTGCCATTGCTGACAACTTAGATGCACTATTTTGAAGCATAGTAAGCTCTTGATTTGATAGAGCTCCAAAAGTTGCTCAATTTTGTTTTGCATCAATTAATGCTTGTAAAGTATCCCCTGAGATAATATAATCAAGTCTAGTAAGCATTTTTTGCCTCCTAGTTGTAAACCATCCTCAGAATTCCCATTGGCTTTTTCAGGCAATATTATTAATGTCTCAAGTCTTTTTATCAAAATCTATAAGCCATTTAACATTATCTCTTAAATCTTTTACTTTTCAAAACATAGGGTCATCTCATTTAACATATTTGTTGCTATGATAAGCATAATAATCTTTTTCAGATAATCAAAGAGATTTTAGAGTTGCCTTATCTTCTTTTGTAAGTTTTTTATCAAGAGGGATTGACTTCATTGCTGTTTGTTGTACTTTTGAATAATTATCATTTGTATTTATTCAAGTTGTATCAGCTTTTAATAATTCAGCTCAAGTTGTATCTTTTTGGGTTCAGATAATTCTTGGATTATAATATCCTCAATTATCACTTTCAATAATACTTCTTTTAACCCAATGAGTTTTTTCTCTTAAATCTCAGTCAAAATTCCAATCATTCACCAATACTTCTTTTCAATCCTTAGAAACCTGTAAAACAATACCTGTATGTCAATTTTCAGAATATTTACCAGTTTTATTTGGTCTCCAGATAGCTACTCCTCAGACCATAGGAGTTTGAGAATTTACATCATCTGTTTTTTGACTATATTTGTCTCACATTAATCTTGGCAATCCAAGAGTTTCAAGATAATTATTAATTCATTCTCAGCAGTAAAATTCATTAATTTTTTTATTTCAATACTTACCTCTCTTTTTCTCAACTTTATCTAAAGCATTATTTAGAATTGCTGGAGCTCATCAAGCAACATTCCCAGTTGCATCATAAGTAGTAATTCTTGGTTTTCTTCAATCTTTATAAGTTCTAATAACCGTAACTCATCCATACTCATTTTTAGAGTAAGTTTCAGACCATTCTTTATTATCCTTAGTTTTTACAACTTCTCAAGTTCCTGTTAATACTTTTTGTGCTTTTCAATCTTTTAAATACAGTAAATCTCCATTATAATCAGCTTTATATACTCATCATTTATTGTTTTTATCCCAATTTTTAATCTCTATTGTAAAATCTTGTTGTTGTTGTCTCAAAATTTTATTTTGTTCAGTTTGAAATTTTAACATTTCTTTTTGTCTAGTGAAAGTAGTTTTTTCATCCTCTAGCTTCCATTTTCTAGCTCTATTTAGATTATATTGTTTTAATGAGCTTTGATAAGTTCTATAATTATATTCATTATCAATTTGTAAGGCATTCACCTCAGCATCTAGTTCATCTCTAAGATTTTGTAAATTACCATCTAAAACTTGATGCTCATTTACTTTATACTGTAAATTGTCAATCATTGTACCTTTTTCTCTTCTGACTAGCTTGTCAATAAAACTTTTATCTGCTGTTGGATATTTAGCTTCAAGTTTTTTTCTAAGATTTTCTATATCAGTATATCAATTTTTTATATCCAGAGTTAAATCAGATAATCTTTTTTTAGTATCTTTATAATCTCAGTTATCAAAAAAATCTTTTACTTTATTATATAAATCTGAATTTGTATATTTTTTTTCATTTGCAATAACTTCCTCAAAATTATCATCACTATCAACATCTGGAATTATATCTATTTTTTTATTAGTAGTTCAGATTTTAGATAAATCCACTCTAATTGATGAGTTTTTTATAGCTTCATATTCAGCTTTTAAATTATCAGGCAATAAATCCCAAGCCTTTTCTCAGTATTTTATACCTCAAGTTTTTACAGCATTGTATAAATCTTTTGCATTATATTTTGAAAACTTTGTAACTTTTTCATTAATCTTTTTTTGAGTTTGAAAACTTTTATAAGCATTTAAAATCTCATCTTTATTATTCTTGTAAATATATTTATTAGATAAAAGATGTCTAGCTATTGATTTTTTATCAGTACCTTGTTCAAGCATTGATTGAAATTTTGTAAAATACTCTGCTTTTTTAGCTTCTGGATGGTCTTCTATTCTTGCAAAACCCTCTTTGTCAAAGTTCCAAGTTTTTGTAACTTTACCCTCTGAATTATATCAAACAACAGTATTACTTTTAGGGTCATATTCAGCATTTTCAACATCTGAATATTTATTAGTAACTAAATCAGTCAATTCAGTTGGTTTTTTACCTCTATTAATCCAATCTTGATAAGATGCAACTGGAGTAAACCTTTCAGTTTTATTAGCATTAAAATCCCATTTATTAGATGAGTTTGTTTTGTTTAGTTCTTGATTTTGTCAATTATTAATTACAGGATTTGGAGTATTTTTATTTGGTTCATTTACTCTATTATTTTTAGTGTAATCCTGATTAAATCCAGTTTTTGGTGCTTCTTCCTTTGGAGTAAAAGTATTTACAGGAGGAGTATTTTTTACAGGTGGATTATTATTAATTTGAGTATTTGGTTTTTGAGTAGCTGGAGCTGGAGTATTTTTTTCTCCTGCTCTCATTTTATTTAGCAACTCAATATTTTTTTGAGCTGAGAAATTATACCCAGATATTCAATGTTCTTGAGCATAATTTCTCCTTGCTGTTTTTGAGCTGTCTTTTCAAATACTTTTTAAGTAATCTACAATACTGTTTCCTTTATACATAATTTTAAAAATTAATTATTATTCTAATTTAAGTCTATATATTTATTTTAATAATTCAAATTTATATATCCCCAATCTTCTCAATCATAAATCCAGAGACTTGCAACATATCAAGAATTATGTTTTAAATACATTTGTCAAGGGGTAACATCTCAACTTGGCATACTATCACTTGCATTTCATCATCAGTTTGGAATTGACATTGGACAATTATTAAATTGAAAATTATCTCAACTAACTTGCATATAATTTGTGTAAATTATTGAAGTGTGTAATTTATCACAGTATAAATCATCAACATCTTTTATATCTGCCTGATTAAAATCTACATATTCAGTATTTAATATTGAAATATATTCATCAACAGATGCAATAATATCTATTTTTGGATGTTTTAATGTTGTACTTTCATCTTCTATTCAAATTCTAACTCTATCAATTAATGAAGTAGCTCATTTTAATATTCTCAAATAACTTCATAGGCTCTCATCAAGTTTTATGTAAGCACTACTATCTCAATCATAAAGAAAATCTATTTTTCAATATTGTAATTTTATAGTTTCTCAATTTGTAGTATTTCAATCATTATTTTTAGTTGTATAATATTCTCATCATACAAAAACTCATCAAGTTACTCTATTTGAAATATCTATATTTGTTCAAAAAATTCTATCAGCATCAATAATTCAAGTTGTAATTTGTCATCAATCAATTATTGTTGTTGTTGTAATCCAATCACTTCAATTATATCTTCTTATTCTTTCTCAATTTCAAGTGTCAATCCATAAGTCTCACACATTAGCTCAAGTTGGTTCTGTATTTTGTCTATATGTTGTATTCTTACTATTAGCAACATTATCAATATCATTAACTTGACTTTGTAAACTATTAAAAGTTGCATTTCAAGTAATATTTATTCTTTGTCAATCTATATTTACACTTCATCCATTCACTGCATCAACTACTACTTGGGCTTTTACCTCATCAGTATCTCAAGTTTTCATAGCAATTTTTCACTCTGTAACAGCTATTTGAGAATTGAAATCATTTGTTGTAACTCTTAGCTCAATAGCATCTGAATTTTGCTGTATTAATGAAGTGTTACCATCAACATCAGCAACTATACTTGAAATTTGACCTGCTTGTATATTTATTTGAGCTGTATTCCCTGAAACATCCTGAGCAAGTAAATTTATATTTTGCTCATTTTGTTCTATTCTTGTATTAAATCAATCAACTTTTCAAACTGTTTTATTCCAGTCTCTGATAGAGCTTGATGGATTTGCTTTTGGTGTTCTTGGTACTATTCATCAAGTTGCTTTGTCAATCTGAAAATCAGGCAAATACTTCATATTGTATTTACCTTTTTCATCTATTGGTTCTTGGATAATTTCAACTTGCTCTGTTAAATTCATTTTAACTATATTTTAAAGTAATAGAATAGATTTTAATAGAATTAGATTTTAACTCATTCACTGGTTGAGAAATTTTAAAAGCTAAAGTTATATTTTCAAAATCATCTTTTGGGAAAATATGGTAATCTTTTCTTGCTGAAATCTCTCAGTTGTCCACACTTTCAAAAGAAATAGTAGAATTTGCTAATTTTTCAGCCTCTGAGCTGTGTTGTTGGCAAACTGGAGTAAATATACCTTTTTCAACCTTAAATACTTCTATTTTACCACCAGTATCTCAAAAATCTGCATTTATTGTAATTGTACTAAGATTTTTTCATTTTACCTTATCTCATCCATCAAAAGAATTCAGAATTAATAATCATTTTTTGACTGTTCTATAATTTCAATCAGAAATTTCAAGATAATCTACTCAATAATTTCAGTCCTCATCTTTATACATAATATAGACTTTCTCCTCAAGATTTGCTTCATCAAGTCCAGCTGAAACTACTCCATAAATTTGACTATAAGATTTTTCTGCATTATTTACAACATTTTCTATATTTAGATAAGGTGAAGTATTTGCTTTTTTACTTCAAAATGTCATAACTCAGTTTTTTCAGAATTCATCACCTCAAACATCATAAGTCTCTTTACTTCTCCCTGCAATATAAAGCAATCCTCTATTTTCAGTGATTGTATAAGGTCATATATTTCTTGCTATTGCAACTTTTTTAGCCTGTAATACATCAGAATAATACTGATTAAAAACTGGATGAGGTTCAAATTTTCAAATAAGATAAATACTTTCACCTGAAAGAGCCAAAGAAGTTCATCCTAATTGTTTTATATGATTTACTTTTATTCCAAGCTCAGTTCCATCACTATCAGGGCTATCAGATATCATATCCCAAATAAGCACCATTCAATTTTTTAATGTAATTCTGATTGCACTTCCTAAATATTCAAAACCTGTAATTGTAGCAGGACAAAATTCATAATAATTTGCCATTGTCCCAGTATCATTATTTATTCTATAAATATTAGTTCAGTAAGCAATATAAGTAAAAGCCTCCCTTGTTATTATGTGATGCACTTTTGAAACATCTGAGACAAGGTTTGTATCAGTTTTTATTACTTTATTAGACCAATCTAAGAGATTTGTATCACTAAGTAAAATCCTGTGAATATCCTCAGTATCATCAATCATATATAAATATTTTGAAGTAGTCCAAAAACTTCTGACTTTTATACCTGTGTAAACTTGTTGAGTTCATTTATACATTTTTTCATCTCTTGTACAAAACACAGGAAAATAGTATTGTCAAACATCCACAACAAAACCTCCTATTGGTTCACCAGTAAGAGTTAAAAATGGTTTTGGTTTCTGAGCTAAATTTATTGAATACATATTAGAGGTCAAGTCTAATCATTCAGAAAATAAAACTTGGTTTTTTTGTCAAAAACTATCATCCTCAGACATTCACCAAAAATTCTCATATGTAAATTGCATTGGTTCCATTATTTTTTATTTTAAAGATAATCTGAATAATCTGACTCCTCAATTTCAAGAGGCTGTTCTCCAGTTTTAGAAAGTTCTGTAATAATTCTATCTAACTCCTCAATATATTCTTGTCTAGCATCAAGTCTTTTAGTTCTATTATCTGTATATTGAAAAACATATTGCTCAGCTCTTAGGGCAATCAAATTATGATAATCAGAGATTTTTCATAGTAAAATATCATTTAGGCCAGAATTTTCATTAATTACTCATACTCAAGTTTTTCAAATAACTTGTAATCCTGCTGTAACATCTTTTTTTGGAGTTGGGTAAATAATAACACTATCACCTCAAATAATTTCATATCTAGGATGTTCTATATTTTGATTTACTGCATAATACTCAGGAGTTTCTTTTTGCTCTTGCATATCAATAGGTACTCATTTTTTACCAAACTCAGAATTTGGGTCATATTTTATATTTACAGCATCATAGACATTTACAGGAAAATTATCATACCTATTTTGTCAAGCAATTAAATCTGTTGTATATTTACCATAAAAATACTTATTGTCTATATAAGCATTTAAACTATTTGCTATCTCTTTATGAGCATCTGTAAGCCATCTATAAAATTTAGCATCTGGGATTTTTGAATGCTCTGTACCTGTCATTTCTTTTAGCAATCTTAAAAGTTCTGGTCAAGTCATATTTTAAAAATTATTTATTAATACTTTCAGCTTATCATTATTTTTGGAAAAATCAAGTATAAAAAAAGAGGTTTTTAGCCTCTTGTTTTTTTAATCTCCTTTTTTGTTTTCATAATCTCTCTTTGAAGTTCAGCTTTTTTTTCTGCTTCTTTTCTGAAAGCAATAATTTCTTTTGGTAATTCCTCAAGAATTTTCTTTTTATTTTCTGCTTCAATTTCTGCTTTGATATCAGTTTCAATATCTGAGATTATTTTATTTTTTCTCTCATTTGTAAATTTAGCAACAAAATCTGGCTTTAGAGCATCTTTTACTTTTTTAAATTCTTTTGGATATTCTGCTTTCATTTTATCATATTCACTTTCAATAACTTCATTGATAGTTTGATTTCTAATAAATAAAACTCTATCATCCATATCAGATAAGTCAATCATTACCTTTTCAGTAATTTTTACTAATTTTCATCCCCAAGTCCTTTCTCAAATAATAGTTTCTATAAAGAAAGCATCTGGATTTCATTCAACCTCTTTGCTTTCTCATTTTTTTGCCAAATTAATTCTTTTATTTAAACTTTCAAAGCTCTCATTAGTATCAAACTCTCATTTAGTTGTGATAACTGTATTAATTTCTATTCAAATCATAGTATTTTTTTAAATTATAATGTAAGTGTATTATATTGTTTTTTAAAGACATTGCAAATAAAAAAACCACTTTTTACAGTGGTCTTTTATGTAAGAAAATTATTCTCCAAGTGGAGCAACTGGAGCTTCTGGAGCAACTGCTTTATTAGCTTCTGCTTTTTCAGCTTCAAATTCATTTACTTTGATTTGTAATTTTTTTAATCAAATATTTTGATTAAAAGTAATTCCTAAACCTTTTGCTTTTTCTTTTAGGGCTTCTAGTTCTGGAGAAGTAGTTGCTTTAATAGGTCAAGCATTAGTTTTTTTAGCTCTTAGAGCTTCTAATTCAGCTTTTGCTTTTTCTAGTTCAGCTTCTAATTCTGGAACTCTTTTAGCTTCTGCTAAAGTAGCTTTTGATGCTTTTTCAGTTTCAGCTGGAGCATTCCCAGTTTGATTTCTCTCAGTAAGTTCTTGTAATTCCTCGTCTGATAATTTATCAAAATCATAGAAATTTACTCAGTCTTTCTTTAAAGCTAGACCTCAGTTTTTTCTTAATCTTTGATAAGTTGATAAAGACATTAAAATTCTCCTACCATTTCTTACTACTGAGTATCATACAGTTTGTTCTTTTTCAAGAATTTCTGCTGTAATTTTATCAATTTCTTTAACTCAGGTATTTTGAGATGCAAGTTGTACATCTGATAATTTTGCAACCATAGTTTTTCTTATTAGGATTTTAAAATAGATGGAGGTAAATTAATACCTCCTAGGATTAAGCTGTTTTAACTTGTACATCCATTAAGTTTTGAGCACCTTGGTCAAATACTTTAACCCCAAATTTTTCAGTTGCCTTAATAACACCTGTAAATTTTTCAGTATTTTCATCAATACTTGACACAAATACTTTTGGAGCTATAACTCAACCAAATGAAACTGGTTTACCTTGTCCTGCTAGACAGTGTCTAACACCTGCTAAATCAATTAAGTTGTTACTTTCAATGATTTCCATACCTGTTGCAACTGCAACAATACCAGTATTTAATCTTTTCTCAGCTTCAACAGTTGATTTTGCAAATCTATCAGATAAAAGTAATTCTCCTGTTTCATCAGGTCATAGAATTAACCATCTATTATGATTTGGAACCAATGCTTTTGTTAATTTAGTTCTAATTCCCACTAATACTTCATAAGAATTAGCTTCTGAGAATACAAATGGATTACCTGCTCCTGTATTTGTAGCAGTTTTTAAATCTCCATCATCAAAGATATTATCTGCTCTTGCATAAGCCTCTGAAAAAATTGCTTTTTCTCTTTCAGATGCAAAATATTCTTTAGTATCTACTAAATATTGTCCTTTTGGGTCAATATATGAGTGTACTGTATCATCCAAACTAACTTCAATAGCTGTATATCTGATAATATCAGGTGTAAAGCTTTCATTAGTTGTTACAATAGGAGATTTTGTAATTGCATCAAAATAGTTATTTAATGCTCCTCCTGTTGTTTTTGCTTGTTTACCAAACTTAATAGTTCCAAGACCTTTCCAATTACTAAATTTTGCATCAGTAATTCTCATTCCTTGAAAATCTTTTCTATTAATTGCTTGTAAACCTTTTTCCCAAACAGTTCTAACTGTTCCTGCTAAATTATTTGCCATAATCTTATAATTATTTATTTAAAATAGTTTTTAGAAATGGTCAAAATCTCATCAATCCTCTCACTCTGGAGATGCTAAGGTAAAACCTCAAAATTCCTTTGTCATTTTAGCCTCATAAGTATCTCTCTCAGATTGCCCTAGGGCTTCATATTGAGCCAATGTTAATTTTGAACCAGTTTCTTGACTTCCTTTGTCTCCTCAGTCTATACTAGAATTATTTGTATTAGCTTGGTTTCCAAAAGTTTCATCTCTTGTTTGAGCTAATAGTAATGCTTCATTATAGCTTAGACCATCAGTTTTCAGGTCATCAATAGTTTTTATATCCTCCTCAGATAAATTTTCATTTTTAGCCAAGAATTCTTTTTTTTCAATTTCTTGCTTAACTCTTGCCTCCAATTCTTCCTTAGTGAAAGTATCTTTATCTCAAGTTGAGTTGTTTTTCTTGCTTTCATAAGCACCTAGTTTTTCACTAGCTTTTGATGCTTTTTCTTTTACAGCAAGTAAGTTTTCTCTTAGTTCTACCTCAGACATATCTTTTACAAAATCTTCTGTAAGGTCTTTTAATTTATGTACTACCATTTTAGATTTGGTTAATCAAATAATTTGCAGTTTATCCTCCTAGCAATATTCAGAGCAAAAAATAGTGTTACCTATTCACAGATAACACTATTTAAAGTTTGTATGATGTCAAGTTTATTTACTATTGAGGATTATAATCAGGCATTATAAAGTCATCCTGCTCCTCTGTTTTTGGTTTTTCTTGAGGGGTTTCTTGCTCAACTAGAGCTAAAAATTGTAAAACTCATTCAAGGTAATCTTGATGTTTAATAATTGCTTTTATATTATCATCCTGAGATAAATCAGCTCTTATAAGACTATATCAAACCTCTCTTGGAAATATATGTTCTCAAATCTTTTTTAGAACCTTAAATCAATCAGTTTCTTTTAATTCCTGTAAAGCAATTTTTTCCTCATTTGATAACATTGCTTTTGAATTTTCTAAGATTGTACTCATAGTATTTTTTTAATTAAATATTAAACTCAGGCAACATCTTGAAGTGATGGAGCTTGATTATCAGTAGCCATATCTTGGATAAGCTGATTTCACATTTGCCCAGAATTTGTTACATTTACAACTCATCCTTGCTTAGGATTTTCTCAAGGCATAGCCATTTGAGATTGTTGCATTTGAGCTTTCAAAGCCTGTTCATACATAAATATAATATTTTCTTTTTCCTCACTATCAGGAGCTAGCTTATAGATGTCTATAAAAGTTTGATAATCTTCTCAAGGTTTTGGTTCTGATGGCATTTCTCAGTTGTTCAATAACACTAATCCATCTTGAGCAAGTTGTTCATCTAGGCTAAGAGGTATATAAATCATAACCTCATCTTGGCTTAGTTCTCAATCAAGAGCTAGATTTCTTAAATACTCATTAAAATTATGAGAGCCTTGTTTTAGATTTGGCAAGATAGTATTTGCTAATACTTGTCTCATTGCAAATCTGTTTTTCTTTTTAATAGCTTCTTGAGCTTTTGATTTTACTTTTACAATTACAGGGCAATCTAAAATAAAATCTTTTCTTTTAAACTCATTTGCATCAACTTGATTACCTCTAGTAAGTACAATATATTTTGTAGAATTAGATTTTAAGTTGTATACATACATTTCATACCACATTTCCCAGAATTCTTTATCTGAGTAAGTTATAAGAGTTGTTGAATAACTTAAAAGTTGATTAATATTTTTTTGTAAAGTTTGGATTTCTGCTTTTGTTTGATTACCTGCTGGTGAAACTCCTGTATTTAGGTCTCATCCTCATACAATACTATCAGCATCTCTTTGGAGAGTATTTAAAGCATAATCAGTAGTATTTAGATTTCCTCAAGGAGTATTTATTGCCTGAACCAATCAAGCAGGGTTTGGGATGTCTTTTTGCAATCCTGTATAAGTCAAAACTCTTGCTCAAGCACTTCTTTTTGCAATACTTAAAGGGTCAATATATTTTGAATTTACAACAATATCAGGTCATAAAGCCTCTCTTCTTGCTTGTTTTGCTAATAGATTTTTAAGAATTGTCATCTGGTCTTGGTATTCCTCCAAATCATCATAGATAGAGCTACCAAAAAATCTTCAAGGTATTGGTTTTCTTCTGGCAAAAGTAACTGGAATTCTTACTCTTGATAAATCTTTTTTTTGGATTTCAGTTTTAGGTTCTACTTCAATAATTCTAATTAATAATTGTCTATCATTTCACCAAGTAGTAAGATATAAATGTCAATCATATCTTATAAAATGATGGTAAATTCAAACAATTTGATTTTTATCTATATCTGAACCATATCCTCAAGCACTATCAATAATATCTTGCAAAATTACTTCCTCACCATTAGAACCTTTTAATTTTAAGTTTTCAGTATTAAAATATTTAGGGTCTTGATGGATTTGCCAAGCTCTAAGACTTGTATTTATTCAGAGAAAATCCATTTTACTGTCCACAGAGTTTTGAGGGTCTGGGATAAGTGAAAGAGGGTCTAATCTTGATGGAATTGGTTTATTTTCTAAAGCATCCCATCAATCAATAGTTCTTGCTCATAGTCAAACTTCTCAAATATCCCACCACCATTTCATATTCAGATTAAACATTCACATTGCCTCATAATCATATTCAGCAACTTTATTTATATTGTTTGCTGTTTCTCTCTGATTAAATCATCACATTGGGATAAATTCAGTCTGTTTTGCATCTGAAACTAAGATTGACATCCAAACATTCATTTGTTTTTCAATCAATCTCACATTTACTTTTCAGATTTTATTTGCTCTTGGAGTAAGTTTAAACTTTTGACTTGCTCTTCTTACTCTTTCCATAGCAACATAATTATCTCAGGCTTCATATTCTCTTTTCATTTGAGATTGCAAGACTAAGTAATTCTTTTTTAGAGCTTCAATTTTCTTTTTGCTATCCTCTTTATTCCATTTTGTAGGCATAATTAAAAAGATTTAATATTAAATTATACCTTTAACTCTATTTTATTTTTTATAAAATGCAAATATTATTTGATTAAAGTATTCATTTTTTTAATATATTTTAAATCTGATGGTGTAAATGGCTCATCAATCTGTGTTAAATTATAAACTATTGCTGAATGTTGTCTATTTAATATTTTTCAAATAAAAGCTACTCAATATCATATATCTCTCAGATTTTTTATTATTTCTAATTTCACCTCTCTAAAATCTCTACATCTACTTCATTCTAGTAATTCTTGAAATGAGGCTCAATATTTTATTTTTAATTCTTTTTGAATTTCTTTTATTTTTTTATTTTCTGGTGTCATCTTAATTTATTTTATCAAATAATTTCTATAATACTACTTTTACAATCTTCAAAGATTGCCTCATAAATAATTGTAAGAGCCTTTTTATATTTAGGTCTCTCTCAAATATTATTTTTTACTAGGTCATAAAATTCTGGTTGAGTATAAGTATTATTTCAAAATTCAGAAAGTTTTTCTTCTGGATTATATTTTACAGTTACTCAGTTTAGTTTGTAAGTTCTCATAATTGTTTTAGTAATTCAAGTAAATTTTTATTTTCTTCTTCTGTGTAAAGATGAAGTGGTTTGTTTGGAATTATTAATTCTTCATTATCATAATCTATAACTTCTCATCAGTTGTAAAGTTCAAAATACTTTCAAGTTCTGTTTAATCTAATTTCAAAATATTCATTTATATATTTCAATACTGCTGTTATATCATAATGTCATATAACTTTTATAAAATCTCTATATGTTTTTTCTGCAATTTGATTATCTGAATTAATTAAAGTATAATAATTAATCAGTCATCTTTCTTCTGAATTTAAGATAGTTTGAAGTCTATATTTTTTTTCAGTTAAAAGTCATAACTGAACCAAACATCATTTATTTAAACTTTTATCCATAAATGGTTCTATAATTTCTATTATTTCTTTTTGTGTTTCTGTCATAGTTCTATAATTTATGTTTTAAAAATTTAATTGTTTTCTGAATGACATTGTAAGCATTTTTCTCATCCAAGACAGCTGGTTCTAATGCTTTCTTTAAATATTCCTCATCAACTCTTTTTTGAGCCTCTTTAGCTCTTTTTAGTCTTTTAGGGTCTGATGTAGCCCAATTGATATATCTATCTCTTTCTTGTAAGTTTATAGATTGCATATTATTTTTTAATTAAATACTAAAATAGTAATTATTTTCTCTCAAAAAGTCATTAAATTTTGGTTCTTCAAAATTCTTTTCAATTCTAACTTTATCCCAGTCAAAAGTATAAACTCTAATTAAGTCTGAATGCTTAAATTTATTTACATAACTTTGTATTTTATCTTTTCTATCTTGTACAGATAATTGTATTCCATCTTTATTTTTTAGATAGATTTCACTTTCTAAAACTTTTTGTATAATCTTATCAGCATTTTTTTCATCTTCCTGATATTTATATTCAAGGTCTATAAACTCACTCATTACAAGACCATTATTCATAGTGTTCATAATTATTAAAATTAGAGTATAAATTATTAGTTCCTGATTTGAAACTAAAGACATTATACTCTTTTTAAAATTAAATGCAAATCTTTTTTAGAGTTTTTGTCCACAATTCTCAGAGTTATTGAAGACATTAACTTAAAAATCAGGTTCGTCTGTTCAGTAAGTAGTTCAAACTGTTGTCTCAAGAGCCTGTTTTATATGTTCTAGTGATTGACACATATATCTGAAAGCATCAGCAGGATGGGATGCCTCATTATGTTCTGGCTTACCTAACCCAATTCCTGAAACCTTATCTCTTTTTTCTCTATAAGCATTTAACATATCTAATAAAGAAAAATCCACATCATTTTGAGAGACCACTGTTCAGGCTTGATTAAACCAGCAATATTTGAAAGTATCTCTTGCAAGTTGGATACTATCCATAACATTATGAGCTCTCATCACTTCAACCTCATATCCTAATTTTTCAAGGGTTTCTGCTCTAGTTTGACCATCATTTGCACTTCTTACAGCTCCATCAAATGGCAAATAAACTCTTTCAATATTCCATCCTAGTTTAGATAATAATTCAGAATGCACTTGAACCATCCCAAAACCTGTAACATTCCACCATTTAAGCAGTCTAATTTCTAATCAATTTACTTGATAAACTATAATTGACATAGCATCAGAAATTCAGATATCCATAGTAACATAGGTTCTTAAACCTGGCTCATAAGGAAATAAACACTCTCTTTTCTCATCATAGACCTTTGAAACTTCTTTAGCAAAATATGCTCATTTTACAGAAACCTTAAAGGCTTCCTCTGGATAAGATGGATATTCTCTCATCATATCTTTTTTGTAAAGTTCTTTTGTAGTCTGGTACCACTTTTTTTGCTCCTCTGAGCATTGTATTTTGTGAGAATGATATAAATCAGTAAAATATCTATTAGTTTCATCTGTGATGATTAAATCAGGGTCATCTAATACATATCATTTATTCTCCCACCAAGGGAAAAAGAAAAATTTAGGTTCTTTTGGATTTAGTTTTTTTCAAGACCTTTGAAGTTTTAGAGCTGTTTGTACTAATTCATAAAAAATTCAGACTGCTCATTCTGCTGTACTTTCAATAAAAAGCATTCAGTTTTGAGATAGAGCTGGGATTGCTCAGGTAATCATTTCTCTGGCTTTTTCTGGGTATTTATAGGCAACCTTACCTAATTCTGAAATATGTAAATATTGTAATGTTCCAGACCTAAAAGATAATCAAACTGTAATAGTAGAACCATTTGAAAATCTTAATTGTTTTGCATTATCAGTATTTACAGTGATTACAGCTTTTATTCCCTCAGGTAAATTATCATATACAAATTTAATTTTTTCATTAAAAATTTCCTCTACTGCATCTTTTGAATGAGCAATAATTCAACATTTAACATTTGGTGTCCAAAGAGCTATATCAAGCAAAATACTCACATCAATTACAGTAGTAAATCATAATTGCCTTGCTTTCAGAATAATATTAAACTGATGCATCTCATCTAGTAATTTATTTTGAGCTTCATTTGTTATAAATGGGACAACATTACCATCTTTATCTCTTATTTTATACAAAAGACCCTCTTTTCTTCTCCAAGAGGGGTCTTGCAATTTTTGAGCAAATAATACCATTTTTTCTTTTTGTGTTGCCATTGATTTTAAAAATTAGATTTTTCTTTTTTAGTTTCCTCTTTTTCCCAAGTTGCATTAATTACATCTTGCAAGTCATTTCAATCTGAGTTCAGGTTCTTATTTTGATTATCTGAAACAGTTGTTTTATATCCAGAATGATTTGCAAGTACAAATTTAAGAAATCCTGAATTTACTGATTTTCACATCTTTACAGATTTTTCAACAGTTTCATATTTAATAATACCATTTTCATCTTTAAGTACCTTTCAATCAGGTCATTTCATAGGTCTAATATCTTGAGTATAAGCATCAATCATAACATTTTCAAAGACCCCTGCTTTTAGCTGTCTTGTCTCACAAATTACCTTAATGTCCTTAATAAACTCAAGTATTGATGGATTTTCAGGTCATAAATTCTTTGACCACTCATAAAATTGATGGTCTGAAAAGTCTGAATGTAATACATATAATTCCTTTTCAAAAAGTATATCATTGTTGTTGTGTAAAATCTCTAGTAACTCTTGTAAAATAGATATTACAACCTCTGGAGTATATTTTGTATTTTCTTGGTGAGCAAAGTGTATTGCACAAATTCTTGAGCAAAAATACTTTTTTCTTCACCTATTATCACAATAGACTATTTCCTTTTTACAAAACTTACAAGGAACCTTATATTTTTGTCTATCTACAACTTTCATATGTTTCATTTCTTTATCTGTTGGGATGTTGGTTTTTTTAGTCATTTTTCTTTAATATTTAGAATTTAAAAACTATTCAGGAGTATTATATCCAAAAAAGCTCTTAAATCAAATTAAGGGCTATTTTGTTTCTTTTTCATATTCTTTTTGAGCTTTTTCACTTGTAAAGCTTGTATATCTTCTTTTTGAATTAAGCTCCAATTTTTATATGTGAATATTTCTTGTTCTTCTGTGTAATTCATATCTATTTTTTTATAAGTATTATTCTTAATAATTAAATTCTGGAGAATAACTGATGCAATTTTGACAGTAGATAGTATTTTCTACTGGAGGATGTTCTCCACAAGCATCACAAACAGTTATAGTTTTTCTTATTTTTGATTTTGGAATTCTTTTTTTAATCTTTAGTTTTTCTCAGATTTGTTTTAGAGATGTTTCATAAGATTTTACATATTTATTTCTAAATGTAAGACTTCCATATTTTTCTATCCTTTCTCTTACTGCTATTTTAAATAGTTCTTTTTCAGATTGAGATAGACTTTCAAAAGTAAAATATTTTTCAATAAGTTCTTTTGATGGTAAATTTCTATAATTCATAATTATTTTTTTAAAATGAGGAGGTAATTGGATTTGAACCAATGGCAACAAGTTATCAGGAAAAAGTTTTACTAAAACCTCAATACTTTTTTACTCTGCTCTACCACTGAGCTATACCTCCATAAATATGGTGGCCAGAATAGGATTTGAACCTATGAACCCTAAGGAACAGTTTTACAGACTGCCTGCTTTAACCACTTGCATATCTGACCATAAAATACTTTTAAAAAGTAAGGTGTAGAATATAAGGTAGGATTTGCACCTACTAAGCTATAAGCAGTGAGGCTTATAAATTATTAAGATAATTAGTCTTAATTTTAATATACTTGCAAATATACTAATTAGATATAGTTTCCCACCTGATTTTCTAATTTCATACTTATATTCTACAACCTACCTTTTAAGGTAAGTCCTATAC
>Ga0256831_1000448_pt1 | contig 21395 bp, 20 predicted proteins | sample 132544metaG_FD_189087 | JGI IMG/M metagenome (GOLD analysis project Ga0256831, IMG submission 189087) | Hydrothermal vent microbial communities from Lau Basin, Pacific Ocean - 132-544 | ecosystem: Environmental > Aquatic > Marine > Hydrothermal vents | place: Pacific Ocean: Lau Basin | collected... | reverse complement strand
GTCTTATAATATTGATTTATTTCTGTAATTTTCATCAAAATAAATAAAAATCATCAAAATCATAAAAATATGCTTGCATTCTGATTAATTAAAAATTTAAAATAGCATCACGCTTTAAGAGGTATTTGAATCATCAATAGCTTCTTTAGCAGAAAGTATATTTCAATTAGAGACACTAACTAATTAAACGGGAGCTTGCATAATGTCAGAGAATATTGGTAAAACTACCAATCTTTCCCGTCGTCGCTTTCTATTTCAGATGGCTGCTACGGGTGCGAGTACGGCTTTAATTTCTCAATCCGCAATAAGTGCAACTAAGATGTTGACACCTGTTGCTATTGATAATCCGCTGTCTCAATATCCCAACCGTGATTGGGAAAAAACTTATCGAGACTTGTATCATTACGATTCTTCCTTTGTCTTCCTCTGCGCCCCCAATGATACTCATAATTGTTTATTACGGGGATTTGTCAAAAATGGTGTGATGACGCGCATTGCACCTACTTATGGTTTCTACAAAGCTACTGATTTAAACGGTAATCGTTCTGGACAACGCTGGGATCCACGTTGCTGTGATAAAGGCTTAGGCTTGGCACGGCGTTTTTACGGTGATCGGCGTTGTAAGCGTCCTATGGTACGCAAAGGCTTTTACGATTGGGTTAATTCTGGTTTTCCTCGTGATGCCGAAACTGGTGCAGTTGATATGAAATATCTGCAACGGGGACGTGATTCACGATTGGCTGTTTCTTGGGATGAAGCTTTTGAATTATCGGCTAAAGCCTTAAAGAATATTGCTGAAACCTATTCAGGTGAAGAAGGGCAGAAAAAACTATTAGCTCAAGGCTATGATCCTTTGATGGTAAAGAAAACCAAGGGGGCTGGTACACAAGTATTGAAGTTCCGTGGTGGTATGCCTCCTTTGGGTATGACTCGCGTGTTTGCTCAGTACCGTGAAGCTAATGCTATGGCTTTATTAGATGACAAAATCCGTGGTACTGGCCCAGAAAAAGCTATGGGCGGTAGGGGTTTTGATAACTATAGTTGGCATACTGATTTACCACCAGGGCATCCTATGGTAACGGGTCAACAAACCGTTGATTTTGACCTTTGTAATGTCGAACATGCCAATATAGTGGTTGCTTGGGGCATGAATTGGACTACTACTAAAATGCCTGATTCACATTGGCTTACTGAAGCTAGATTGAAAGGTACTAAGATTGTAGTAATCGCAGCCGAGTATAGTGCTACTGCTAATAAGGCTGATGAAGTAATTGTAGTTAGACCAGGTACGACTCCAGCTTTGGCATTAGGTATTGCACAAGTGCTGATTAGCGAAAAGTTATATGATGATGCTTATATTAAGGCTAATACTGATTTGCCACTTTTGGTACGCATGGATACTGGTGAAAAATTAAGTGCTACTGACGTGTTGCCTGATTATCAGCTGGCTAAATTAAAGAATAATTGTGTTGTAGTGAAGAAGGGTGAGAAGGGTCCAGCGATTATCAAACAACCTGGCCCTGTATTTACTGAAGAGCAACGTAAACAGTGGGGCGATTTCGTCTTTTGGGATGAGAATACAAACCAGCCTGTTGCGATGAATCGTGATCAGATTGGTAAGTATTTCTCTGGCAGTCCGCAATTAGAGGGCGAATTTGAAGTAAAATTGGTTTCTGGCGAAACTGTGAAATGTCGTACTGTATTTGATGTTACGCGAGAAATGCTTGATGGTAGTTATACTCCAGAAGATGTAGAAAAATTGACTTGGGCTCCTGCTGAAGCAATACGCGGTTTAGCGCGACAAATCGCTGCTAATATGGAAAAAACCTTATTTACCATGGGTATGGGGCCAAACCAATACTTTAATAATGATCTTAAAGATCGTAATGTTTTCTTGGTTGCGGCTTTAACTCGTAATATTGGTAAGATTGGTGGTAATGTTGGTAGTTATGCAGGTAACTATAGAGCTAGTTTCTTTAATGGTTTGCCTCAATATATCGGTGAAGATCCCTTCAATCCTCAATTGGATCCTAAAAAACCAGCTAATGTTAAGAAATATTGGAAAGCGGAAAGCGTCCATTATTTCAATCATGGTGATACCATCCTCCGCATGGGCAAAGCAGTTTTGACTGGTGATTCTCATATTCCTACCCCGACTAAAGCAGTTCATGTCAGTAATTCTAATTCGCTTCTCGGTAATGTTAAAGGACATTATGATTTTGTTTTCAACACCTTATCCAGAGTAGAATTTGTTGCACAAAATGAATGGTGGTGGACATTGAGTTGTGAATATGCTGATATTGTGTTTGCTGTTGATAGTTGGGCTGAATTCCGCTATCCCGATATGAGTATTAGTGTCACTAATCCATTTTTATACACTTTCCCTAAAACACCTATTCCGCGTATTCATGATACTCGTTCCGATATGGAAGTGGCGGCTGGAATTTGTAAGGCTATAGGTAAAATCACTGATGATCCTCGCCATGATAAATATTGGCACTTTATCGAAAACGGTGGCGTGCGTCCCTACATACAACGGATTTTAGATCATTCTAACGCTACTCGCGGTTATCAGATTGAAGATTTAGAGGCTAAAGCCGAAGCTGGTACGCCTGCTATTCTCCAAACTCGCACCTATCCGAAAATTGGGGCGTGGGAGCAAGGTAATGAAAATAAACCTTGGTACACCAGAACAGGGCGTTTGGAATTTTATCGTGAAGAATTTGAATTCCAAGACAGTGGCGAAAATGTCGTAGTGCATCGGGAGCCAATAGATTCTACCCATTTTGAACCCAATGTGATTGTGGCAAAAGCTGACCATCCATTATTACGACCGAAAACGCCAGAAGATTATGGTGTTCCTTCCTCTGATGTATCAGGAGATACTCGACAAGCTCGTCATGTAGTTATGACAGTGGCTGAAGTTATTAATAGTAAACACCCATTACGCAAAGATGGTTATCAATTCATTTTCCATACGCCTAAATATCGTCATGGGGCGCATACAACTGGTGTCGATATTGACGTTGTAGCAATATGGTTTGGTCCATTTGGTGATATGTTGCGCCGCGATAAACGTACCCCATTTGTGACAGAAAGTTATGTTGATATTAATCCTTTCGATGCTAAAGATATGGGAATCGCAGATGGAGATTACGTCTATATTGATGCCGATCCCCATGATCGTCCTTTCAAAGGTTGGGAAAAACGACCAGAGCATTATGAAGTTGCTCGCCTCTTAGTACGCGCTCGCTATTATCCAGGGACTCCGCGTGGAGTTACTCGCATGTGGCATAACATGACTGGTGCTACCTTTAGTTCTGTCCGAGGTCAAAAGGAAAATCCTGATGGCCTAGCGAGATCCGCTGATAACCAATATCAATCCATGTTTCGCGGCGGCAGTCACCAAAGCTGTACTCGCAGTTGGCTAAAACCAACTTGGATGACAGAAACTATGACATTCAAAGGGCTAATGGGGCAAAAGATAACAAAAGGCTTTGTGCCTGATGTACATTGTCCTACTGGTGCGCCGCGTGAAGCATTTGTCAAAATTACAAAAGCAGAAGCAGGTGGTATTGGTGGCAAAGGATTATGGCTACCAGCTCAAAAGGGTTTATGTCCAACTTATGAAAACGAGACTCTGAAGAAATTCATTGCAGGGCAATTTATCGCTTAGTCAGTTCCTAATGGGGCAACCATAAAGGATTGCCCCTACGTTTTTATGATCTGTAGGGGCAATCCTTTATGGTTGCCCTAACGAGAAAGCTGATAAATGAAACAAGAGGAGATTCAAACAAAATGGCTAAACGCAATAATTCACAACTGGGACGAGAAATGGAGTATCCCTATGATGCCCCTCTACCCAAAAAGCAAGTAGCTTACATTTTTGATATTAATAAATGTATTGATTGTCAAACCTGTAGTGTTGCTTGTAAAAATGGTTGGACTAGCGGTAAGGGAGAAGAATACATTTTCTGGAACAATGTCGAAACTAAGCCTTATGGTGGCTATCCAACTGGTTGGGATTTGAAATTGTTGGAGCGTGCTGAACCAGCGAAATGGGATGGTAAAGAATTAAAAAGCAAGACAATTTTTGAAGGTCGTTCGCCATTAGAACCGCCATTAGGGCATTTGCCTGAAACTATGGATTATTCAGCACCAAACTTAGGTGAAGATGAATTGTCTGAAGCAGTAGCTCAAGGTGAACACTTTGAAGGTATTCATCCTAAATGGATGTTTTACTTAGCTCGTATTTGTAATCATTGTACTTTGCCAGCATGTGTAGCGGCTTGTCCTCGTAAAGCTGTTTATAAACGGGATGAGGACGGTATTGTACTAATAGATGAAGAGCGTTGTCGTGGTTATCAAGAATGTGTAAGAGCCTGTCCGTATAAAAAAGCTTTTTATAACCTAGTTAGCCGAACTAGTGAAAAATGTATCGGTTGTTATCCGCGAGTTGAACAAGGTGATGTCGCTTTATGTGTCGAGGCTTGTATTGGCAAAATTCGTATGCACGGTTTTTTAAGCACACAAAGCGCACCGCGTGAAGATAATCCGCTGGATTACATTATTAAAATCCGTAAACTGGCTTTGCCATTGTATCCGCAATTTGGCACTAGTCCAAATGTTTATTACATTCCGCCAATTCATGTTCCTGATGCTATCTTAAAGCAAATGTTCGGTCCAGGCTTAGAAGAAGCGAAATCCTTATATCATAAGGTTAAAGATGATAAGCAACTTTTGGGTGCTTTGTTGTTATTTGGTGCTAGTAACCGAATCATCGAGAAATTCAAAGTGGAAGGTGAAGAAGCAATTGGCTGGGATATTGACGGCAAAGAAGTTGCCCGTGTGCCATTTACAGAGCCGCATTATGTGCATGATAGTTATGATGAAAAATATGGTGTGTATCGGCATAATACCACCTAATAATGCTGGGCAACCATAAAGGATTGCCCCTACATATACCTAAAGGTATGGGCAATCCCCCCCTTAAATCAGCATGGAGACAAAACAAATGAAACTAAATCAGTACAAAGCCTTTGCACTTATTTTTGTCCTCTCAAGCATTGGCACATTCACACAAGCAGCGGATATTACTGTAAAAAAAGTAACAGGGCCTTTACCCACAAGCCCACTAGCAGCGGTATGGCAACAAGCCCCAGCTACCGATGTAGCTGTTGCACCACAACAAATGACTACACCCAAGTTAGCCAAAGCATCCATCAGTAAAATCACTGCTAAAGCACTAACTGATGGTAAATCAATTACATGGCGTGTATCTTGGGCAGATCCAGCTCCAGATTTTAACGTAGATGTTGGTCGTTTTTCCGATGCAGTCGCCATTGAATTGCCATTGACGAAATTTGCCGCACCCATGATGGGACATCGTGGTGGTGGCAAGGTACAAATCATCTATTGGCGAGGACTTTGGCAAAAAGATATTGACGAAGGCTTCCAAGATGTGCAAAATGTCCATCCGAACTACCTAAATAACCTCTATTGGTTTGCAAACGACAACAAAAGACCCTATCATGTACCTGAGTCTTTTCAAAACCCTGTTTCACAACAATGGTTTATTGCACATCAGGCAGGAAATCCTATGGCGACATTTTCGCGTAGCGAACCCGCACAGGAGCTAATAGCAGAAGGCTGGGGAACTCTTACCAATCAACCAGAATCTGCGACTACTGCCAAAGGGGTTTGGAAAGATGGTAGTTGGGCTGTTATATTTACTCGTCCGCTGAACACCAATGATCCAAACGACTATCAATTTTCTCAAGGTGAAAAGGGACAAATTGCATTTGCGGTTTGGCAAGGCGGAGATGGTAACAGAGGTGCGCGTAAACATTGGTCGTTCTGGACAGCTTATCAAATGCCATAATTACTTTAGGGTAAGCACAAGGGATTACCCCTACGTTTAAAGGTTCTATGTAGGGGCAATCCTTTATGGTTGCCCTAGCGTTTCTAATCACTAATCTAATTTAAACAGGAAATTAAACATGACTAAATCTAAATTACTGACAACTATCGCAGCTATTGCTTTTGCAGCAACATTGAGTAGCAGCGCAACAATGGCAGCAGATGGTGCAGCATTATACCAAGCCAAAACCTGTTTTGCCTGTCATGGGATGGATGCTAAAACACCAATTACTCCACTCTATCCCAAGCTTGCAGGACAAAACAAGGATTACCTCCTTAATCAAATGAAAGACATCAAAAGCGGTGCGCGTAACAATGGGCAAACTGGAGCGATGAAAGGAATAATGGGAATGGTGAATGAAGCTGAAATGGCTACTATTGCTGAATGGCTGTCTTCTTTGAAGTAATTTAGCAGGGGCAATCTTTTATGATGGTTGCCCCATTTTTTTTAAATTAAAAACTTTATTCCCACAATGACTCAAATTACTGCACATAATATCTCTGCTCAACCAATAAACTGGTTCAAAGATGGAGCATTACCAACCCCACTTTCAGAGCAAGAAGAATGGTCAACAGAAGAAAAGAATCATTTGGCCTTGCTCGCACAAGCAGATTTACTCTTCCTAATAGCACAACTATTTGCCCCACCATCTGCGAAATTACAAATACTACTTAAAATTGAAGTTCCTGATATTACAGAATTATTATATAGTTCAAACCTTCCAGAACCAGATCATATTGCTAAAACCTATCAACAAATCCGCGAACAAGCGCAAACACTCAATTTAGACACATGGATAGCAGAATATAACCATTTATTTGAAGGCAATGTCACATGTCCTATTAATGAATCAGGATTTATACGACGCGACAAAGGAGCGATATTAGCTGATATTTCTGGATTTTACACTGCTTTTGGTTTTAAATTATCCGAAAATGCCAATGAAAAAGTAGATCATTTAACTGCTGAGCTTGAATTTATGGCAATGTTATTAGTAAAGCTCGTACAAGCACCAAATAAAGAAGAGACAGCACGCACCACACACGAAGCTTTAGGCTCATTTAGTTTTGATCATCTAGGAGAATGGCTACCCACTTTCAGTGAAAAGCTCACCAAAACTAGCACATTAATTTTATACCACGAATTGGCTAAACTATTATTAAGTGCATGGACAGGCATTCTCAAAATCAATCAATTGCCCCTACCAGAAGGGGAAATTAAGAATCCATCCGCAGATGATGGAACACCTTATGAATGTGGAATGGTAGAAAAATAGCAAGAAAGGGGCAACCACAAGGGATTGCCCCTACAGAATGGTGTATTGTAGGGGCAATCCCTTGTGGTTGCCCTTGTTGCAAAATATCAAACAAATCATGGTTCACTACTTAATGACTAGTTCCACTAGATCTGTGGATTTTATTATAAACATTATACTTGCCAGAAGGTTTACGCATTGGTAATCGCTTCACTTCCTTCAAAGTAGCAGCATCATATACTATTAATGCCCCGTCCATATCCCATATACTAAGTAAAGCATATCGCCCATAACGATCAAATTCTACATGTGCGGAGGTTTTTCCTGGTACTGGGCGTAGCGTTTTAACAATTTCTAGGGTGGACTTATCAATTACATGCACTGCATCTTTGTTTGGCCCAAAAAATACATCTACCCAAGCATAACGGCTATTTTCGTGGCTACGCATAAAAAAGCCCGGCCCCAAGGTTTTAATACGCTTAATAGTTTTCCATGTTTCCATATCTATAACACTAACCACGCCTTTTTTGAGATTTGGAGTTGCTAATACTGACTTGCCTTGATAATTCCAAGTAATACCAGAACCCAAATGAGGCATACCTGATAAATCTAACTCAGCAATCTTAAATCCTACAATAAGATTAACTACCTGCCCTTTTGCGCCATCCCGTGATGCACCAATTAAATTCACATAATCTTGATCAAAGAAAAAATCATCTAAAAAATTATCCAGCTTAATGCGGCGAATGGGAAATTCTTGTTCATCAATGAGCTGTTCTTCCCCTGAGTCTTGACGATAGTCATGCATTGGTCCTCTATAGACAGGCAATGCATTTGCTTTATTACTATAAGGAATTTCCCATACTTCTTTTATGTCTTTTAATGCAGCAATAAAACTGTGACGAGGTGGTGCAGTATAAACAGCACTTACCCGCGAAGTTTTACCAGTTCCGTCACCCACTTCTATGACTTTGATTGGCGACAAATCACTAGCATCTAACACCACTAATGTATGAGGCAAATAATTAGCCACCATCACATAACGATCATCAGCAGAAACGGCAATATTACGAGTGTTAATACCAGCGCGAATCTCTGCCACCATTTTTAGATTGTACATATCAAACTTACTAATCCAACCATCGCGTGAGGCTAGGTAAACAAAACGCCCATCTGATGAATACTTCAAGCCACCATGCAGCGCAAAACGGCTGGCAAAACGATAAATCGGTTCTAATTTATCTCCATCCAATACCGTTACATGATGATCGCCTTTCTCTACCACCATAAACAAATTCAAAGGATCAGCATCATAGATTGGCTTATTTGGCAACTGAGCGTCGGTATAATGAATGACATGGGTAGCCTTAATTTCCGCTATTCCCATACTTGGCATTTCTGGCAGAGGTGTATAGATATATTTTACTAGTGCTTGAACTTGTGGATCAGTGAGCTTATCTCCAAAAGCAGGCATTTGACTAGCAGGTAATCCCTGTTTAATGACAATATTTGCCTTGCTAGGCCGCAATCTGCTCAAATTTCCAGGCAACAAAGCTGGCCCTGTACCACCTAAACGATCAGCACTGTGACAACTAGCACAATGTTGGGTATAGAGTTTGACGACTTTATCTGTAGCATTACCAGCCGACATCATCGTCATAAGAAATAAAAATGCTGTAATGGGTGTTTTTATTATCATAATTAAATTAATTGATTTTCTCAAAAGGCTCTACACAATAACACAATTTTAAATAGTCTAAAAACCACTTGACATACATCAAGGATTTTCTACTTTTTATACCTTTAGACTATATAGTTTTTGCATTAGGAGAACTGCCGATGAGTGAAGTGTTCACAAAATCTATGGCACGAAACATCTATTATGGGGGTTCAGTATTTTTTTTCTTACTGTTCCTTGCTTTAACTTTTGATACCAGTAGTGCTTTACCAGAGCGTGATCATAGAGAAAATATTACCCCACAAGTAGCAGAAGGCAAAGCAATATGGGAAGAAAATGATTGTATTGGCTGCCATACTTTACTAGGTGAAGGTGCTTATTATGCCCCTGAATTGGGTAATGTTTATAAGCGTTTTGGTAATAGCAAAGAAGCGATTAAAGGTTTTATCAAAAGTCGCCCAGTAAATGGTATTCCAGGACGGCGCAGTATGCCTCAATTTAACCTCACAGAGGAAGAATTAGACGCAGTCGCAGAATTTTTGAAGTGGACTTCAGAAATTAATACCTCAAATTGGCCACCTAATATCCAAGGTTAAGGAGAAAAAAATAGATGCAGTATTCGTCACAATCCGTTGCCAAACCCTATTTTATAGCAGCCATCGGGCTGTTTGTAGGGCAAATTTTATTTGGCCTTATCATGGGCCTACAATATGTAATTGGAGATTTCCTATTTCCTCTTATTCCATTCAATGTTGCTCGGATGGTACATACCAACTTGCTCATAGTTTGGTTATTATTTGGTTTTATGGGAGCTTCCTATTTCCTAGTTCCAGAAGAATCAGAAAAAGAATTGCACAGTCCCATATTAGCCCTAATTTTATTTTGGGTATTTTTAATAGCTGGGGCTTTGACTATTCTTGGCTATCTTTTAGTGCCTTATGCACAATTGGCTGCAATGACAGGCAATGATATATTACCGACAATGGGACGTGAATTCCTAGAGCAACCGACAATTACTAAAATTGGTATTGTCATTGTAGTCTTAGGATTTATATACAACATCGGTATGACTATACTCCAAGGTCGTAAAACTGTAATCAATCTCGTATTATTGACAGGGCTTGTCGGTTTAGCAGTATTTTTCCTATTTTCCTTTTATAATCCCTCAAATTTAGTCCTAGATAAATATTACTGGTGGTGGGTAGTTCATCTTTGGGTAGAAGGCGTATGGGAACTAATTTTAGCTAGTATTTTGGCCTTTGTCCTGATTAAAGTAACGGGTGTGGATCGTGAATTCATTGAAAAATGGATGTATGTGATTATTGCCATGACACTGATTACTGGCATTATCGGTACAGGACACCATTATTATTGGATTGGTACGCCAGAATACTGGCAATGGTGGGGTTCTATCTTCTCCGCTATGGAGCCAATACCATTCTTTATAATGACAATATTTGCCTTCACAGTGGTCAATAAGCGTCGCCGTGAACATCCGAACAAAGCAGCAGTTTTGTGGGCATTAGGAACAGCAGTAACAGCATTCTTAGGTGCAGGTGTTTGGGGCTTCTTACACACGCTCGCGCCAGTGAATTACTATACTCATGGTACTCAGATCACAGCAGCTCATGGTCACTTAGCTTTCTACGGAGCTTATGTGATGGTTGTATTAACTATCATTTCTTATGCGATGCCTATACTGCGTGGACGAGCAGCAAATAGTATGAAAGCACAAGTTGTAGAAATGTGGTCATTTTGGTTAATGACAATTTCCATGATCTTTATCACTTTATTCCTCACCGCAGCGGGTATTTTGTATGTGTATTTACTACGAATGGCAGAAAATCCATTACCATTTATGGTAGTACAAGAAAAGGTAGCTTTATTTTACTGGATGCGTGAAATAGCAGGCGTAGTCTTCTTGATTGGGCTAATCGCTTACATAGTTAGTTTCTTTATTGGTGGAAAAGAAGAAGCACCTGCTGCCTAGACATCAGTGCTTAAATTGAAATAAATCTATAGAGGGGGCGAAAGCCCCCTTTTTTTTGATCAATCCAATCATAAGAGTTAAAAAGAATCAAACCTATGCTCTATAAAATTCATCATTAAACAATTTTTTTCTAATGACAAACTCAATCTCAAAATCTCCACACCAAAGTGATTTACCAGGTGACTTCGCCATTTGGATTTTCATTTTTGCTGAACTTTTAGTATTTAGTATTTTTTTTATAGCTTATGCCTTTGCGCGTAGCTATGACGTTGAATTATTTAATGCCAGTCAATCCACCCTGACACGAGAATTCGGTGCTATTAATACTGTCGTACTCATTACTAGCAGTTTTTTTGTGGTACGCGCAGTTACTGCGATTAAAAATAATAGTTCCCAAATTTGTGTCAACTGGCTCAGTGCTGCACTTTTTATGGGTTCGATTTTTTTAGTCATTAAAATGATTGAATTTTATGGTAAATTTTCTGAAGGTATAAACTTGAGTACCAATACTTTTTATATGTTTTACCTTTCGCTGACATTTTTCCATTTTATGCACGTTATATTAGGTATGGTAATTTTAACCGCGATATTGCTTAAAGCACGGCAGGGTGGTTATAGTGCCAAAAATCATACTGGGGTTGAAACTGGTGCTTCTTATTGGCACATGGTTGATTTAGTTTGGATAATCCTATTTCCTTTAATTTATATCATTCGCTAAAAAATATGTCCCAAATACGTCCTTGTACTTATGTCTGGTTGATATTAATCTTTCTTACCTTTTTCGCCTTTGCTGTTGGTAAACTTGAATTGAGCGGCATTACTATTGTAATTATTATCCTAGTTAGCACACTTATAAAAGGGTTAATGGTTATAGACTATTTTATGGGATTACACCAAGTGCGCTGGCGATGGAGAATAATGATGTATTCCTGGTTACTATTCGTAACAGGAATGATTGGTTTTGCTTATTCGCTAGGACTAAAATAAAATGGACACAGTAAAAAAGCAGCCTTATTATAGAACCATTGGTAACGAAGTCACGCTATTTGAACATGCCTACCGTCACCAATTACCAGTTTTAATTAAAGGGCCAACTGGATGTGGCAAAACTCGTTTTGTCACCTACATGGCAGCACAATTAGGCCGTCCACTCTACACTGTCGCTTGCCATGACGATTTAACCGCAGCAGATTTAATCGGACGGCATCTGATTGGACATGAATCTACTTATTGGAGTGATGGGCCATTAAGCCGCGCAGTGCGAGAAGGAGCAATTTGCTACTTGGACGAAGTGGTTGAGGCGCGTAAAGATACTACAGTAGTTTTACACCCTTTGACTGATGATAGGCGCATTTTACCGATTGAGCGTACAAATGAGCGATTGCAAGCACCACCAGAATTTATGTTAGTTGTCTCATATAATCCTGGCTACCAAAATTTACTCAAAGGCATGAAACCTAGTACAAAACAACGTTTTGTAGCCATGCGATTCAATTATCCGACTTCCAGTGTAGAACAAGAAATCCTCATTGGTGAGACTGGTATAGATAAAAACTTAGCACTGCGCCTAGTTAATTTAACCAATGCCCTGCGTAAACTCAAAGATCATGATATAGAAGAAGCAGCGTCTACCCGTTTACTGGTTTATGCAGCCACGCTTATCAAAAATGGTTTCGAGCCTGTAGAAGCCTGTCGTGCTGCCCTTGTTGAACCCTTGAGTGATGATATTGATACGGTGAATGCCTTAATGGAAGTTGTATTGGCAACTTTTGGAAAGTGAATAAAAAATGGAAGAACAAGTTGGTCAACTCTGGCATCGCTTCATTACACGCGCTGCTGCTACCAGTTATCCACTGGCTGCTGTAGAATTAACTGAAATCAGTAAAGCTGTCGGCGTATTATTTCGTGCGCTCGGTGGAGATGGCGGTTTGCGGGTAGAAGCGACTACGGCTGCGGCACACGGTGCGCGGCGTACTTGGTTACAGCGTGTTGCAGGAACTAATCAACAAGTCGAATTATGCTGGCGGGATGCGGAAATTTTGCGATTGCCTGCTCGTATTGACTGGTTCCCAAAAAAAGCACTTAATCGTGATTTATATTTATGGCTGGCTGCACTAGCTGCGGGTGAAATTGATCATAGTTTAGCTTGGTTTGAATTAAATCAAGAGCTTACAGTAAAAACGCTACTCTGCTTTCCTGGATTAAAACCCCGTTATCAACGTCTTGTTGAGGCATTACTAGAATTACGTCCAGACTATAATCGTCTACCAGTGGATGAGGCGGCGGCTGAGCGGGCTATTCAACAAGCTTTGCGTGAGCCTGGTAGTATTGCAGAATTACCTGCGGCGAAACGCCCTGCTCAACCAGTACCCTTATGGCTGCATCCCTCGCCACCTATCAATACTAGCAATTTAGTCACAGTCACTGAAAAAGAGGCAAGTGCTAAAAAATCAAGTAAACAAAGCGAAACTGTCGATGATAAGCGTCGTCGCAGAGGGGAGCGCACTAAAATGCCTGATGGTGACAAAGGTTTATTAGCTTTTCGCCTAGAAAGCATGTTTACTAGGGCGGATTATACTAAAGTAGATCGCTGCACTGATGATGAGGAAGATATTGAGGCGGCTAAAAATGCTTTAGATGATATGGATGTAGTCAGTGTCGCACGCGATAATAAGCCTGCAAAGACTTCTCTGCGTTTTGATCTTGACTTGCCTGCGCCTGCGTATGATGATACTCCATTGGGAGAGGGGATTTTGCTACCTGAGTGGGATTATAAATTGCAGCAATCGCGCCCAAATTATTGTTGTCTGCAACCAATGCTGGCTACTACAGCACAAGCAATGGAACTGCCAGCGAATTTAAAGCGTACTGCCCATAAATTGCGTCGCCAATTTGAGGCATTAATTCCGAAAAGAATCTGGCATAAAGGCCAACAAGATGGTAGTGAAATAGATTTGGATGCTTATTTGCTACATATTACTGAACGCCATTCTGGGCGTATGAGTACAGAAACTGGATTATATAGGGATTTTCGGGGAGGAGGTAGGGATTTAGCTTGTTTATTATTGGCTGATTTATCTTTGTCTACAGATGCGTGGGTTAATAATAAGGCTAGGGTTATTGAAATTATTAGAGATAGTTTATTTTTATTTGCTGAGAGCCTAGTGGCGACTGGTGATCAATTGGCTATGTACGGATTTTCTTCTCGCAACCGTAGTCATGTCAGATTTCATACGATAAAAACTTTTGCAGAAAAATATGATGCGACAGTGCGTGGTCGTATTCAGGCGATTAAGCCAGGTTTTTATACTCGTATGGGGGCAGCTATCCGCCATGCCACTACCTTATTGAGTCAACAAAAGGTTTCGCAACCTTTGTTATTATTGCTGACAGATGGCAAACCGAATGATTTAGATCAATATGAGGGGCGTTACGGGGTAGAGGATACTCGGATGGCGTTACATGAAGCGCGTAAACTTGGCTTGCAACCCTTTTGTGTGACGATTGATGAAAAGGCGAGTGATTATTTGCCGCATATTTTTGGGACTAAGAGTTATGTAGTTATTCGTAATCCGTCTGAATTGCCAAGGGAATTGCCGCTATTGTACGCACGATTGACGCAGTGATATTTTTTAAAAATTGATTTAAGTCAAGGCAATACCCAGCCTAATTATATGAGTATATGTACTGTAGATCATTGATTATCCTGTTTTCAAGTATTTTAACTAAGAGAAAGCATTATCTTATGAAACTAACACTACGAAAGATGTCCTGTACAGTTGCAATATCTGCACTGTCCTTAATGGTTGGTAGTGCAATTGCAGCAGAAACCAACCAACAAGGGGAGCCAAAATATCAAGAAGCTCAAAAAGCTGGAGTGGTTGGTAAAAATTTCCCAGTACAACCAAAATATGAAGGTGCTCCTAGTGCTGTAGATGCAGGTGCGGTTAAGATGATTATCTCACCAGGGGCTCCTTCTCTCTCAGAAACAGAATTTGCAATAGCTAAGCAAATTTTCTTTGAACGTTGCGCTGGTTGTCACGGAGTGTTGCGTAAAGGGGCAACTGGTAAACCTCTAACTCCAGATATTACACAAAAAAGAGGTACTGCTTACCTCAAGGTGTTTCTAACTTATGGTTCACCAGGAGGTATGCCGAATTTCGGAACTTCAGGCGAATTAACTCCAACTGAAATTGATTTAATGGCTCGTTATATACAACATGAGCCACCAGTGCCTCCAGAATATGGCATCAAGAAAATGAAGGCAAGTTGGGAAGTCATTATTCCCCCGGAAAAACGGCCTACTAGGAAGATGAACGATTACAATATCGAAAACATCTTTTCTGTTACTTTGCGTGATGCTGGTAAAGTTGCATTGATTGATGGTGACACTAAAAAGGTCATTAATATCATCAAGACTGGCTACGCTGTGCATATTTCCCGTCCATCAGCATCGGGGCGTTATCTTTATGTGATTGGGCGCGATGCTAAGGTTAATCTGATTGATTTGTGGATGGAAAAACCAGATACTGTTGCTCAGATTAAGGTTGGTTTGGAAGCTCGCTCGGTAGAAACTTCTAAGTACAAAGGCTGGGAAGATAAATATGCCATTGCTGGAACTTATTGGCCACCCCAGTTCGTAATTATGAATGGTGATACTTTAGAACCATTAAAGATAGCCTCCACTCGTGGTATGACTGTAGGTACTCAAGAATACCATCCAGAACCTCGCGTTGCTGCCATTGTGGCTTCTCATGAACATCCTGAATTTATAATCAATGTCAAAGAAACTGGTAAAGTCTTATTAGTGAATTACGAAGATTTAACTAGTTTGAAGATCACCAGTATTGATGCTGCTCGCTTTCTACATGATGGTGGTTGGGATTCTACACAACGCTATTTCATGTCCGCTGCTAACAAATCCAATAAAATCGCTGTAATTGACTCCAAAGAAGATAAATTAACTGCATTGATTGAAGTAGGTAAGATTCCTCATCCTGGACGTGGTGCTAATTTCAATGATCCTAAATATGGTCCTGTTTGGGCGACTAGTCATTTAGGTGATAATAATATTGCAGTGATTGGTACTGATCCTGTAAACCATCCTGAGTATGCTTGGAAAGTAGTACGAATGCTTAAAGGTCAAGGCAGCGTTTCTTTGTTCATAAAAACTCATCCTAAGTCTCATAATCTCTATGTCGATACTCCATTGAATGCTTCTGCTAAAGTCAGCCAATCTGTAGCTGTGTTTGATATTGATAATCTGGATAAGGGTTATGAGGTTTTACCTATTGCTGAATGGGCTGATATCGGTGCAGGTCCAAAACGTGTGGTGCAACCTGAGTACAATAAAGCTGGTGATGAAGTTTGGTTTTCAGTATGGAGTGGTGAAGCTCAGGAATCTGCGATTGTTATCATAGATGATAAAACTCGTAAACTGAAAAAGGTGATCAAAGGACCTTGGTTAGTTACTCCTACGGGCAAGTTCAATATTTATAATACGAAGCATGATGTTTATTGAGCTGAAAAATTGGAATGTACAGGTGCAAGGTAACCTTGCACTCCAAGTAGATTCGGAGTGCAAGGTTACCTTGCACGTTGGTATTTAATGAAACGATTAATTCTCTTGCTTTTTTTATCATTGGCATTGACTGCTGTTAATGCTGATGATATATCACCAGAGCGTCAGTCGGATTTGCTCAATTTGCTTTTACAAGATTGTGGAGCTTGTCACGGCATGACGCTGAAAGGTGGTTTAGGGCCACCTTTATTGCCTGAGTCATTGGCAATTTATCCAAAAGATTTTTTAATTCATACGATTCTTTTTGGGCGTGCAGGAACTCCTATGCCGCCGTGGAGAGATTTTTTAACTCCTGCCGAAGTTCGATGGTTAGTGGAACAATTACTAAAGGGGATTGATGATGAAGCGTCTTAGTTGGTTGTCTTTTTGCACTTTTATATTTTTCCTTCCAATTATAAGTTCCGCAACCCCTTGTGTCGATGAGAATTATTTCCGTGGTAGTGGTGATTTAGGTGTAGTGATAGAACGTGCTACTGGTAGTGTGTTGATTATTGATACAAGTAGTCGCAGCCGTTTGGCAGAAATAGATGGTTTAGGTGATTTGTCCCACGCTTCTGTTGTTTATTCTCGTGATCAACGCTATGCCTATATATTTGGGCGCGATGGTGGTTTGACGAAATTGGATTTGTTGCGCGGCGAAATTGTTAAACGCATCATGCAAGCGGGAAATAGTATAGGCGGAGCTATTTCTCAAGATGGGCGTTTAGTCGCTGTTTCTAATTATATTCCTGGTGGTGTTAAAGTATTTGATTCTAGAACGCTAGAATTGTTAGCGGACATTCCTGCCGAATTTGGAAATAATCAACGTTCTAAAGTGATTGGATTGGTGGATGCGCCAGGGAAGCGTTTTATTTTTAGCTTATTTGATGCTGGTGAGATTTGGGTGGCTGATATGCATACGCCTAGTTCGCCTAAAATTATTAAGTTTAAGAATGTAGGTAGGCAACCTTACGATGGTTTGATTTCTCCTGATGGGCGTTATTATATAGCTGGTTTATTTGGTGAAGATGGTTTAGCTCGCTTAGATTTGTGGAATTTAGATAAGGGTGTGCAACGCATTTTACCTAATTATGGTAAAGGGAAAGAAAAACGGCCAGTTTATAAAATGCCGCATTTAGAAGGTTGGGCTATGGCAAGTGATTATGCTTTTCTTCCAGCTGTTGGTCAATATGCTGTGCTAGTTGTTGATAGTAGAACTTGGCAACCAGTTAAGCGTATTCCTGTACATGGGCAACCAGTTTTTGTGATTGCGCGTCCTGATGGTCGGCATGTTTGGGTCAATTTCGCTTTTCCTTATAATGATACGGTGCAGGTGATTGATGTCAAAACAATGGAAATTGTAAAAACACTAAAACCGGGTAAGGCGGTATTACATATGGAATTTACTCCGCGTGGCGAAGAAGTTTGGGTATCAGTTCGTGATAATAATCAGGTTAAGGTTTACGATACTGAGACTTTTGCGGAAGTTGCTAGATTACCCGCCGAGAAACCCAGTGGTATCTTTTTTACGGCACGCGCTCACAAAATTGGGCTTTAATTTAATTAAACGCTATGGCTAATGTGTTAAATATCAATGGCTCTGCACATCAAGAATTGAATGAGTTGCAAGAAATTTTACTAAATGATTTTCAAAGTGATTTTTCTTTATCTCCTACCCCTTATTCGGATATTGCTACTCGTTTAGGAGTGACAGAAGCAGAAGTTCTTGAAGCCTTGCGTGAATTGAGTGAAACTGAAATAATTAGTCGTGTTGGTCCAGTTTTTCGTCCGCACCGTATTGGGACAAGTACATTGGCTGCAATGGCTGTGCCTAAAGGGCGGTTACAACAGGTTGCTAACTATATTAGTGCTTTGCCTGAAGTTAATCATAATTATGAGCGCGAACATTGTTTTAATTTGTGGTTTGTTGTCACTGCGACAACAGAGGAACATTTGCAGGCGGTGTTAATAGAAATTGAGGAAAATACTGGGATTGCGGTGATGTCGTTACCGATGTTAGAAAGCTATCACATTGACCTTGGTTTTGATTTAAAATTAAATAATCAATAGTTTGTGGTTTCCTATGGATAAAACACACAATAACGATCAACTATTAATAGAGGCGATCCAAGGTGGACTACCACTAGTATCACACCCTTATGCAGCAATAGGCAAACGCATTGGCATGAGCGAAGCTGAGGTTATCACTAGATTATCTTATCTTCTCCACAGTGGTGTGATAAAACGTTTAGGAGTTGTAGTGTGTCACCGTAAATTGGGCTACCGCGCTAATGCAATGGTCGTGTGGGATGTTCCCGATGAACAAGTAGCATCTGTTGGTAAGCGGCTAGGACAATTTGAGTGTGTGACGCTCTGTTATCGTCGCGCCCGACATTTGCCAGATTGGCCTTATAATTTATTTTGTATGATTCATGGTAAAGATAGAAATGTGGTATTGGGTAAGTTGGATGAGTTGGTTGAAGAGTGTAATTTAGGTCATATTCATCACGAAGTTTTATTTAGTCGCCATTGTTTTAAGCAGCGTGGGGCGATTTATAAGCAGGCTAAAAAAAATGTTCGATTTCATAGACCGCAATATTATCAATAATTTACAGGGTGGATTTCCTGTTAGTGAACGCCCTTATGCTGATGCGGCTAAGCAATTAGGCATCACAGAAAACGAACTGATTGAACGTATTACTAAATTGTTAGAACTAGGTATATTAAGTCGCTTTGGCCCAATGTACCACGCTGAACGCTTAGGTGGTGGTCTGACTTTGGCGGCTTTGTCTGTGCCAGAAGCAGATTTTGAACAAGTCGCTGCCCAAGTTAATGCTTTTCCCGAAGTCGCACATAACTATGCGCGTGAGCATGAATTAAATATGTGGTTTGTTTTAGCAACTGAGCAGCCTGAACGAATTGATGAAGTTATTTGTGAAATTGAGGCTAAAACTGGATTGCATGTTTATAATATGCCAAAGCAAAGAGAATACTATATTGGGCTCAAATTTAAAGTTTAATAATATTATTGACACGGATGATCGACGCATCATCGAAGCCACTCAAGCGGGACTACCTTTTACCCCTCGCCCTTATCATAGTATTGCCGAACAATTAGGTTTGTCGGCTGATGAGGTAATGGCGCGTTTTCAACGTATGTTAGAAACTGGTATTATTCGTCGTATCGGTGTAGTTCCCAATCATTACGCGCTAGGTTTTAAGACGAATGGCATGACTGTTTGGGATGTGCCAGACGAACATGTTGATGAATTAGGGCAATGTGTTGGACAATTGGATTTTGTTAGCCATTGTTATTGTCGCCCCCGTCACTTACCACAATGGCCTTATAATTTTTTTGCTATGGTACATGGCAAGACTCAATCCCAAGTAGAAGAGCAAATTCAACAAATTGCACAATTATTGGGCGAATATAATCGAGGGCATAGAACTTTGTATAGCACCCGTATTTTGAAAAAAACTGGACTACGAATAACTAATGTTTCGCCTCAGCCAATATCTAAAAGAACTGATTAATCCAACACCCATAAAGCCAGTACCGCAAATGCCTGGTCCTGTCGTGATTTGGAATCTTATCCGCCGCTGCAATCTTACTTGTAAGCATTGTTATTCCATTTCAGCTGATACTAATTTTAAGGGTGAACTTTCTACCCCAGAAATATTCAAAGTCATGGATGATCTTAAAGCTTATGGGGTCAAAGTTTTGATTTTATCGGGTGGAGAACCGTTATTACATTCAGATATTTTTGAAATTTCTCACCGTGCTAAAGAAATGGGCTTTTATGTGGGCTTGTCTAGTAATGGTACTTTGATTGATAAAAACAATATTGCTGCTATTGCTGAGGTTAATTATGATTATGTGGGGGTAAGCTTAGATGGGATGCGGGAGATTCATGATAGTTTTCGCCGCAGTCAAGGGGCGTTTGATAAATCTTTGTATGGTATTCGTTTATGCCAAGATTATGGCATCAAAGTAGGATTACGTTTTACGCTAACTCAGGATAATGTTTTAGATTTTCCACAGATGCTGGAATTGATGTCAAAGGAAAATATTGATAAATTTTATCTGTCTCATCTAAATTATGCTGGGCGCGGTAATAAAAACCGTAAGGATGATGTGGTACATCAAATGACACGGCAAGCGATGGATTTGTTATTTGAAAATGGTTTAGAAATGCTTGCAAAAAAGGGTAAACCACAAGAATTTGTAACGGGTAATAATGACGCTGATGGGGTTTATCTATTATTTTGGGCGCAACAGCGTTTTCCAGATAAGATTGAACATTTACGCGCCAAGTTGGTACAATGGGGCGGTAATTCCTCTGGGGTAAATATTGCTAATATTGATAATTTAGGCAATGTCCACCCCGATACATTTTGGTGGCACTATTCTTTAGGTAATGTGCTGGATCGCCCCTTTTCTGAAATATGGCCTGATACTTCAGACCCGCTGATGGCTGGACTGAAACAACGTCCGCGTCCACTTAAAGGTCGTTGTAGGGAATGCCATTATCAGGATATTTGTGGTGGTAATACTCGGGTGCGAGCGCATCAATTGACTGGAGATTTTTGGGAGGCAGATCCAGGGTGTTATTTGACTGATGAGGAAATTAAGTAAAGACCTGACAGGTTTTAAAAACCTGTCAGGTCTAATAAAATGTTTTTTTTAACTATGATGGAGGAGTGAAAGTATGAGGCGATTTAATTGGCCAATTGTGTTGTCTGCCTTATTAGCTGTTACAGCCAATTTTTGCGTGGCAAAAAGCTTAAATGAGGTAATGGCACGGCGAGGATTAACTGAGAAAGATGTTTTGGCTGCGGCTAAAACTTATGTGCCTACTGGTAAACGAGATGAGTATATTGTTTTTAGTTCTGGTGGTCAAAGTGGGCAAGTGATTGTTTATGGCATCCCTTCAATGCGGTTGCTTAAATATATTGGGGTTTTTACTCCTGAACCTTGGCAAGGTTACGGCT
>Ga0256831_1000447_pt1 | contig 21406 bp, 18 predicted proteins | sample 132544metaG_FD_189087 | JGI IMG/M metagenome (GOLD analysis project Ga0256831, IMG submission 189087) | Hydrothermal vent microbial communities from Lau Basin, Pacific Ocean - 132-544 | ecosystem: Environmental > Aquatic > Marine > Hydrothermal vents | place: Pacific Ocean: Lau Basin | collected... | reverse complement strand
AAACTAACTCATTAAATTATATTGATATTATTTTTATTGAAAGTTGGTATACCTATTGCATTCTTATTAATTAACATTAAAAGTTAATTTTTTGACGAATGAGAAAATGGATACTAGATACTTATTAAATAGTAAATCACAGACAAATGACGCCATTACTGGGCGGGCTTTATCTATGATTTCATCTGATAAGAAAAATGCAGATATTTTTAAATCTGCATTTGATGATCAGATGGCTAAGAAAAAAAATGAGCGTACCCACTCAGATAAAAGCTTGCCACAAAACGGCAATGACTTGCCTAAGAAAAAAACTGCCGTTAGTAAAAGCAATGATGCGCAACAAATAGCTAAAAATAAATCACCTAATAATTCTACTGATCACTTAGATAATGATGATACTTTGTCAGGAAAAGAAGTGGCACATTTAGACTCGAATGATGATGTTAATGAAAAAAATAATTCAGAGTTGCCACAATCAAAAGGGGCAGGGCAAGATGATAAGCAGTCTATAAGTGAAGAGAATAGTCAACCCCAAAGGGTTGCTGAAGAGACAGATGATAGCCTTGATGAAGGTGTTTCTGACAAAGTAAAAGCAGATGGTACTTTTCAGGTTGATGCTTCTTTGCAAGTTGAGGGCTTTCTATTAGCGGAAGGCTCTTTACTTGCTGATGGCTCTTTACTTGCTGATGGCTCTTTACTCGCTGATGGCTCTTTACTCGCTGATGGCTCTTTGCAGGCTAATGGCTCCTTATTAGCCACTGGTTCCTCCCGATTACTTACAGGGCAATCACTTGACCCTAATGAAAAAACCAAGACAGAGCTTGCCACTAAAGAACTTAATGGTCGCTTTGCTTTAGCTTCGGATACAAAAATACACTCACAAACAGCTAAAGTGTTAGAGGCTACTATTGCTAGTAATTCAGTGAATGCTGGAATGGAAAAAAATGAATCGGCAATGAGTAAAAGTATTGCTGATTTTCAACAGTTTATTGAAATGTCAAAAAAACATGCCACTATGGGGACTGCAATTGAGAGCGTTAAGTCCTTTGAGCAAAGTGTCAAAAATGAGCAGCTGACTACGCAATTGCTGGCCAACAATTCTAAGCCCCCTTTATTGCAAACAGCACCTAATACAACCATGACAGCAACACATCTTTTAGGTCAGGTGATCCCTCTTGATAAAGCCAACAATGCGCTTAATAGTAGCAGTCAATCCTTTTCACAACTTACTTCATCATTGGCTGTAAAAGCTGAAGTGGGTAGTGCTGGGTGGAATAAAAGTTTTTCCAATCAAATTATGATGATGGCAACTAAGGGGATTCAGCATGCAAAAATTAAACTGAACCCCATGAGTCTTGGCCCAGTAGAAGCAATGGTGAAGTTATCGGGTGAAACAGCCGTGGTTAATTTAAGCTCATTGCATTTGACAACAAAAGAGGCAATGGAAAATGCCATACCAAGACTTAAAGAAATGTTGAATGAGAATGGTTTTTCTCAAGTTGATGTGAACATCTCTCAACAAGAGAATAAAGAGCAACATGGAGCGAATTTAGCTTCCAATACAGGTTCAAACAATGAGCATGGTCAGTCCACTATGCCAGGTGACGAACAATTATCAGAAGACACTATTGACTCTGAAGATAATGCGCAGGCATTAACAACAGATGAACAGGGTTTAAATATTGTTGATTACTATGCTTAAGGAGAATAACAATGGCACAAGTAATAAATACTAATGTATATTCATTAAATGCTCAGAGAAATCTGAATAAAACATCGACACAATTATCCACTGCTTTGCAGCGTTTGTCTTCAGGTTTGAGGATTAATAGTGCTAAAGATGATGCGGCAGGTCTTGCAATTGCCTCACGCTTTACGGCACAAATTCGTGGCTATAATCAAGGTGTGCGCAATGCTGCTGATGCTATTTCATTAGCTCAGACAGCTGAGGGTGCCTATGATGAAATGGCCAATAACCTACAGCGTATTCGTGAACTTGCTGTGCAAGCAGCCAATGCCACCAATAGCTCAACCGATAGACAAGCGATTCAAACAGAAATTTCTGATTTGAAAGCTGAAATTGTTCGGGTTACACATACCCAGTTTAATGGTGTTGAAGTGATTGGGGTCGATGCGGGATCGTTCTATTTTCAAGTAGGTCCTAATGGTGTGGCTTCAATTGATGGTATTACGGTTAATACAGTTAATGTCGCTGCTGCGAATGAATTTACTCAAATGCAGGGTGCTTCAGCAACGGTTTATACTGCTAATGCGGGTGCAACGGCTAATGTGGCTGCCGCACTGAGTTTGATTGGACGAACTGATAATTTATTGCAAGTGATTAATACTCAACGAGCCATTTTAGGTGCCACTCAAAACCGCTTTGAATCGGTTATTAGAAATGGTGAAAATATTTCAGAGCAACTCTCTGCCTCACGTTCACGCATTCAAGATGCTGATTTTGCCAAGGAAACAGCCGCTTTAACCAAAGCTCAAATATTGCAACAGGCAGGTACAACGGTATTGTCTCAGGCTAATGCGGTACCTCAGAGTGTTCTAGCCCTACTACAAGGCTAGTGGTTAATGTTTGGTAATGACTTGATATGGGGTTAGTAATATGACCGCAATAAATCAAAATGCTCTGGCAGACAATCGTTCAGTTGATGATTTAAGTCGTCATCCGGAAGATAAAAAAGTTGCTAATGCCTTATATGGAAAATCAGTAGTAAATGATGATAGCCATGACTCAATTATGGGGACGGTTAGTATTTCATTTAATGCCCAAATGAGGCTAAGAGCATACCAAGATCAAACTATTTCACCAACACTGAGTACTGAGTTGCTGTCAGTTGATCCTCTAGTGCCACCCAAAGAGTCCACTTCTATTGCTGAAAAGAGTGTTTCTGAAAAGACAGCTCACATCAACAGTAGTGATCCTATTGGCAAGCTAAATTTATCAAATAAGAGTCATTTTTCTAATAAGATAAGTCAAATTCTCTTTGAGGTTGAACAAAATATTGTGCAAACATCAGAACCAGGCTATCGATATTTAGTTAATATGCTCAATAACTATCAAGCTGATGTTGAAAATCCTGAACAATTACAGGAGATTATGCGTAAGGAAGAATTTTATTTAAAGCGTAGAAAACCCTTTATGGAAAGTGCAGAATTTCAAAGCCATAGCCAAGTATTAAGCCAATTTTCTAATATTATTGCTCGCCAGCAATAGTCTATTTAAAGCCAATCAAAAAAACTTTTCAAATTAGTAAGCATAATTGCTTATTTTGTTCTATAACTTTAGCTAAGAGATTTTTGAGTAAATGGACATCTCTGATGAGTGTTCTTTTTATTGTTTAAAACATCTAAAGAATTTTACTATGATGCCGAAGCTATATACAGAGTCTTTATCTTATAATAGGTTTATCTTTGAATAGGTTATCGTTATGTCGCTAAATAAGAAGAAAATGGATCCCAGTGCTCGACAGTTTTTAGCCGTGGCTTCTGTGCAGGCAGAATTGTTTGCTGTTAAGCAGATCTCAAAACGAATATCCTTAAGTGCTAAAAATGCTAAGGCAATTGCTGCAAGAGCAGGGAGTCAGGCAATGGGCTTTCATCCTATTACTGATTTTATTGATGATGTAGCCATTAATATTACACAACTTGTTGAAAAAATTAATGCTGAGGCCTTAAAACTGTCAAGTTTTGCCATTTCTAATCGCAATCGTTCTAAGACGATAGCACAAATGAATGCAGCAAGAAAAGAAATGCTTAACTATGCCGATCATAATGGTATGAAAAAGCGCTTAGTTGAATTAGAAAAGAAGAAAAAGCAATTTTTAATTGATTACAACCGAAAAAATACGGACCTATTAGAACTCTTAGCTGAAATTAGAACACAATTGCAAGCTGCCGAGATGATCTGTACGACATCTCGAACAGAAGCAACCAGAGCGGGTGATTTTCAGTCGAACTTAGAAGTTGTTGCTGATGAAGTTTCCATTGCTGTGAATAATATTAAAGATACCCTGCAAAGCAGTAAATATCATTTATCACAACTATCGTTACGCTAATTTAATCAATACACAATTTAACTCTTATCCCTAAAGCCTGAAGGCAAATCATTTACCTGATTAGAGAATATTATAATGATCACACAAACACTATACGATGGCAGCTATCAATGGATTGTTATGGGACGAGATCCTGACAAACCAGAAAAAATTATTGATACCAATCAATATATAGTTAAAGATGGTGAGCGGACACTATTGATTGATCCAGGTGGTATGGAGATATTTTCTTCTGTGCTTGCGGCCACCTTAAGTGTATCAAAACTAGAAAACATTACCGATATTTTTGCCTCACATCAAGATCCGGATATTATTTCCTCGCTTGGTTTATGGCATGAGATGCTACCTGAGGTGAATCTTCATGCTTCAGCTATATGGGAAGGTTTTATTCGTCACTTTAGCAGTGGCGATGTAAGCTATGTGCCCATTCCAGATAAAGGTGGAAGTATTCGCTTAGAGTCTGTTGAGTTACAGTTTATCCCAGCTCATTACTTACATTCCTCGGCTAATTTTAATGTTTATGATCCCAATGCTAAAATTTTAATGAGTGGTGATATTGGCGCTGCACTGGAAGAGCCGGGAACGCCCTTATTTGTTGATGATTTTAATTCTCACAAAGATAAAATGCACTATTTTCATAAGCGTTGGATGCCCTCAAATGAAGCTAAAAAGGATTGGGTTCGTCGAGTGAGAGAATTGGATATTGAGATTATGGCACCCCAACATGGACGTATGTTTAAAGGTGATGATGTTAAGCGCTTTCTTGATTGGTTTGAAGCTTTAGATGTCGGTATTGCTATTCACGGTGGTTAAATCGAAATAAATAACCTGAGTTCTGGATAACTGAACGAGTAACAATTTTTTTTAGCTGTAGGCACTTCTAAGCAAACTGTTGGCTGAATTTTTTAATAAAGACACTCAGTTCATGCTCTGCTAGATGATTAATACCCGCTGCGGCTTTTCTGCCACCCCCGCTGGTAAATTGGCGACAGAGTTCATCAGCTCCTGTTTTATTGTTTAAAGGGGCACGTACACTGACTAAAAATCCCCTATCATTATTTTGTGTTAAGACGGCATGCGCCCGTTGGGGAAATTGATTAGCCAAGCGATTACTAAAGACCCCACTGATACGTCTGGCCCAAGCCTGATTAGGGAGTATGAAAACGGCGATTGCTTCTGTTTGATGCTCGGCCTGAATCTTGGCTACTAGGGTGTTGTCTTCATTATAGCCAGCTTGCAGAGTGGGGTAGATAGAGTCTTTATCAGCCACAACCTCAAGAGGGTTTTGGTAGTGATATAAAGCTTTGAATAAGGCATCAGGAGCAAAGTGAAGATCATCACAACTGGCACCATAGCCATTATAATTGAGGTAAATGCCTAGTGATTGTAATTGCTCAATGCTGTTTGCATCAAGAGCATGTGCTTTTGCCAGTGCTTGTGCAGAGGCGTTTAAGTTATCACCAAAAGCCCCTGTTATGGCCCAAAGGGGGTACTTGTTTTGTAAGTGTTGGTTTATTAATAAACTGGTGCAAGTATTGGCTTGAGTATCAATGAGTGTATGCAGTTGGTCATTATCAGGAATAGCACCACAGAAATGATGATCAACATAAAATATCTGTGCGCCAGCAGTTAAATTTCTGCTTAGATCAGAGCGATTTTTGTCCAGAGAAATATCCAATACGGTGATCTGATCGCCTGCACTAGCATGCACCTTTGCTAATAATTGAATATCACGTTTTATGCCGGTGATCAGTTGAGACTGACAGGGGGTATTTTGCCTGAGTTGCACCAAGGCACAGATACCATCGGCATCGCCATTAAATACATCGTATATTGTCATCTGGGCTTGTTACACTGCTCTGCTGTGTCAATAAAACCTTCACGAAATAAATATAAATAGATTTCCTGAGCGGCTTCCATAGGAGAAAGGTGGGTGGTATCAATTCTAATTTCAGGTGAGTCAGGTGTTTCATAAGGATCACTAATACCGGTAAACTCAGCAATAATACCTTTTCTGGCTTTGGCATAGAGTCCTTTTCTATCCCTTGACTCGCATACTTCTAATGGGGTGGCTATGTGGATTTCAATATAGGCACCGTATTGTTCAATCAAGGTACGAGCATCTAAACGCATTTGCGTGTAAGGTGCAATAGGTGCGCAAATGGCAATACCGCCATTTTTACTGATTTCGTTGGCAACAAAGCTGATACGGCGAACATTAATATTGCGATCTTTTTTAGAAAAGCCCAATTCACTGGATAAATTATGGCGCACAATATCACCATCAAGTAACGTGACGGGACGAGTACCTAGCTCAATCATTTTGGCATAAATAATTTTTGCCAAGGTGGATTTTCCAGAGCCAGATAAGCCGGTAAAAAATAAAGTGAAACCTTGATGACATCGAGCGGGGTATGCTCTGCTTAAGGCGTTTAATACTTCAGGATAACTAAACCAGCTTGGAATGAGCTCATTATTATAAAGTAATTGTTTGACATCAGCATCTGAGAGCATCGTGCTTTTAAGCGCCTCATTATTAATAGTAGAGAGAGGAAGAAAAGCCTTTTTTTCAGCAACATAACGGGTTTCTTCTATCGCAATAATGGTGAGTTCTAGTTCATCTGCATAGTGACTGACATAGTGCTGGGCGGCTGCTGCTGAATAGAATTTTTCATCAGTATTTTGCTGTGTCTGAGTAATAATAGGAGGTGATGCATGATTAGGACCAATCAATATATGCGTACAGCCATAATTCTTATTGATAATAGCATGCCATAGGGCTTCTTTAGGGCCAGCCATTCGCATGGCCATAGGTAATAATGACATCATAGCTAGATTATCTGGATAATATTTCTGTATAGCTTGATAGCAATGAACACGGGCATAATAATCCAAATCTCCGGGTTTGGTTACACCAACTGTCGGATGAATTAAAATATGAGCTTGAGCCTTTCGGGCTGCTTGCAATGTAATGTGATAATGTACTCTATGCATTGGCTGACTGGTTTGAAAGGCCATTACCTTGCGCCAACCTCGTTTCTTAAAACGTGTTTTTAATTTTTCTGGTGAAGACCATAAAGTTTCAAAATCAAAATGAGCGGGTTCTTCTATACCTTCTATATGGCCGCCAACATAATAAGCCTCTGTGGTGTTAAATAAATAATGAACACCGGGGTGAGCTTCTGATGTTGTGCCATAAACACTCTGTGCCTCTTGTTTTTTGTCGGCCTGCCAAATATCAGAAATGGTTAATACGGCGGGCATAAAACCCTCGGTATCACGCAGGGCAATTTTGTCACCAGAGTGTAATGTTTTTGCTAAGGTTTCACTAATATCTAAAATAATAGGTATGGGCCATAGCTGCCCATCCGGTAGACGTGTCTTTTGGATAACACAATGATATGTGTGTTCATCCATATAACCGGTTAAAGGAGACATACCACCGGTAATGAGCATTTCAAGATCACAAAGTTGGCGCTTATTGAGTGTAATGGAGCTAAAGTGTTCAGATTGTGATTTTAATGTTTCAGCCCTCTTATGTGCAACAATAAGATTGGTGATACGCTTATTCTTGGGCATAAAATGTGACATGAAATGGTATCCTAAACAAGTAAAATAGGCATTATAACCAATCTATCTAGAAATGTATTAACTTGAATAATTAGAATTATTCAGGCTTTGCTCAGAAATAAATTTATTTACATTTAAGCCAAGAATTTCATGTGCTGTAACATAGAATATGCTATTATATTGATATACCCAAACAATCAATTTAGGAGGCTTTAATGACTGATAATGCAATGACCTTGGAAGATTTGATTGCCCAAAATGAACAGCTGATAAAAGAAAATCGTGGCCTTAAAAAAGGCAATTCTAAAGCGGTAAAAAAATTCCGGCTGGAGCACTCTTTAAAGCCGTATCAGGCTGAATTGATTCAGATGCAAAAATACTTAGAAGACACGGGTAAGCGTATGGTTATCCTCTTTGAAGGTCGTGATGCATCAGGCAAAGGTGGTACGATTCGACGTGTGACTCGTTATATGAATGAAAAACACTACCGTATTGTTGCCCTAGGTAAGCCGACTGAAGAGCAAAAAACGCAGTGGTTTTTTCAAAAGTATATTCGTCACCTACCTGCAGGTGGTGAAGTGGTCTTATTTGACCGTAGTTGGTATAACCGTTCTATGGTAGAGCCGGTTTTTGGCTTTTGTACCGAGACAGAATACAAAAACTTTATGAAGGGTGTGACAGGCTTTGAAAAAGACTTGGTCAGACAAGGTACTATTCTTGTTAAATTGTACTTTAGTGTGACCAAAGAAGAGCAAGATCGACGTTTTAAACGCCGTAAAACCGATCCACTAAGACAATGGAAATTATCTGAAGTAGATGTACAGGCTCAAGAACGCTGGGATGATTTTACTAATGTGAAATACGAAATGCTCAGAAAAACCCATACCTCATTAACGCCTTGGACAATTATTCGCTCTAATGATAAATATAAGGCACGTCTTAATGCAATGAAAGTAATATTAAATGCAGTTCATTATGAGCGTTTAGATAAAGATTTAGATTTTGTGCCGGATCATAAAATTGTCTATTCCGGAGCACATGAAATTGAAATTATGGAAGCTCAGAGATTGCGTAAAGGTCGTTTTGTGACCTAAGCCTTGTTTTTTATAGCTCGGTGCGCTTTATAATTTACAAATAACTTATAACGCGCACCGAGGTAGACCTTCCTAATTTTAGCCCTGAGCCATGACCCACATTAAACTGCCTTCTTTTATTATTTGCTTTTTTGTCTTATATGCCAGCCAGCTGATGGCTCAGAGTAAGCAACTGTCCTTTGCTGATAGCACCATATTACGAGGTCATTTCACACAGGGTGGTTTAGTCTATGGCAAAACCAAACCGATGAATCAGGTTTTTTTTGAACAACAGGCGATTCGGGTCTCACCCGAGGGGGATTATCTAATTGCCTTTCATCGTGATGAAGCAAGTCAGGTTCATTTAAAAATAATTACCCCAAGTGGGCAAGTGTTTCTTAAGACCTTGGCCATTGAACAGAGACAGTATCCAATACAACGCATTAATGGTCTGGCAAAGGACAAAGTCAGTCCTCGTAAGCCAGCCGTCTTATCTCGTATCAAAAAAGAACGTCAGCAGGTAGCACAGGCACGCCTGAGGGATGATCCACGGACAGATTTTTTAGCTCCTTTTATTTGGCCAAGTATCGGGCCTATTAGTGGTGTTTATGGGAGCCAGAGGATCCTCAATGGTCAGCCTCGTTGGCCACATTTTGGTGTGGATGTTGCCGCCCCCAAAGGGAGTAATGTTATTGCTCCAGCAGGAGGAATTATTAGCTTGGCTCACCCCAATATGTTTTTTTCGGGTGGTACAATTATTTTGGATCATGGTCATGGTTTATCGTCTACTTTTTTACATTTAAGTCAATTATTGGTCAAAGTCGGGGATAAAGTGCAACAGGGTGATTTGATTGCTAAAGTTGGGGATACTGGGCGAGTGACAGGAGCTCATTTGGATTGGCGTATGAATCTCTTTAAACGTAGAATTGATCCCCAATTATTAGTCGAGCCAATGGTCGAGCATTTCTCTAGGTCACAAAAAAATAAGGCTCAAAAAAGTACTCAATATGAAAAATAAAAATAGCTTGCTAATGATCCTATCTATCTTATTTTTTTTACAGCCGGTTAGTGTATGGGCAGAAAAATTAGAAGTCTTTGTATCTATTTTACCCCAGAAGTTCTTAGTGGAACGTATTGGTGGGGATGTGGTGCATGTATCTGTAATGGTTAAACCCGGGCAATCCCCCGAAACCTTTGAACCATCACCCAAATTAATGTCTCTTTATGCAAAGTCCAATGTCTATTTTACTATTGGTTTGCCATTTGAACAGGTTTGGATTAAGCGGGTCGCTTCTTTGAATCGCGCCGCTTCTATTGTGCATACTGAAGTATCAAGCTTGCATGAGCATGCCCCGACACAGGGGGGGCATGGGCATGAATTTGACCCACATACATGGCTTTCACCAAGTTTATTTCTACAGCAAGGTGAGCTTGTATTAGCGGAGTTAATACGCTTGTCACCACAAAATAAGGCGCGCTTTACTACGAATTATCAAACACTTTTTAATGAAGTGGGTCAATTGCATCATGAATTACAAACCCTGTTTACAGCGCTGGATAAACACGCCTTTATCACCTTTCATCCAGCATTTTCATACTTTGCTAAACAATATGGTTTGACTCAGTTGGCTATTGAGGTAGCAGGCAAAGAACCTTCGGCAAAGCAAATTGCACAAATCATTACCAGTATTAAGGGTAAAAATGTACGCTATATTTTAATTGAAAAGCAGTTTAATCAAGTCATAGCCAAAACCATTGCTCAGTCCATCCATGCTCAGTTATTGGTACTTGATCCCCTAGCATTTGATTATTTGGCTAATATGAGAGATATTGCTTATAAAATTAATAAGGCACTTTTTTAAGTGTGACTAATGGATATTAATAATGGCGAGCTATGACAGACATTGCAATTAAAATAACCGATTTGAACTTTTCCTTTGAGAAGCTTTCTATTTTGGAAAATATTAGCATGCTCATCGAGCAGGGTGATTTTGTTGGCTTGGTAGGGCCAAATGGTGGTGGCAAAACAACCTTACTTAAATTAATTTTAGGTTTGTATAAAGCCCAGTCAGGGACAATTGAAATTTTTGGTAAGCCCCTAAAACAACAAAGAAAAACCATTGGTTATGTACCACAATATGCCCATTTTAATAGTGATTTTCCTATTTCAGTACAAGATACCGTTTTGCAAGGACGTCTTGGCATTGGCTCTCGTTTAGGTGGTTATAGTAAACAAGATAAAAGCATTGCTCAAAAAGTAATGCGTGAAACTGAAATTATTGATTTAGCCAATCGCTCCATTCAGTCACTTTCAGGAGGGCAGATGCAGCGTGTTTTAGTGGCAAGGGCATTGGCAACTGAGCCGAAAATTTTATTATTAGATGAGCCAACAGCCAATATCGATCAACGTGCAGAAAAAGATATTTTTGATTTATTTAAAAGTATTAATGAACGTATGACCATACTGATTATTTCTCATGATATTGGCTTTGTGTCAGACTATATTAATAAAGTGTTTTGCCTGAATAAAACCTTGGTCTGTCATGATGCTTCACCGGTCACCAGTGATACAATTAATACACTTTATGGTGGGCATGTGCATGAAATTCATCATCATCACTAAGCACTTTACTTAGCTTTAAGGTAACTTATAAGGACTTCCTTCCGATTATTATGGAATTTTTTCACACATTAGCCACGCAAGCCTTTTTACAAAATGCCCTATTAGGTGGTATTTTGGCGAGTATTGGCTGTGGTTTAACAGGTAGCTTTGTGGTGGTTAATCGCATTGGCTATATGGCAGGTGGTATTGCCCACTCTGTTTTAGGTGGTATGGGCATTGCCTACTATTTAGGACTCAACCCCTTTGTTGGTGCCTTGATTGCCGCCTTATTGGCAGCCATTATTATTGGTACTATCAAGCTGAAATGGCAACATCAGGAAGATACCACTATTGGGGCTATTTGGGCTGTGGGTATGGCTATTGGTATTATTTTTATCTCAAAATCTGATGGTTATAACACCAATCTTATGTCGTTTCTCTTTGGTAATATTTTAATTATTTCTGATGAGCAGTTATTTATTATGCTCTTGCTGGATATTATTACTCTTATTTTTGTTGCCGTATTTTACAAGCAATTAATTGCCGTTTCCTTTGATATGGAGTTTGCCATCGTTCGGGGGATTCATGTTAATTTATTTTATTTACTCTTATTGTGTTTAATTGCTATTACGGTGGTTTTATTGATTCAAGTCGTGGGCTTAATTCTTGTCATTGCCTTGCTTACTTTGCCGGCAGCCATTGCGAAACAATATGTACATTCTATTGGTATGATGATGCTATTAGCATCATTTTTAGGGATGTTATTTACCTCAACAGGCTTATTTATCTCTTATGAGCCTGATTTACCTGCCGGTGCAACGATTATTCTTGTTGCTGGTCTGGCCTATTTTATTTCCAGTATGGTGCGTTCATGGCGACCCTTTAAAACTTGATTATTTAGATAAAACAGGTACTCTTTACTAATAAACGCTCAATCTTTATGGGATTTGTTGGGCATTATCCTGTGACAGACGATGTGCAATCTGGGTATACTGGTCTAGTGACCCAGAGTTCAGGTTAAATGTAAAAGAGGGCAGTCTAATGAAGTGCTTGTCTTATTCTTATTTCGTATTCTATTTAGGTTTTATCTGCTCCGCTTATGCTGAAATTATAACCGATGGTTCCCTTGGTTCGGCCAGTCATATTGTAGGGCCTGATTTTATTATTGATCAATCCTTGGGCAGTCGGGTTGGCAATAATTTATTTCACAGCTTTAAAACCTTTAATATCAATACTCGTAATGGCATAGTAGAAAGTGCTACCTTTACTGGTTCTGCTGAGATTAAAAATATTATTAGTCGGGTCACTGGTGGAGAAGCATCCATTATCAATGGGTTGCTACGCTCAGAAGTGGGACAGGCAAATTTTTATTTTTTGAATCCAGCTGGGGTCTTTTTTGGTGAATATGCCAAGGTCAATGTACCCGCAGCCTTTCATGTTAGTAGTGCCAATTCCTTACAATTTTCAGATGGCAGTACCTTTAGTGCCACGGATCTGAAAAATAGCACCTTAGGCATTGCCCAACCAGAAGCCTTTGGTTTTTTAAAAGGGCCATCAGGCAGTATTATTGTTGAAGGTAGTCGTCTTAATTTTGCTTCACAGAGTCATGTTAGTTTTATTGCTGGTGATATTCATCTTTCAGGCAGTGATATAGCCCCAGTTCTTTTGGATAGCAGCGCCAGCCAAATAGCGCTTATTGCAGTGGGAGAAGATGCCATGCGCATTGCTATTGCTGATGATGGAGCATTACTTACTGTTGATACGCCACCGTCCGGCTCACTCTCCATGTCTATGACAGAGATTAATACCAGTGGTGTCGAGTCAGGGCGTATTGATATCTATGCTGGTAATGCCAATCTGACTCGTAGTGAAATAAACAACCATAATACCTCAGATAATAAGGCCCTTGGTGAGATAACTTTTTATGTGGCAGGTGACTTGCAACTCAATAGTGCCTCTCAAATACAAAGTGATGCGTATGCCAATGGCGATTCCGGCAATATCAATATCCATGTTTCAGGTTTGTTTGAGCTTCTCAGTGGTTCAAGTCTAAGCAGTGCGACTTTTAATACTGGGAATGCAGGCAATATAAGCATTAGTGCCCAAACATTGTCTCTTAATGGTCATCAGGCTGATACACTCACCCGTATATCCAGCTCAGCAAAATCAGACTCATCAGGTAATGCTGGCGATCTGATACTGACTATTACTGATCGTGTTGAGCTTTTAGATGGGGCATTAATTGATAGTAATACCCTAAGTTCTGGGCAGGCTGGTGATGTTTGGATTAAGGCCGATGAGATGTTACTCAATAGTTTAGGGTCACAATGGTTAAACGGTGTATCGAGTCAAGCAGGACTTGATTCAATAGGAGATGCAGGCAATGTTTATCTTAGCATTGAACATTCACTGGCTATTGTCAATGGTTCTGAAATTAATAGCGGTACTTATGGACAGGGTGATGCAGGTGATGTTGCTATTAGCTCAGAGAACTTACTAATTGATGGTCAGGGGTCACAGTGGTTTACAGGGGTTTCCAGCCAGTCAAGCTCTGGCAGTGGCTCAGCAGGTGATGTGACGATTACCATCCTTTCCTTATTGCAATTATTCGATGGTGGGGTAATTAATAATGATACCTTTGGTGCGGGTGATGCTGGAGACTTAGTTGTTAATACGACCGATCTACAAATGGATGGTCGGGGCTCAAAACTGTATACACGAATTGCCAGTCAGGCTAACAAAGGTTCTAGTGGGCATGCAGGTAATATTCATCTCACTGCTTCAGGATTGGTTGATATTAACAATGGTGCCTTTATTAGCAGTAGTACCTATGGTGCGGGTGATGCTGGTAATGTCGTACTACATGCTGAGAATATGTTATTGAACCGTCAGGGTGGAAAATTCTTTACAGGTGTTTTTAGTCAGGCCAATAGCGAGGCAACTGCAAAGGCAGGTTTGGTAACGGTTGATATTAGTCATTCTTTAGCAATTTTAAATGGTGCAGCTATTAGCAGTAGCACTCGCTATGGTGATTCACAAGGAGTGAATGTGGCAACGGATAGCCTACTTATTGATGGTCGGGGTAGTGATTTATTTACTGGTATTACCAGTCAGGCCAGCTCTGGTTCTATCGGTAATGCTGGTGCGGTGGATGTGATAGCCAAAACCATACGATTGTATAATGGGGCTTCTATTAGCAGTGGTACTTTTAGTCAAGGTGATGCTGGAAGGGTTTTAGTCCATGCTGATAATTTACTGATTGATGGTCAAGGCTCCGACATTATAACGGGCATATCCAGTCAGGCTAACTTAGGTTCTAGTGGCAATGCACAAGGTATTTCTCTTGATATTAAAGAGCTTATTCAAGTGAGCAATAGAGGAGAAATCAGTAGTGCTACCTTTGGTGAAGGTGATGCCGGTGATGTATCTATACAGACCAAACAATTAGTGATTGATGGTCAAGGAAGTGATTCCTTTACTGGGATCACCAGTCAGGCAGGTGCTTCATCATCTGCTCTGGTTGGCAATGTACAGATAGATGCCCATACCATTGAATTAATACAAGGTGGGCGTATCGGTATTTCACACCTTGGTTTATTGATCACACAAAGTGATTTTGACCAGTATATTTCAGGTGATATTAGCCTTAATGCAGATACGATTAAACTCTCAGATGCCTCTGAAATTCGAGCTAATGCTTTTGGTAATGCACCTGCCGGTAATATTTATGTCTTGGTTAGTGATAACTTAGAACTGACTCAAAGCAGTCGGATAACAACTTCTGCAAATAGTAATGATGGCGGTGCTATTTTAATTAACGGTAATGGTAGCCTTGTTTTACATGATGCTCTGATCACCACATCAACCAATGGTGGTGATGGTGGTAATATTAACATAGCAGTACCTGCTATGATTATGGATGGTGGTTTTATTCAGGCCAATACAACGATAGGAGCATCGGGGGGAGACATCCACATTGAAGTACCCTATTTACTGACTCGTCATGCCCTATTACCTGAAATTGGCGATCTACAACGTCAAGAATTTAAAGAAGGTAGTGGACGTAATATTATTCAGGCTGCTGCACCAGAAGGTAACCCTGGTATTTTATCCTTAGAAGTGCCTGACATGGATATTAGTGCGTCTCTGGTGAATTTGTCCAGCCGTTTTAGTGAGCCGATTGCGGTTTCCGATAACCCCTGCGCCTCACTTAATCAGCACAATAATCGTCTTGTTGCCATAGGGCGGGGTGGTTTGCCAAAAGCCGTTGATGATAATGCCCATGTGTCTTTTGGTGGTGCTCGTTTGGCTCAAATTGTAAAGTTAAATAATCATCGCTTAGCAAATAGAACGACTCAGCAAGGCTCATTTTCTTATGCTCAGCTAGCAAATAGCAGTCATATTAGCTGTCAAAATTTGGGTATGGGGTTTTAAAGAATAGGGAAGGGAGATACCAAAAAATATAAATGCTATCATCCAAAAATGATTGCTATTTATCGTTGCTCAAAACTAATAAATAAAACAATTTGTCTATCTAACGGGGTCAATCATTCAATTAATTCTGGTACATCCCTAAATTTTTATGCTTTAAACAGGGTAGAAATAAATTCCACCAATGACGACGCTTAAGGCAATAATACTGCTGACTATGGTAATAGAAAATGTATTTTTTAACATATTATGTTTCCTTATTTTCTTAGCTTATTTTCTTAGACATGGAATATTAGAGCATAATGTGTGCCATAAGTTCATTTTTTAATTTTTATTATTAAATCCCCCGTTAATTAACCGGTTTCTTTGAGTTAGCTTAACTATTTTGTTGGAACTAAAGATAAAAAAGACTGATTTTTTATCTTCATGTAATGAAAAAAACGACAAAGAAGCATAAAATATGCGTCTTTATTGTGAGTAGGGAAAGTATTTTGCTTGAAATTGGTGCAATTGCAATGGGTGGTGCGCTTGGTGCTGTGATGCGCTTTTGGGTGTCTGGTGCGGTCTATGCATGGCTGGGAAGAGATTTTCCTTATGGTACCTTAAGTGTTAATGTTATAGGCTCTTTTTTAATTGGCATTGCCTCTATTTTATTAATTGAAAAACTCACCATAGGTGCAGAAGCTCGTTCCTTTATTATGATTGGTTTTTTAGGTGCCTTTACCACCTTTTCAACCTTTTCTTTAGAAACCTTATTCTTATTACAAGAAGGTTTATTATTTAAAGCAGGCGCAAATGTTCTGATTAATGTTATGTTTTGCATTGGTGCTACTTGGGCTGGGATGATATTGGCTCGTTCTCTCTAATTTTTCTATTTTAATCAGGCAAGTAATATGGGCAAACAGATCAAAAATCAAAAGATTACTCTTATTAGAATCTACACGGATGATAGTAATGGTCATATTAACCAAATGCTTGAACAACTTCATCAACGTGATGATGTCAATGGTGCGACTATTTTTAGAGGTATCGCTGGTTTTGGTAAAGAAGGGCGAATACACCAGAGTTCTTTGCTTGATTTATCCAGCCAACTGCCTATTGTGATTGAACTTTTTCATAAAAGCAGCCAATCTGAAGAGTTAATTAACTTCATACACACTCAGATCAGTAATGCCCATATCGTTAGTTGGGATGCCAATCTCTCATTTGAACACATTGATTAATGACCCCTATTAAAAGTCATTAAAGTCTTAATAACCTATTTATTTTTATCTGGAAAAACAACCAATATGCTTGATCCAAAACGTTTAAGAAACAACCTTGATGAGATTGCGAGTCAATTATTACGCCGCGGCTATACATTAGACACTGAAAAATTAACCCATCTTGAAAATGAACGCAAAGTATTACAAGTGAACACTCAAGAGCTACAAGCACAGCGTAAGAGCCAGTCCAAAGCCATTGGTGTGGCCAAGAAAAAGGGCGAAGACGTGTCTGCTATTTTAGCTGCGGTGGCTAAAATTGGTGATGATCTAAAAGCCGCTGAAGTGCGCCTAAAAGAACTTTTGGATGAGACACAAGCGCTATTAATGACCATTCCAAATATCCCTCATGAAACGACCCCTGATGGTAAAAATGAAGAAGATAATGTTGAACTGCGCACTTGGGGTGAATTACCCAGCTTTGATTTTGATGTCAAAGATCATGTGGATCTTGGGGCACAATTAGGCACTGGCTGGAATGCTAAAGGTGGCTTAATGGATTTTGAAACAGCAGCTAAATTATCAGGTGCTCGTTTTAGTACCCTTAAAGGGGCGATGGCAAAAATGCATCGTGCCTTGATTCAACTTATGCTTAATACACATACCGAGGAGCATGGTTATAGTGAAAATTATGTGCCTTATTTAGTACGTCCCGATGCCTTGCGTGGCACTGGGCAATTACCTAAATTTAAAGAAGAGTTATTTGCGATTCAAGCAGATGATGAAACCATTGAGGGTGATAAACAATTATATCTGATCCCCACCGCAGAAGTGCCGGTGACGAATATGGTCAGAGAGTCCATTCTTGATGAAGAAGAACTACCACTGCGTCTTACCGCCCATACCCCTTGCTTTCGTTCAGAAGCGGGGGCTTATGGTAAAGATGTGCGTGGTTTGATCCGTCAGCATCAATTCGAAAAAGTTGAAATGGTACAAATTGTTAAACCAGAGCATTCTCTAGCTGCTTTAGATGAGCTATTAGGTCATGCAGAAAAAATACTGCAATTACTCAAACTACCTTATCGAGTGGTGGCCTTATGTGCCGGTGATATTGGTTTTTCAGCCACCAAGACATTTGATATTGAAGTTTGGGTACCTGCCCAAAAAACCTATCGTGAAATTTCTTCCTGTAGTAATTTTGGTGATTTTCAGGCACGCCGGATGCTCACCCGTTGGCGTAATAAAGCCACAGGTAAACCCGAATTAGTGCACACCATTAATGGCTCTGGTCTGGCGGTTGGTCGTACCTTAGTCGCTATTATTGAAAATTATCAACAAGCCGATGGTTCCATCAAAGTGCCTGAGGTATTAATCCCTTATATGGGTGGTGTGGATGTGATCCGCTAGTGACCCCTCGTCTGATTGCACGCACATCACATATTGAAGAACAACAATTGGCTGAGTTTGGCCAACGTTTTTCCTTATCAGCCTTGCAAGCAAAGATTGTTGCTCATCGTATACAAGCAATAGGTACTGCCGTGCTTGCTGATGAGCAAATTGAACACATTGTTCTCGCCTCATTAAAAAATATTGCACCCCCTCATTTACTTAAGGATGGCGATAAAGCCGTACAACGCATTGCCCTAGCAATTAAAAAAGGTGAAACTATCGGCTTGCTGACAGATTATGATGTCGATGGCATTACCTCTCATGCTATTTTGTTGCATGCATTACGAGATTTTTTTGCCGTACCGCAAAGCCATATCCAACATCTTATCGGCCATCGTATTGATGATGGTTATGGTATCAGTCAGGGCTTGGTGGAACGCATTTTGTCCTTTGCGGATGACAACGAGACAAACTCTGATTATTCGCGTTTACCCGATCTTATTATTAGTGCCGATTGTGGTTCTTCTGATGAAAAACGCATTGCCCAATTAAAGGCCAAGGGCATTGATGTGATTGTGACGGATCATCATGCCATACCTCAAGAAGGTATCCCACAATCGGCCTTAGCAACCATTAATCCTACCCGAGAGGATTGTCATTATCCTGATGTGACCATTGCTGGTTGTCTGGTGACTTGGTTACTTATGAGCTATCTACGAACTGCATTAATAAATAATGCAGTCATTAATGACAACAGTCCTAAATTATCAAGCCTTTTAGACTATGTCGCTTTAGGGACAGTTGCAGACGCTGTGTCATTAGCCAGCCCAATTAATCGAGCAGTGGTAAAAACGGGCTTGCAGGTCATGAACCAACTGAAACGTCCTTGCTGGCAGGTCATAAAAAAGCTACTTGATAGAGATTTTCAACAATTTACGGCAGAAGATCTTGGCTTTCAAATTGGCCCCCGCATCAATGCACGTAGTCGAATGTCGGATCCCTATATGGCATTACACTATCTTTGTGCGACAGATTTTGCCAAGTCCATGCGCTATCTGCAAGAACTGGATAAGGATAATCAAGATCGTAAAGCCACTGAAAAAGATATGCTGGAAATTGCTTTTGTTTTAGCAAAAAAACAATTGGCTGATCGTGCGTGGACATTAGTTATTTATCATAAGGCCTTTCATGCCGGTGTGCAGGGCATTGTTGCCTCTCGTTTAATGGAAAAATTCGGTCGCCCAGCGATTGTCCTTAGCCCAATGACTGAAACGGATAAATTAACCGGCTCGGCCAGAACTATTCCTCAAGTTCATATTCGAAAGGCCATTGAATACGTCTCGAATGCTCACCCAGAGATTGTTCTAAGCTTTGGTGGCCATAAAGGAGCTGCGGGTTTAAAAATAGACAGTCAATATGTGGTTCAATTTGGTGAGCTATTTGATCAGGCTGTGGCACAACAATTATCCAGTGGTGCTAACCTACAGCCGGTTATTTATACCGATGGTGAGCTCGCAGAAGAAGAATTGACCTTTGAAACCATTGCCGAGCTTAGACACTTAGAACCTTATGGTCGTGAATTTGAAGTACCTGCATTTGAAGGTGACTTTATCGTACAAAGCATACGCTCAATAGGTGCTGATGGTACGCACTTAATGATGCAATTAGCGACTCATGAACACTCTTTTCGAGCCGTTTGGTTCCGTGCTCTAGAACAAAAAAATGATCCATTCCCCTTTGTTGAAGGGGAATCTATTCATGCTGCCTACCAGTTAAAAGAAAACTATTTTCGTGGTAACTTTTCAATACAATTACACATTATTTATGCTAGTGCATAACTCTGTTTTAAAAAGATTGTTATTTAAAAAAGATTGTTTTTAAGTGTGCAATAGGTGTCATTTTATGTGGATAATAGCAAATTTTTCATAGTCCAATATCTTCAAGCGGGCTACTAATTTTAGAGATGTCTTTATCCATAACATGGGTGTAAATTTCTGTTGTTTTGACATCGCTATGTCCCAATAACTCCTGCAATACACGAATATTAATACCACTTTCTAAAATGCTTGTGGCAAAGGAGTGTCGAAGGGTATGGCAGCTGACTTGTTTATCAATTTTTGCTTTACGAGCAGCTGATTTCACTGCTTTTTGCAAGCCTGACTCCATAACATGATGCAGTCTTTCACACCCCGTATGCGGATCAATAGAACGTTTCTTTGCAGGGAAGACATACTGCCATTGCAATTCTTTAGAAGCATTTTTATACTTTCGGGCTAACGCTTTGGGCATATAAACATCGCCAAAACCAGCATCTAATTCTTGCTGATGACTTTCACGAACCTTTTCTATTTGTATCTTTAGTTCAGGGATAATGGAATTAGATAAAATAGTACTGCGCCACTTACTACCTTTGCCCAAAATGTGAAGACGTTTGCGGTCAAAATCAATATCCTTCACCCGTAAACGCATACACTCCATTAAACGCAAACCAGAACCATATAATAGTTTTGCCATTAGGGCATGAGTGCCATCAATATAAATAAAAAATTTTCTGACCTCCTGTTTACTTAACACAGTCGGTATTTTAGGCTTTTTTTTAGCACGAACGGCTTGAATTTTTCCATCAAGAGGTAAATTAAGCACTCTATTATAGAGAAAGAGTAGGGCATTAAAAGCCTGATTTTGAGTAGAGGCAGAAACCGATTGATTAAGACTCAAATCAGACAAAAAACGTTCAATATCCTTAGCAGTTAAGTTTTTTGGATGGATCTGCCCACCAAAAAAATGAACATAGCGTAAAATCCACTGACAATAGGTTTTCTCAGTTCGGTAAGCATAATGATAATAACGTAAAACTTCACGCACCTGTTCCATTAATTTAGCATCTGGATTAGGGCAAAATACTGGTGCTTCCATAGCTACCTCAATATTATTTGTAACTATTCAATATATTTCAAGAATCTACTCTAATTAACAAGTGGAGTAATTATTCTTGTTTAAGCAATATAACATGATTTTTTAGATAAATGAACAGATTTCAAAAAAATATTACAGGTTTAACTAAAAAAC
>Ga0256831_1000446_pt1 | contig 21436 bp, 12 predicted proteins | sample 132544metaG_FD_189087 | JGI IMG/M metagenome (GOLD analysis project Ga0256831, IMG submission 189087) | Hydrothermal vent microbial communities from Lau Basin, Pacific Ocean - 132-544 | ecosystem: Environmental > Aquatic > Marine > Hydrothermal vents | place: Pacific Ocean: Lau Basin | collected... | reverse complement strand
AGAAATCAAGGTCCCCTCCGTTGACCTTGCCCGCCCCTCGGACATGGAAATGGTGGGTGGGGACAGTGATCACCACTCAACCGTTTTTTCGGATTCAATTGGGGCCAATGGGGAGGAAGCCGTGGCACAGGCGCACACAGACACGGTGATGACGCCCCCGCAGGAGCAGTTGAGTATGGATGATCACAGTATGTTCTCGGTTGGTGATTTGTCGGCGGACCAGTTGCCATCATCGATCGATGGTGACCATGAAAGCGGCCACTCACCGGACAGCAGCCCGGATCAATTTGCCGGCCGGGAAATCGGGACACACGACGACAATACCAATGGTCATGGTGACCACGATGCCGATGCCGTCCATATTGCCCAAACCGCTCATGACGCGGATGTCCATGAACAGCATGGATCGTTATCGGTCGCAGCAGGAGATGCCGATACCCATAATGACAACGTTTCCGGCCATGACAACCCCGGCCCATATGATCATGATGTATCCGGCTCCGAGACTGCAACCATTGCTGACGATGACAGCCTCCATGCCGGCCAGGCCCATGACCCTGACTTGGTATCGGTTGGCCAGGTGCCGGAGGTTGTTCTTCCCGATGAGGCCCATGATAGTTTATCCTCGGTAGAGAACGATGAACCTGCATCATTGCACGATGTGACAGCGGTAACGGAAGGAGACCATGGGCGTGGGCAACTGGAGCATTTTGATGTGAGCAATGGGTCCGATCCCGGATCGGACGGTTCGCTTGATCAATTTGCCGTCAGCGATGCCGGGCCTGCCATGGATGAGGTGCCGTCCATGGATGGCCTTGATGCCACGCCGGACCAGCAGCCGCTTCCCGAGCCCGAACCCGCCGATGCAGGAATCGGCGACCATGATGCCGTTATTCCTGAAGATATCCAGCATGACCAGGACCAGCTCCATCATGAGGTCATTCCCGCTTGAACCAAACCCGGATAATGGTTGGCAGGCAGGAGAATAAAGGACTCTCTTTTTCAGGAGAACAGAATGTCGGACGGGGCTGTTGTCTTGGCCCCGTCTGGCTGAAATCTTTGGTTATCAGGTTGAATTGTCCGTGACAACTGAAAGAAAATGGCATAACATAATGTATTAAGGAGAAATATTTATGTTTGCGCTGTGAAGAACATTATCTTCTTGCTGCAGACGTTTCCAACAGGACATAAAAAAATTACAGACAATATCCATGCAGCCTACAAGGCCCATCCTTTCCCGCCCGCTTTTTCTTTTTTGTCTGTTAGTTTATGGCGTTTTCCCTCCAACATTTGTTTGTGGTCAACAGCACAGTCATCCCCTGTCCGGCAAAGCGACAAAGACGATCGTTAAAAAATTTGTTACCGCTGATACCACCCTGACCGAACCCGCAATTCTCGATATTTTTCATGTGCTGTTCCGGCAATCCTATGATGCAGCACCGGAAATCCGGATCGCCCGAGCCCGGAAAAAACAGAAGAGCGCCCAGCGTTATACCGCCTGGGCCAGACGACTGGCGCCCGCCGTTGATGCCCGCCTGTCACAGGTGCATGAATTCAACCAGGATGACCTGGCCGATACTGCAACCACCACGGATACTGACCCGCCCCAACATTTTACCGATGGCGACGATTACCATGACTGGCAGTTCACCCTTGATCTGCCGCTTTACCGGCGACCGGTATCCGTGAAGGTGGACATTGCCGAGGTCGATGAACAGTTGGCGGCAACCAATCTCCTGATTAAAACAGAGGAGCTTGATCTTCAGCTTCGGGAGCTTTTGGGTAAATACCTGCTTGCCACCTATCGGCTTCTTAACCTGCGCAACTCTATCCTGTTGTCCCGCAAACATGTTGAAAAGATCCGTAGAGGGTATGAGCTGCGGGATCAGACAAAACTGCAGCTTCTGCGGGCCCAGGCAAACCTCAAGGAGCTGGAGGCCCGGCGTGATCTGGATGAACAGCGCCGGGAGGCGGCCCTGCGTGAGCTGTTGGATTTTACCGGCCTTAGGCAGAACACGGCGATTATCAATCGTTTGAATAATCTGCTTGGTGATGAGATTGTGACTGCCGGGGCAATCAATTCACTTGCCGGTCTTGAGCAATCGTATGACAGGATAAAGGAATTTGTCGAAATCACCGATGACACCGTTTTGCGGCAGCAGTTTCTCAAGCACAGCGTTCTCTGTAAAAAAATCAATCTGGAACAGGAGCTGGCAAAAAAAAAGGCATTGCTGCACACGGCAAATGAGTGGCCGGGATTATCGGTGCGGGGGCTTTATGAGCGGAAAACCGATACCGAGTTTGACCAGTTTGAGGGGGAAGGTTCGTTGGCGGTTGTCCTGTCGGTGCCGCTTTTTTCAGGTGGGACAATGTTCAGTACCGGCAAGACACAGGCAATGGCTCGGCATATCGCCGATGTGGGTCAATACGCCGACCTGCAGAAAACCATACACGCCGTGGAAAATAATAAACGGTTGATTGACAGCCTGCACAGCGTGCTTAAACGACAGCAGGTCCTTCTGCGGCAACAGGAAGAAATCGTGATCCTTTCCCTGAAATCCTATGCCATTAAACAGACATCCATGCAGGACCTTCTTACCTCAAAGAACAGGCTGATCGATGCCAAAAACGGTCTCATGGAGACCATTACCACCCTGGGGTCCCTGTATCACCAATTTGCCTGGCAGTTGGGCGTTCCCTATCCCCTGCCGCCGCCTGCGGGGACAAAAAACAGGTAATCCGGGCATCGGTGCGACCGGCATCACTGCCCGGAGTCTCAGAAATTAAATTTGAGGCCGATATTGGCGGTAAAGCCACTGACATCGACATCATCACGCAGGGCGGTGTCTATATCGCTGAAACGGTAAACGGCCTCCCCGAAAAGTTTGAAAAAGGGGATGCCGAGTTTGACATCAAGTCCTGCGCCGATATAGGCACCAAAGGTTGAGTCCACATCAATCTTGTCGGCGTCGGCATAGAGAAAGGACACCCCGGCAAGCGCATAGGGGTCAAGATCGGCATCCGGAAACAGATGCGCCTGCAGACCGAGATCAACGGGAACAAGCGTCAGGCTGTCATCCGTATCCAGGTCACTGTTTTCAAAAAAATAAATCCGGCCATCCAGACGGATAAAATCAATGAAAAGGGGCAGGCTCGCGCCAAGACCGGCGCCCCATGAACCCTCCACATCATTTTTGTCCCAGTAACTGCCAAATCCGTACAGATCAAGGGCTGCCGCCGGAGTGGCGCAACCAAGGGATATCAATACAATCAGTACGCAGACATTGTGTGCCCATTGGTTCTTCATCTCTCTCCTCTGTTTCCGTTTGAAATCTTTGGGTTGTCGACTGTCCCGTTGTTGTCGTGTCCCGGCTTGCAAAGCCGGCCCGCATGGGTAAAATAAAAAATCCGACCGCGCTATCTGGTTGGAAAAGCACCTGAAGTGGTGGTTGTCCTTGCCGACAAGGGCAAGGTAATGCATCAAGGGAGGCAACGCAACGGATATCCTCTTTTGTTCTCCATGCAATGATGGCGTCGTAAAAACTTCGATCTACTGCGTCATGTGTGCTGTGGCGATTTGCGGGCATATTATATGTATAGTTAAGACCCGCCACAGAACACCACTCCTCGGAGTCTGCGCTTACCTGTATATCTTTGTTTTTACTTAGCCATCTTTAAGTGATGTCTGGACTTTTGACGAGTCCATCAATGATTATGGACAAGCAATTCCTGGTGATTCACTCCACATAGGCATATTTTCCGGGCACACAAGGAGGTGACAACGGCAGGCATCAATTGCCGTATCCTTACTTGACTTCGCATCTCTGTTCGGACTATAATCTTGTATTATCGATGAAAAAATATGGTAATTATTTTCTGTTAAATTCGTGTAACCTGATCCGAATAGCCCCAAGGGCAACATTTTTCCGGAATCTGCGCGACTATTTCATACAAATAGCATCAAGGCCCAGCCATGAGAAAACAGCAGGTGCGTACCCCACAACATAACCGCGCACGGATACTGGTCGTCGATGACAAGGCGGAAAATATCCACACAATCATGAATATTTTGCAGGACAGATACGCAATTACTGCTGCGACATCCGGTGAACAGGCCATACAGATGGCCAGCCGCTCTCCCCGGCCTGATCTCATCCTTCTCGACATCAGGATGCCGGACATGGACGGGTATGAGGTCTTGCAAACTTTGAAGAGCGACCCCCTGACCAGAGATATTCCCGTGATCCTGGTTACCGCTTTGACCGATGCAGTTGATGAGGCCCATGGACTAAGCCTCGGGGCGGCCGATTATATTACCAAGCCCGTCAACCCGGACCTGCTGCGGGTACGGGTTATGGCCCAGCTTGAACTGCAGCGTCATCGCAGGGTCTCGGAGGTATTGGCAGGGGAACAGGAGCAGAAGGACTCCACAATCCTGATTGTGGACGATGTCAGTGATAACGTCCATGAACTGGTCAACGCCCTGTCCGGTGAATTCCGGATCAGGGTCGCAACCAGTGGTAAAGATGCCCTTGCTATTGTTGAAGGGGGCAACCCGCCGGACCTGATCCTTCTTGACCTTCTCATGCCGGAGATGGATGGTCACGAAACCCTGCGTCGTATCAAGATGACCGAGGCAGGCGAGCGGATCCCTGTGATCTTTGTCACGGTTGTTGACAAGACAGTTGATAAGATTCGTGGTTTTTCCCTTGGTGCGGCCGATTATGTCACCAAACCCTATGATATAGACGAGATCCGGGCCAGGATCCGGACCCATCTCAGGATCAGTCACCTGCAAAGCGCCTACGAGAAGGCCTATAACAGCCTGCGGGAATTGGAAGAGATGCGGGACAACCTGGTGCACATGATCGTTCACGATATGCGCTCCCTGCTCATGGCGATCTGTGCCTCCCTGGAAATGGTACTGTTGGAACAGGAACCATCTCTTTCAACGAACCAGCAGCAGATGTTGAAAACGGCATGTTCCGCCGGACGGGAATTGCAGACCATGATCACATCCCTGCTCGATGTCAGCCAGATCGAGGCCGGAAACATGCCGCTTGCCTGTCAATCCTGCTGCCTGGAGGATATTGTCAAGGAAGTGGTGGAAAAGGTCACTCCCCTGGCCAGGGAACGTACAATTTATATTGCCCCGAGCAGCGAGAAAATTCCGGCCCGTTGCGATCCGGATGTCACCGGCCGCATCATTACCAACCTGCTGATCAACGCAATTAAATTTTCACCCAACCCGAGCAGAATTACCATTGTCATTTCCAGGCAAAAACAGTGGGCCAGAGTCGATGTTGTTGATCAGGGTCCCGGCATCCCATTGGATTTCCAGAAAAAGATATTCGACAAGTTTGCCCGTATCGAGTGGCAGGCAAAGGGGAAAAAGTTCTCCTGCGGCCTGGGGCTTACCTTCTGCAAGATGGCTGCCGAAGCCCAGGATGGATATATACGGCTGAAAAGCCGGGAAGGAAAAGGCTCCATCTTTTCCCTCTATCTTCCGCTTGCCGAAACAATGTGATCAGGGGGCTGACCCGGGGCGTCCCTGTCAATGTTTGCCGGGACAGGGCCGCATGGCCACAGGTCGTATGATGCTTGGGCAGGATATTACCAGGGCGGGTTCCTACGATGATTATTATTGGGTTGCGGGCAACCCCCATCTTAGAACAAGGCTTTAGTAGATCAGGAGGTTGATATGAAAAGAATTGGCATGGTAATGCTTGTTCTCCTGCTGGCCGGCAACTGTTTCGCCGCTACCGGTCTGGCCAACGGACCGAAAACCCTGGACGGTCAGACCTTCAGATGGGCTGATGATGAAGATTACCGGCCCTTTATCTATCGTGATGATGACGGCGAGATTCGCGGAATTTTCAAGGAGTTGATGGTGGAGATATTTGCCAGGATAAGGGTTCCGCTGACCTGTAATGTCTATGCCTGGCAAAGGACCCAGAAGTATGTTGAAAGCGGTCTTGCCGATGGTATGGTCACTGTGCTGACCAAGGAGCGGGCCAGGATATTTACGGCAACCGATCCACTGCTTACGGCCAGGGAGGTCATCTTTACCAGCAGGGACAATCCCAGGTTTGCCGAGATACAGGCCATTACAAGCCTTCAGCAGTTCAAGGGGTTCAAGGTAATTGACTATGTCGGTGCCGGCTGGGCCAGGGAGCATTTCAAGGGGCTTGATGTGATCTGGGCGCCCAAGTATAAAAATGTCCTTCTCATGCTGGCGGCAAACCGGGCCGATATCTTTCTGGCAGACAAGTTGCCCGGATACCAGAGTATTCAATCCCTGATCCGGCAGGAGCCCGTCTTTGCCGACAGACTGAAAAAACTGGTTGCCTGTTCCCATCCGATCAGTACAATATCGTTTTCTCTCCTTGTCCGGAAAGATTCCAAATGGGTGAATATCATTGGCAGGGTCAACAGGACACTTACAGAGATGAAGGCGGACGGGACCTATGACAGGATCGTGAAAAAATATCAATCCCCGACGCCAGAAGAGAACCAGGAGCGGGCCGCGCACCCATGACCGTCATGGCCACGCTTCAACCCGCAGGAATGGTACCAGGCCTTGCTGATACGCCCACAATATAACCGGCCATCTGCCAGAAAAAGAAGTGGTCTCCTTCTCTTTCTTCTCCTGTTTCTTGGCGTGTGTTCTGCATCGATGGCGGCAACCCGCCTGGACATGGAGCGGACGGTTGCCGATCTGGCAAAGCTCTATAGCGGTCCTCTTTACACCTATGATCTCGAGACAATGCGAAATATCGCCCGGGACGCCATTAAAAACAATGAGCTTGTCCAGGCGATCACTATTTGGGACCGGCAGCTTGACAGGGAACTTGTCAATATCCAACGCCAGGAGGGCGACCTGGCCCATTTTCAATCCATCAGCAAGCCAATTATCTACCATCATGATCTTCTTGGCCGGATTACCCTCTATTACAGCAATCCCTATGATTTTTTTCTGACCGACCGGGAACATCAATATCTTGCCACCCATCCGGTTGTTACCTTTGTCACTGATCCGTTCTGGCCGCCGATCGAGCTCATTGGCGAAGATGGCACACCCCGGGGAATGAGCAATGATATTCTCCAGCTTATCGGCAAAAAGACCGGCATTCAGTTCAAGTGGATACGGACCGACTCCTGGTCCCGGTCGCTCTTTCTTGTCAAGGAGCATAAGGTTGAGCTTCTTTCCGCGATTGCAAAAACTGCTAAACGGACAGGGAAATTCAATTTTACCAGGCCTTACTTCACCTTTCCTGTGGTCATGGTTACCACCCAGGACAAACCATTTATCAACAGTCTCGATGACCTTGCCGGGCAAAAGATCGTTGTGGTCAAAGGGTACGCCGTCACCAGGATGCTTGCCCGCCGTTATCCGTCCCTGCGGCTTCTCCGGGTGGACAATGTTGAAGAGGCCCTGCAGACAGTGGCCAGGGAAAAGGCCTATACCTATGTGGGTATCCTGCCCGTTGCCAGCTTCAATATCGGCAAACATCCGGAACTGAATTTGAAAATAGCGGGAAAATCCAGGCATTCCCTGTCCATAGCCCTGGCCACCTACCGGGGAAACTCGCCCGAGTTGATCACCATCCTCGACAAGGCCATTCGTTCCCTCTCCAGGGAAGAAAAACAGCAGATTTACGACAAATGGATCCAGGTACGGTTTGAACAGAAAACGGACTACTCCCTGGCCTGGAAAGTCCTGTCTCTGGCTCTTTTTGTTCTCGCCGTTTTTTTTTACTGGAACCGGAAACTTTCGGCCATCAACCGAAAACTGGATGAACAGCGCCGCATCTTCAGGACCATTTATGAAAAATCCGCCGACGCGATCCTCCTTCTGCGGGACGGGGTCTTTATCGACTGTAACGAGTCGGCCTTGACCATGCTTGGTTACAGAGACAGGGAACAGGTTGTGGGCAGGCGTCCTGTTGATTTGAGTCCTCCGGTCCAGCCCGATGCCGGGGATTCCGGCCATGCGGCGGACAAGATGGTGCGCCGCGCCATGGACGAGGGCTGCCATCATTTTCAATGGGTTCATGTGAGGGCAGATGGAACAGAATTCTGGACCGATGTTGTCTATACCCGTCTTGTCCTGGATAACAAGGTGACCATTCATGTCCGCTGGCTCGATATTCAAAGGCAAAAGGAGCTCCAGCGGCAACTGGTCGAGCAGCGGGAAAAGGCCATTGCCGCCTCAAAGGCCAAGTCGGATTTCCTGGCCAACATGAGCCATGAGATCAGGACCCCCATGAATGCCGTTCTCGGCATGCTGTATCTGGCCCTGAAAACCAGGCTTACCGAGCAACAGAGAACATACCTGCACAAGGCCAGGAAAGCGGCCCAATCCCTGCTCGCCATAATTAACGATATCCTTGACCTGTCCAAGATAGAGGCAGGGAAGATGGAGCTTGAGCAGGTTGAGTTCCGCCTCGAATCCGTCCTGGAGCAACTCAAGGATTCCGTTGAAATCCTGGTGGAGGACAAGAATGTCCAGTTCCTGATCCGCCAGGATATGCATCTGCCTCCGGTCCTGATCGGTGATCCCGTCCGGATTGGCCAGATCCTTCTCAACCTTTGCGGCAATGCCTGTAAATTTACGGAAGAGGGGGAGGTGGAACTCTCCCTGTCCTGCCTGGAATGTACCGGCGGGCCACTGATAACCGGCAGTCAGATCACCCTGCAGATCACGGTGCGGGATACCGGCCTGGGCATGGATGAAAAGACCAGGGGAAAAATTTTTGAAAAGTTTACCCAGGCCGATCAATCGACCACCCGCCGTCATGGCGGTACGGGTCTGGGCCTGACCATCAGCCAGGCCCTGGCCCACATGATGGGTGGTCGCATCTGGATAGAAAAAACAGCGCCCGGACAGGGTTCCACCTTCTGCTGTACCCTGCGTTTGCAGCTTCCCGAGCAGGACGACCGTCAATCATCACTCCAGGAAAAAATCGGTCCTCTGCTGCAAGGGGTCCGGGTCCTTGTTGTCGAGGGTAATCCCGCTTCCCGGAATATTCTTGTCGAGATCATGTCCTCCTGCCATATGGAGGTCGCGACCGCCGCTGATGGCGCTGCGGCCATATCCGCCTTGAAAAACACCGATTTTCCCATTGATATTGTTTTTGTTGACCGGGAGATGCCAGGTTTTGACAGCAGCGCGACCGCACAACAGATTCTGGATGAGTCAGCAATAATGCCCAAACCAAAGCTGGTCCTGACCACGGGTCACGGCAGGGAAACTGTTTTTTCTCAGGCCGACCAGGCAGGCTATGATGCCATCCTGATCAAACCGGCCACTCCCTCCACCCTGCTTGATACAATCCTTTCAGTCCTCGGCCACAACCGGCTTGTTGTCCTGGAGAAGGAAAACGGCTATCACGATGTTCCCGCCCAGTCCTCTTACCGTGGCCGGCGTTTCCTCCTGGTGGAAGACAACGAGCTCAACCGGGATTTTTCCCGTGAGTTCCTGGAGAGCATGGATATCGAGGTGGATGAGGCAATAAATGGCGCCGAGGCCGTCAAGATGGCGGTTGAGCGCCGTTATGACCTGATACTCATGGATGTGCACATGCCGGTTCTGGACGGCCTTGAGGCCACCCGCAAGATTCGCCGGCAGGGGGAAAAGAGCGGCTATGCCCATCTGCGCACCCTGCCCATTATCGCCCTGACAGCGCTGGCCATGACCGATGACCGGGAAAAATGTCTGCGGGCCGGCATGACCGATGTCATCACCAAGCCAATTGATCCCGGGCGGCTGGTCTCGGTTATAGGGAAAATCCTGCAATCGGATTCCGCCAGGATTATCGACAATGCAGCAGAAAGGGTTGGCAGCGACCGTCTTTGGGAAAATAATGGGAACAAGGAGCGGCAGATTCTTGATATAGAGAAAGGCGTCTATCGTATCGGCGGCAGCAGGAAGGCCTATCACAGGCAGCTCCGCCGTCTCAGGGACCGGTATGACAGGGCGGTGGAGAAGCTCGGAAAGCTGCTCAGGGAAGAGGGGATCACGGCCGGTGAGGAGTACTGCCATGCCCTCAAGGGGGTTTTCGGCAATATCGGGGCCACCAAACTTTATGACTGTACCTGTGCCGTGGACGAGGAGCTGAAAAAGGGCAACATGCCGGATAAGGAACTCCTGGCAGAGATGGAGCAACTACTGGCAGAGGTGCTTGAAGAAATAGATGTGATTCTTTACCGGTCAGAGAAGAACAGAGCCCCGGCCGGCAGCTTGGACATGGAAAAACTGCATGCGCGACTGATCGCCCTGAAATCCCTCCTCCACAGTGATCTCGGCGCTGCCGACACACTTCTTGAAGAGATTCAGACTGACTGCGCCGGCACCGAGGCAGAGGAGATGGTAGTGGAACTGGCAAGGCACATGGACCTTTTTGCCGTTGACAAGGCCATTGCCACCATCAATACCTGGTGCGGGCAACATCCCCCTGCCGCCAGGGATTGATTGTACTCCCCACCCCAAATCCGCAGGGGAACGACTGCCGCCGCCATATTTTTCATGGTGGTTGTGTGGTGTAACGACCGCTCTTTCCCCGGTCACTGTCAGGAGAAGAGTTATTCGCAACCCTGGTTATTTCGGCTTGACAGACTCCTTGATTGTCTCTTCGGTTATCTCTGTCAGGTTGCTGAGTTCCTGCATCTGTTGCTCGGCATCATGCATGATCGTGTCATAGAGGTCAAGGACCCTGGGGTCAAAACCCGGAGTATTGTCGGCCGTTATTTTGACAAGCTGCATCTGGTTGAGGAAATTATTGAGAATGTGGTGGGCCGAGGAAAGCATGGCCGTATAGATGCCTATCTTTTCCTTTTCCTTTTCCTTTTCCAGTTTCTGTTGTTTTTGTCGTTGGAAAAGATCGAATACCAGAAAACCGAGGAAGATAAGCGTGCTGAGGAAAAGCTCATCCAGTTCGTACTTTTCTGTTGATTCGAGGAGCTTTATCAGCATATCTCCAAGATCAATCTCAAATATTACGGAAATGCCAAACAGCAGTGATGCCACTGCCAACCCTGTCAATGTCAGTTTATAATGGCGTAATGCAGCTATTTTCCTGTTCATCGCTTTGTGCAGTGCTTAAAAAAGGTCTTTGCCGGGTCATCCCGCTCCACGCCGGCCAGGAGAAAGACTATTGTCGCTTACAATAGTATATGCGGGCACATGGCCCAATTCAAGGTGTCGAGTCAAAAAAATAGAAAGTGCGATAATGGTTGGACAGCCGACCGTTGAAGGACACCGTGGGGGGAATGATTCTGCAGGAGTGTCCTGTACAGGACCTGCAACAGGAAATTGGGGCTGTGATGGCCCCTGTCTGTTGCAGGTCTTTTCAAGCGTTGCTTTTTCTTTAGGGTGCCTTTAAAAGAAAACGTTCCCGTTGCTCAGGCCTTGCGGCCCGGTGGAGAAATTTTTTTGATACTCACCGGAATTGCCTGCCTGGCATTGGAGCCGCAGACAAAGTCGGTGGTCAGGGCCAGTTCCCGGTCAGGGTCCATCAGACCGATCTTGTTGTAGAACACCCCTGATTTCCTGGCCACCAGGCCGTGTTTGATCTGGCCGTTTATCTCCACGTCCACGGCGCCTTCACCCCGGCGGCCATCGCCATGTTCCACGCCAACAGTGTCCGGATGGACGCCGTTTCTCAGGCGCAGGTAGCCCTCGGTGTGGCCGTTGCCGCTGGAGAGTTGCACATAATCGCCGTGGCGCAGGCCAAACTGTTTGGCTGTTGCCGGATTTATGTCGATGTAGGTGGTGTATTTTATCTCTTTTAGCAACGAGGCCGCTGTATCGGGAGTGGCCAATACGTTTGACTTAAAGGCAAAAGCGGTGAGCGGGAATTTTTCCCGGGGAAAGAGCTTGCTAAAAGGCGTTCCCTTGACCGTGCGCTGGGGATAGAACCGCACCGTGCCGCTGTGGTGCTCGCCGGTCAGCGAGTTTCTGGTTGTGCCCACCTTTTCGTTGTAAATCTGGATCGGTTTTTTGTACTTGCGGGAGAGGAATTCGCCCTGGTAGCTCTTTTCCACGTCCTGAAAACGGCCGCCCCGGGCCATGACATAGGCGGTCTTGCGCCAGTTGGCGCCACAGATTCGTTTCAGGGCAGGTACCCATTGTTCGATACCGCTTAAGGTGATGTCCTCATCCGTGGCATCGGGGACCGGGGTGGAGTCCATGGCGATATTTTCAAAGACCCGCAGGTAGATATCCTCGGCCTTGTCCAGGGGATACCAGGAACCGTCACTGCCCTTGATCGCCTTTTTACCGAAACCCGGCAGGTTCAGCTTTTTGCCGAGCGCAATCATGAAGCTGAGCATCTCGATGGGCTCACCGTTGGCAAAGGTGGCCTGCCTTGGCTTGATGACCGGAAAGCGGACCGTGTTGAGCTTGGTCTGGTAGCCGGCCCAGGCATGGAGCACGCCCCAGGTCTCGTAGAGCACGGAATCCGGGATAATATAATCGGCGTACTTTGAGGTCTCGTTGATAAAGGGATCAACGGCAATAAAGAGCGGCACCGCCTTTTTCGGGTCCTTGATCAGCTCCTCGATATTGTTCTGGCCGCCACAGGTGCCGTACATGAAGTTGGAGTTAAACGAGAGCAGCACGTCGAGCTTGTAGGGATAGCCCTTTGCGCTGTTGGTGATGACTTCGCTTTCCAGGGCATTGGTAAAGGGATACCAGGTGTCGCGGGCCGGATAGGGGTTTTCGCCGGCGGCCTTTTTCTTTTTGAAGGCATTGGTCTTTTCATAGGCCATGCGGGTCTTGTCAATCCGGGTGGCGTGGATTTTTGATTTGCCCTTGTAGGCAAAGAGGTTGTACTGTTTGCCGACAAAATCCTTGTAGGCGCCGCCGCCCGGGCTCATGCCGCCCTTGTAGTTGAGGTTGCCGATCATGGCCCCGAGCATCATCACCGCATAGGAGGTGTAAAATCCGGTGGTGTGCATGGTGCCGCCATGGCAGTCGACACTGGCCTTCCTGCCGAATGAGGTGAATTTTCTTGCCACCTCGATGATTGTTGCCGCATTTACTCCGCATTCAAGGGAATACTCCTCAAGGGAGAGCTCATTGGCATTATTTTTCAGTTCGGAAAAGGCGGTTCGGACGCGGTAGGTGAGTCCATCAAGTGTGACCTCGCCCTCATACTCAAGCACTGCCTGGCTAACAGCAGCCGCGGGTTTTACGGTGTTGTCCGCCGCATCAAGTACCACCGGGCCATCCTTGTCCTTGAGGATTTTGCCCGTCTTTTTGCCTTCCAGAATGATCAGGTGGGTGGCGTTGGTAAAGGAGACATCGCCCCTGGCCTTCATGGCCTGGGAAGAGGGCATGGCCAGGTATTGGGCATTATAGAGCTTTTCTTTGATAATCACCTGCAGCATGCCCATGACAAAGGCAAGGTCGGTTCCTGGAATGATGGGGATCCAGGAGCTGCGGCCGCCCACGGCAACGGTGTCGCTGTTGCCAAGCATGGGTGAGACAATGGCGTATTCCAGGTCGCCCTCGGTCCTGGCCCGGCAGAGCAGTTTGCCCTGGCGCTTGAAGGGGTTACCCGCCTGGCCCGGAGGCGTGCCGATGCTGAGGAGGAAGCGGGTGTTTTCAAAGTCCGGTTTCAGGTGGGGATACTTCTTGAAATTGCCGAGAAAGGCTGCCTCGCCAGCGCGCATGGACAGCCCGCAGATGGAGGTATGGCCCATGAAGTTGGAGGTGCCAAATGATTTCAGGAACCGGTGAATCACGGTTTTGAATCGTCCCTCGTGGGTGGTGCCGATCAGGCAGAGACCGTTTGATTTGGGGCCGAAAACAGGTTCGTCCGGGTTGATGGGGGTCTTTGTGTCCCGCACCTCTTTAAGCCCCTTGACCCGGCCCTCGCCAAAAAGATCACCGCCCTCAACGATCTCCTCGATGAGCTGCTCGATCTCGATTTCCTTCCACTTGTTTTCGCCCCGTTTGCCAACCCGTTTCAGGGGTTTGAGCACCCGGAACTCATCGTAGATCTTGGAGAAAACACTGTTGCCCCGGGCGCAGACATTGGATCGATAGGTCTCGAATTTTCCCTTCTGGGAGAGCATGGTGTAGCTCTCTTTTACAGGGGTGTGGTAGGGGATCCAGGGATCGGTGGAGAGCAGGTTGTAGGGATTGCCCAGCACCCGTACCACCTTATCCGTTTTGCGGTCGATTTTGACCCGCACTCCACACTGGGTGGTGCAACCGATGCAGGCGGTGGCGCAGACCTTGTAGCGTTCGTTGGGCTCAAAGTTGTCGTCCAGGTAACTGTATTCCGCCTCGGGCGAGTTAAAATAGATGGAGTCGTCGGCCTTCTCACCCTTGTCGGACAGGGTAGAGACAGCGTTTAAGGTATCTTTATATCCGGCAACGGATGCCGCGCCGATGACCGCGGCCGATCCAAGCAGGAATTTTCGTCTACTGTTGTCCATGTTCAGCTCCTTTATAACAGTCAATCATCTCTTCGTCCCAGGGGAAAATCAGCAGTACCAGGCAGATGAGGGAAATAAGAACGCCCCAGTTGGCAAGCATGGAGACTATGCTGTCCTGACCGGTGACCGGGGGCAGGTAGCGGAGAAAACCCGGGGTGGTGCGGGGGATGGTCTGGCCGCCGATAACCGTGTTCCAGCGGAAGATCCAGACGCCCACCGCCGTTACCAGGCCGCCGAAATAGACCACAACCGGAATATGTTTGAGCCGGGTAAAGCCGATGATCAACGGAATAAAGAGACAGAGCAGGTAGTCTATGAGCAGGGTATCCTTGAAGTGGAGCCGGAAGTAGCTGTACAGGGCATACTTCTCGCCGTCGGCAAAGGTGAGGGAAAAGGTAAGCCATAAAAAGCGCATGACCAGGTCAGCGACAATGAACCAGGCCAGCAGGGTGGCCAGGGCGGCGACCATATCGGTGTCCACCTGGTGCCGTTCGGAGAGAAAGCGCTGGAAAAAGGGGATCAGGAGGATCAATAGCCCGGTCCCGGAAACCATGGCCGAGGCAAGAAAGATAATGGGCATAAGCGGCGTGTGCCACATGACATTGGCATGGACCGCGCCGAGAATATAGCCGGTATAGCCGTGCACGGCCAGGGCCAGGGGAATGCCGATGGCGCCGAGGACAAAGCCGAGCCGGTGGTCACTGTCCAGGGCCTCCGGGCTGAGATCGGTCCGGCCAAAGGTCATAACTGTGTAAAATATCTTGCCAAGGAAACCGCTTTTTTTTGCCTTTCTGACAAAATAGGGCCGGTACAGGGCCTGGGCCTCGAAAAAGATCAGAATCGGATAGGCCAACAGGAGTAATACGCCCCATTTCATGGGCGAGGTGGGAAAGTTTTCCCAGCCATAGAGAAAGAAGTTGAGAATCCTGCCGGGCTGGCGCAGGTCGTCAATCAGGTTGAGTGGCGCTGCCACCAGCAGGACAAAGGCCATGAGCAGGGAAATGCCGGCAATGGGTTTGTACTTTTTCCAGCCAAAGACATGGGCAAAACTGGAGATGATAAAGGCGGCCGCTGAGCTGCCGGTAAACCAGAAATAGTTGGGTATATCAATCCCCCACGGTTTGGCGATGGTGATGGAGGAGATAAGGGTTTGCATGCTATCCATTGTTTGTTGCCTCCTCTCGCACTTTCATCCATTCCCGTTCAAAGCCTTGCTCGGCCTTGACCATGTCGTCCAGGTCCTGGGTGGTGTCAAACAGTTCCGTGACCCGGTCATCCAGGTTAATATAAAAGACCTGTGGCCGGGTGCCCTGCGCCTTTTTCAGCACTGTTGTCGGAAAATTGGCCAGCAGCCTTGCCACCTCGGAGTGTTTGTCATTGATATCGCCAAAGACCCTGGCCCCGCCGATGCAGGTCTCCACGCAAGCGGGCATCAAGCCCTTGTCCACCCGCTGGGCGCAGAAATTACATTTATCCGCGGTCCTGGTCTTTTTGTTGAAATACCGTTTGTCATAGGGGCAGGCGCTGATGCAGTAGCCGCAGCCCCAGCAGACCGTGTTGTCCACCACCACAATGCCGTCTTCCCGTTTAAAGGTGGCGCCGGTGGGACAGACCGGCACACAGGCCGGGTTTTCACAGTGGTTGCAGAGTTGCGGTAAAAAGGCCTTGCGCACCTGCGGAAAGACGCCCACTTCGGTCTCGGTGACAAAGGTACGGTACTGGCCGGAAGGGACCTGGTTTTCCACCTTGCAGGCCGAGGTGCAGGCCTGACAACCTATGCACTTGCGCAGGTCCAGCACCATGACGAAATGTTTCCCCTTCTGTCCGATATAGCGTGCGTCCTTTGCGTCACGGCCCGGGTTTTTCAGGGAAAAGGCGTTAGCCTTTGAACTTGCCAACAGGGCCAGCCCGGTGGAGGCCAGCCCTGTTTTTAAAAAACTCCTTCGCGAGTTTTCCTTACCCATGTTTTCTCCTTGTGCAATGGTCAACCTGTTGGTGCATCCTGCCGGGAAGGTGAAATGTCCTTCCTGGTGATGAAAGCTTCATGAAGTGTATACAAAAGATATGCCAAGGCGGTCCTTCCAGCCTTTTGTGCGGAAGTTTTTCGTGTTTTCCGGGTGTTGTTTTCAGGTTGACTTCTCTGCTGTAATTTGCCATGGTCCATGATCGTTGCATTATGCACCTTAAATGCGTTCCCGGATTTGCCTGTGGTGCATTTTGCACCGTTTGAGCAGGTTGTATTTCAGCCCATGGAAACAATGCATTCGGCAATACTGGCTATCAGGTAAGGATATCGTTATGCGTTTGAAAATAGGCCCTAAAATTCTCCTGACCATGCTGGTCGTCACCGTGCCGTCGCTGCTGCTCTTTTCCCTGCTCATGGTTCGTTCGGGCAGCGATATTCTGATGAAAAATATTTCCGATCATCTTGAAGAACTCTCCGATATATCCGTGCGCGCGGTCCAGGACCTGATCCGGCATTCAAAGGTCAATCTGCTGGCCATTGCCGACAGCCCGGATGTGCGGAATATGCTCCAGGTTCTGGCGGTGGGTGGTAGCGATGACCGGTTGTTACGTACCCTGCAGCGGCTGGAGACAAGTTTTTTTGAATTTCAGCAATTGGATACTTCCATCCAGGCCATTCGTTTCATAGATGCGAAAGGATTTGTTCTGGTCAAGGTCCGGGAGGGCAAAATCATTCCCCGCTCCGGTCCCCCTGACCCGGCCCTGCACATTCGGGCCGTGAGCTCCAAGGCGGGCCGCGATTTTTTCAAAAACACCATCCGGCTTGATCGTGGAAAAATCTGGATCTCCAACCTGGAGCGGGGCTGGATGGAGGGAGAAGAAAGCTGGTGCCCCGGCATGGTCCGTTTTGCCACCCCTGTCTTTTTTGCAGACGGCAGCCGGGCCGGGGTCATAATTATCAATGTCTGGGGCAAGGCCCTGGGCGACATGATCAACCGACTCATCGAACCGGCGCTTGGCAAGGCCTTTATTGTCGAGCGTAATCTCATCGACGCCAGGCGAAATGGCATCTATCTCTTTCATCAGGACCAGAGCTGCGAGTTTGGCAACCAGACCGGTTCCAATATTCGGGTTTTTCACGATTTTCCCTTATCCATTACCCAAAAGTGGATGAGGAAGGAAAAGGGAATCAGCTACCATCCGGCCAGCGGCGATATTCTGGTCCACCGCTATTTTTCTCCCTACGGCAACGCAAAACGTGGCTGGGTGATTGTGGTTGATGCCAAACGGGACGTTGTGCTGGCGCCGCTGGCAACGGTAAAGAGAAAGGCCAGGCTCTCGGCCATTGCTGTTTTTGGGCTGATGATCGCGGCAGTCCTTTTTTTTGCCCGTTCCCTGACCCTTCCCATCCGGACGGTCATCGATGGCACCCATCGTATCAGTCGTGATCTGAGCAGCAGAATTCGGATCAACAGCCGTGATGAAATCGGTCAGTTGGCAGCGGAGATCAACCAGATGGCCGAGAGCCTGGAGCGCAATATAGAGGAGAGAAAGGAGATGGAAATCCGGGCGGCCCAGGCGGAAAAACTGGTATCCATAGGGGAGCTGGCCGCCGGCCTTGCCCATGAGCTGAACACGCCCCTGGGCAATATCAAGGCCCTGGCCTCTCTGACCGGCAAGGAGCTTGATGAAAACCGGATAGATGCGGTCAGTATCCAGGAAGATCTGGCCGATATTATTTCCCAGACCGAAAAGTGCAGCCATATCATCGGTGGATTGCTCGGTTTTGCCCGCAAAAGAGAGGTCAACTTCCGCCTCAGTAATATCAACACCTGCCTTGCCGAGGCGATCTCTCTGGTCCGCATGCGCAGCGAGGGAAAAAAAGTGACCATTATTTTCCACAAGAACAGCGGTCTGCCGCTGATCAAGGTTGACTCCCATCAGCTTGAGCAGGTGTTTATCAACATCCTGTTAAACGGGATAGATGCCGTGCCGGAAAAAGGACGTATTGAGGTGAGCAGCAGTTTTGACGGCAGGGCGGTTGTCATCTGTTTTGCCGATACCGGAAGCGGTATTGCCCCGGAACTCCGGTCAAAGATTTTTGATCCATTTTTTTCGACCAAGGGGACCGGCAAGGGAACCGGGCTCGGGTTGTCGATCAGTTACGGCATCATCAGAAATCACGGCGGCTCCATTGAAGTTCGCAACAGGAAACAGGGCGGCGCACTCTTCACCCTGCGTCTACCGATGGGAAAGACAGGAGAAAATGGATGAAAAACATCATTGTTGTCGACGATGATCCCATGGCCGGGAAAATTCTTGTGCGGATGCTCCGCTCCGAATACCGGGCCCACGCCTTTGTCGATCCCGCTCAGGCCCTGGCCCACTTCATGGAACACGGCGCCGACATCGTCATCACCGATTTGAAGATGCCGGAAATGGATGGCATGGAGCTGCTTGCGCGGATCAAGGAGATCAATGCGGACGCCATTGTATTTATCATCACCGGTTTTGCCTCGGTGGACGGAGCTGTCAGGGCCATAAAGATGGGTGCCCATGATTATCTGGCCAAACCCTTTAATCCGGACGATGTGCTGGTGAAGCTGACCAGGGCGATCAGGGAGCAGAGCCTTGAAAAACAGTGTTCCTCGTATCGGCAGCGTGATGACCGGTCCACAGGAGAGATCCATATAATCAGCGGTAATGAGCAGATGCTTGCGATCATGGCCATGGCGCGCAAGGCCGCCCGCACCGACTCCAACATCCTGATTCTTGGTGAAACCGGGGTGGGCAAAGAGCTGATGGTGAAAAAAATCCACCGCTGGAGCCCACGGAGAGACAATCTGCTGGTTCCGGTCAACTGCTGCGCCGTGGCCGGGGGCATCATGGAGAGTGAACTTTTCGGCCATGAAAAGGGGGCCTTTACCGGCGCGGACAAGACCCGGACCGGCTTTTTTGAGATGGCGGACAAGGGGACAATTTTTCTTGATGAAATCGGTTCAACTGATATTCGTTTTCAGGTGAATCTGCTCAGGGTCCTCCAGGAGGGGGTGATCTACCGGGTGGGCAGTCCCAGGCCGATACCTATTGATGTCCGTCTGGTGGCAGCCGCCAATCAGGACCTGGAAAAGGAGGTGCGGGCCGGTCGTTTTCGCAGCGACCTCTACTACCGGCTCAGCGTGGTCACCATCACCATTCCGCCCCTGCGGGAGAGAATGGATGACATCCCGCTGCTGGTTGATCATTTTCTTCATAAATATCAGCATATCAATCCATCGGTCCGAGGGGTTTCAGCGGCCGGGTATGGTATGCTGCAGGATTATAACTATCCCGGCAATATTCGGGAACTGGAAAATATTATTGAACGGGCCATGATCATCGAGACAACGGATACCCTGCGGCCCGAAAGCCTGCTGATTCCCAGGCAGAAACGAAGCGGCCGGGAGACAACAGATACTCCCGGTTCCAGTACGGCCGGGGCGGGAGATATCCGGGAAATGGAGAAAAAGCATATTATTGAGGTGCTTGCCGCCTGCAACGGCAAGAAGATCGAGGCCGCCCGCAGGCTTGGCATCAACAAGACAACCCTGTGGCGCAAGATGAAACGTTATGGGATTTGAACAGGTTGTGCGTAAGAGAAAATTATGTCTTAAATCAGACGCATTACGAAGCAATTATTTTTTCCCTGACCTCTAACGCGTGGTTTTCGGGATCAGTTCCTTGAAAAATTCTATGGATGGGTAGCGCTCCGAATAGCGGACCGGCTTGCGGCTTGACGGCCGGGCGACAAAAACGCAATGTTTTATCCCAAAGGCCCTGGCCGCGTCCAGCACCTTTTCCGTGTCATCGGCCAGCAGGGTCCGCTGTGTGTCGAATTTGAGGGTTTCCTGCAACCGATGCCAGAACTGTTCGTTTTCCTTGGCAAGACCGATTTCCTCGGCACAGATAATACGGTCAAACCAGGCGCCGATGGAGGTCTTTTCCAGCTTGATGGACAGGGTGCTTGAATGGGCATTGGTGATGAGATAGAGTTTTTTCCGCCTGCCCAGACAGAATTCCAGAAATTCTATAACATACGGATGGACACCGATCAGGTGATTGATCCGCATCTTCAGCTCCGGTATATCAAGGCCCAGCTCGCTTGACCAGTAGCCAAGGTCGGTCCAGTCAAGCGTGTTCTCGACCTCCTGGTAGCGGGCGAGCAGTTCCTGCCTGGCCTCTTCCACGGAGATGTCATGGAGCAGGCTGTAATGCTCGGGAATGTATTGCTCCCAGAAGTAGTCATCAAAATGTTTGTCCAGCAGGGTGCCGTCCATGTCCAGCAGGACGGTATCGAGATCGTCCCAGGAGAAACGGGGCGGGATTTTTTCAGGTTGTCGGCTGCCCAGGGTCATTGGTTGCTGTCCACGTGGTGGTGCTGGTAATCGGTTCGTGAAGAGTGTTGAAAAAAATCTAACATATTCTCGATCTGTTTAAAAATATTTTCTTGATCACGCAGAGGGACGACAAGGCGTTGGTCCGGGGTCAGGCGCATTATATTTTTGCGCCGTTCTTTTTTGGCCGCCTTTTTGTCCTGTTCAAGCAGGGTAAGGAGGGTTGCCGGTTCTACCGGCGTGTTGTCTGCAAAGGAGTAGATCAGCGCCTCCGGCCCCTGTTCAAGCTTTGTGATTCCCAGTTGCGAAAGTGGATGTTTAAGGCCGATCATTTGCCACAGGGCCAGGGCCTCCGGCGGCAGACGGCCGTACCGGTCTTCTATCTCATCCATCAGGTCGGCAAGCGCTGCCGGTTCATCGTTACCGGCCAGGGAAAGCCGGCGATAGACCTGATAGCGCTGGCCGGTGTCCCTGATATAGTCCTCGGGTAAAAAGGCGGTGATCTTCAGGTTGATTTCCGGGTCCGGTGGCGGTTCCCGGCCGCCGTCCTGTTGCCGTCTTTTCAGGTCTTCCACCGTTGTTTGGAGCAGATCGAGATAGAGATCATAGCCGACCGCGGCAATATGTCCGGACTGGGAGACTCCGAGCAG
>Ga0256831_1000445_pt1 | contig 21439 bp, 23 predicted proteins | sample 132544metaG_FD_189087 | JGI IMG/M metagenome (GOLD analysis project Ga0256831, IMG submission 189087) | Hydrothermal vent microbial communities from Lau Basin, Pacific Ocean - 132-544 | ecosystem: Environmental > Aquatic > Marine > Hydrothermal vents | place: Pacific Ocean: Lau Basin | collected... | reverse complement strand
TTATCCAGGCCGAGGGCTGGGAAGGGGAGATAGAAGATTAGACTAAAATACAGGCAGCTCTGTGGGTTTCTGTTATTTCCCTCAGCTCCATGTTAAAGTTCAGGCACTCTTTCTTCCTTTTAGGGCACCTTGGGTAGAATGGGCAGCCTGTTTCCGGCGTTTCTGTGGTTTCGTCAGTTTCGTTAAAGTTCTTTCCCGTTCCAGGAAGGGAGTTTAAGAGGAGCTCCGTATAAGGGTGGGCAGGCTTATTCAAAACTTCCTCGGTTTTTCCTTCTTCAACTATGTATCCCTTATACATAACTGCCACTCTGTCGCTTACAGCTTCAACAACCGGGATTGAGTGGGAGATGAAGAGGTATGAGATTGAGAACTTCTCCTGGAGCTCCAAAAAGAGGTTCACTATCTGCGCCTGAACCGAAACGTCTAAGGCAGATGTGGGCTCGTCTGCAACTATCACTTCAGGCTTTAAAGCAATAGCCCTTGCAATTGCTACTCTTTGCTTCTGGCCTCCCGAAAGCTGGTGAGGATATTTAAAAAGGGCTTCTTCAGGCAGGTGGACTAAAGAGAGGAGCTCCCTTCCCTTTCCAATTAACTCCTCCTTTTTCTTCACAATTCCGTTTATTCTTAACCCTTCAGTAACTATTTTCCAGACCTGCCAGCGAGGGTTGAGGGAGCTCTGAGGGTTCTGAAAAACCGCCTGAACGTTTACTCTGTACCTCTTGTATTCTTCTCCTTTCAGCTCCTCTACGTCCCTTCCTCTGTAGAGAACTCTTCCCCCGGTGGGTTTTTCAATGTCAAGGATAATCTTTCCTAAAGTTGTCTTTCCGCTTCCGCTCTCCCCTATCAGACCTAACGTCTCTCCCTGAAGCAGCTTTACACTTACACTGTTCAGAGCCCTGAACCACCTTTTAACCCTTCCAAAGGTTCCCCTCTCAACAGGGTAGAGCTTGCTAACCTTTTCTGTTCTTATTATTTCAGTAGGAGTGTTCATCAGACGGAAACTCTCCGTTTTTTACCTCTTTTATAAACTCTTCAACGGCTCTCCTTGCCTCTTTTCCAAGCTCTGCATACCTCTTTACGAACTTCGGCTTAAAATCTTCAAAGAGCCCCACCATATCGTGGAAAACCAGAACCTGACCGTCGCAGAACTTCCCTGCCCCTATTCCAATTGTTGGAATTGAGAGGCTCTCTGTTATCTCCTTTGCAAGGTCAGACGGGATTTTTTCCAGAACAACGGCAAAGGCTCCGGCCTCTTCTACAGCCTTTGCATCTTTCAGCAGCCTTTCCCTCTCCTCTTCACTCTTTCCCCTGAGCCTGTATCCTCCGTAAACGTTAACACTTTGAGGCTGAAGGCCTATGTGTCCCATTACGGGAATTCCGGCATCAACAAGAGCTCTTATGGTCTCCGACTGCTCAACTCCGCCTTCAAGTTTTACGGCATCGCATCCCGTCTCTTTTAGAGCTCTTCCAGCATTCAGAATCGCATCTCTGATTCCGGTCTGGTAGGAGAGGAAGGGCATGTCAAATATGACCATTGCCCTTTCCCTTCCCCGAACAACGGCCTTTGTGTGGTGAATCATCTCTTCCATTGTTACGGGAACCGTTGATGGGTATCCTAAAGCTACCATTCCTAAGGAGTCTCCCACCAGAATGGCGTCAACGCCGGCGCTGTCAACTATCTTTGCCGTAAGGTAGTCGTAAGCGGTGAGAACGGTTATCTTCTCACCCTTCTGTTTCTTCTCTAAAAAGGTTGCCGTGGTTACCCTTTTCATCTCTCTTCCTCTCTACAGGCCTCTTTGAGCCACGGAACGTAGGCCTTTATCATCTTCAGGTAGCTTTTGAACCTTTCGCAGGGAATTTCCCCTCTAAAGAGTGCCTCTCTAACCTCGCACCCTTCCTCTTCAAGGTGTATACAGTCTGAGAACCTGCAGGTGTACCTCTGGAACTCGGGAAAGTGGAGCCTTACCTCTTCTCTGTCCATAAAGTTCAATGCCTCAACCCTTGAAAAGCCCGGAGCATCTCCTATGAACCCTCCTTTAAAGGGAATGAGCCTTACCTCCCTCGTTGTGTGTCTTCCCCTCTCTGTTTTACGGCTTACCTCTCCCGTCTGGAGCTCCACCCCCGTTAGCCGTGATATGAGGGAGCTCTTTCCAACTCCAGAAGGCCCTGCAAATATAGAGACAACTCCAGAAAGTTCCTCAGAAAGTTCTTCAAGTCCCTCCCCGGTTTCAGAGCTGGTCTTTATAACCTTGTACCCTGCATTCTCGTAAATCCTGCTCCACCTTTCAAGCTCTTTTTTCTCCTCTTCGTCTAAAAGGTCAACTTTGTTAAAAACAACCACGGGCTCAACTCCGAGGTGGTCGTAAACAACTAACAGGTTATCAAGGAGGAAGTTCTGAAAAGGCGGGTTCTTAATTGTTGAAACCACCACAACCTTATCAACGTTTGCAATGGGCGGGCGAACAAGCAGGTTCTTCCTCTCCTTTATTCCTTCAATGGCAAACGTCTGGCTGTCAACAACCCTTCCTTCAACCCTGTCTCCGGCGTAAACTCTGTCCTTTTTCTTAACCTTTCCTAAAGGGATTCCCCTGTAACTCTTTTCCTCTTCCGGAACGTAAACTGTTATCTTCTGTCCTGCCCTTTCAACAACTATTCCTTCTGCCATCAACTTCTCCCGTTCCTTTTTGTTGTTTATTATAGTTTTTCTAACTCTGCCATAGGAGGTAAATCTTGGTTGAAAGTAGAGGAATCACAGATAGGGAAGAGGTTTTTGAGGAGCTCCGCAGAATGGGCTACGGAAACCTCTACATCTGGAGTGACCCTCCCGGAACATTTTACGACTGGCACACCCACCCCTACGATGAAATCAGATGGGTCCTTGAAGGAGAGATAACGATAGGAACAGAAAATGGAGTATTCACTCTAAAGCCCGGCGATGTTATGAAGGTTCCGTCTGGAACCAGACACTATGCAGAGGTGGGAGAAAACGGCGTTGTGTACATTTGCGGTACGAAAATCAGATAAGACCTGCTTTTTTAAGCTCTTTTCTTACCAGCGTTGATATGGAGTATCCCAGCTCCTCCGAGATCTGTTTTATCTTTCTGTACTCATCTTCTGTTAAGTTTACGGCAAGGAGTCTGTTCCGGTTAAATCCTTTTTCCCTTCTCTTTATTTTTACAACACCTAATTCTTTAAGCACTTTCCTTACTGTAGTTCTTGATGCAGATAACACCTCAGATATCTCATCAATTTGAATCCTTGTTCCTCTTTTAACGTACAACTTAATATTTTCTTTTGTTGAAAGGCCTTTGAACCTAACAATTTCCCCGTTTTCTAAAACTGCACTGTGCAACTTAATAAAAAGTGAAATTAAAGTTGCTGAAAAACCTTTGGTCATAAGATCCCTATACACATGTTCTAACTTTTCTGGAAGAGAGATTTCCTTCTTTATTTTTGATAGCATCTCAATCAGTCTCTCTCTTCTGTAGTTTGAAAGCATAACTAAGAATACCCTTTTTTTCCTTACTGTTAGTGTGGAAAACTGCAGATTCTCCTCTTTGGCCATGATTTTTGTTAGTCTGAACAGCCTGTTTTCCTTCCTGAAAGTGTAAAGGTAGCCGTTTTTAGAGAGTATGTTCTTTATTCTCTGTTTAAGGTAGATGTTCTTCTGGAAGAAGAGTGCTTTCTCCCTTTCTAACTTCTGTCTTACCCGTTCCCTTGTTATTCCTAATTCTCTACCAATTTCTTCGTACGTATAACCGAGCAGGTATTTGCTGAGTATTGGAAACTGAGAATCAACCATAATACCCCCTCCATCTCACTTTAGAATTAAGTATAACCGATGGAGGGGGCATAGAAGATTTACTCAGGTTTAGGTTTGTATATTTTTATAGGTTTAATGTAGCTGTTAACTATCTCTTTGGTGCCGAAAACCTTTAACTGGTCAAAGAGGAAGTGGAATTTCTCTTTAAGAGCCTTCATCATGGGAGCTTTTACATCTTCGGGAAGATCCCAGAACTCCTTTTTAAACTTACCGAAGGCCTTTTTCCTCGTTTTGTAGATAAACTGCTGTTCGGTCCAGCCCTCTTTCCACTCGTTCTTCAGATCAGTTTTCAGCCACTCGTATATCCTGTTTTTGAAATCCTCGGGAAGGTGGTCGTAGATGATGTTCTGAAATCCCGTTGCAAGGTGGATCTCTGCAGTTTTAACCTCCGGGAACTTGTGGAAGAGCTCGTCTGGAAGGGTTGATGCACCGTGCTGAACGGCACCTGCCATTGAGTACTTCTTCCTTGCCACCTCTCCAATTTTTTCAAGAACTGAGAAGTCAAGCTTAACCTTTGCAACTCTTCCGTCTGGAAGCGGGATTCCTCCGTGCTCGGTTCCCGTTTGAACAGAGATTTTGCTGATGTGAGGAATGTTCTCTCCGTACTTTCTGAGCTCTTCCAAGTATCCTTCCATAAAGGCTTCAAACTCTTCTGGAGTTGAGTTCTTTCCTCCAATGTGGCCTATCTCTCCGCCTACAGAAACGGTTATTCCTTCAGGTTCAATTTCCCTGATGTAGGCGGTCATCTTTGCGGTGTTTATGTAGTTGTGGTACTGCTGCTCTTTAAGAGTCGGTTTGCTGTAGTCAACAAGGGTTGATGGGTCTATGTCTATGTTGTAAAAGTCTGCCTCTATGGCCTCTTTCGTAAGGGCTTTTATCCTCTCAAGCTCTGCTTCCGGGTCTTCTGCGTAGTTTTTGGCGTTGAACTGGAAGTGGTCTCCCTGAATGAAAACGGGGCCTCTAAATCCTTCTTTAATGGCAGCTGCAAGTACACAGGCTGTATACTCTGCAGGCCTCTGGTCTGTGTAGCCTATTTCAGACTTTGCAATTTCCAGTATGAAAGCTCCAACGCTGTTCTCAACGGCAACCTGGAAAATCTGCCTCATAACATCGTAGGTCATTCCCCTTATGTTCATTGCCGGAACGGTAAACCAGAAGGGAATCTCCTCTTTTGCCATCCCTTTTGTGTAGAGGTCGTGGATAGAGGCAGGAACGATTCCAAGTTCTAAGGCCGTTGCTCTTATGAGCCATCTTGCAAGCTCTTTGGCTTTTTCCTCTCCGAAAACGGCTGTGTAGATAAGGTCGTCAATAACTTCTTTAACTTTTTCTTCGTCTTTGACAGAAACTCTATCTTCCTTTATCTCTACTGCATCCTTTACGGCGTCAAGGAGCTGCTGGTAGGAGAGCTCTCTCATTCTTTCCCTCCGTGTCGGATTTGTTTTCTCAATTTTATAGTTTCATTGAGTTAAAATCTAACAGTCATGAGATGGATAGGACTTTTTTTTGTAGTTCTCTTCCTCTTTAATTGCGGTGGTTCAAGGCCTCCGGTTGTCTATCCAACTTACAGTGGAAAGGTTTACGGGAAGAGACACTGTAAGTACACCTACAGGGTGAACGGCAGAACCTACTGCGTCAGGAAGAGTTCTACAGGCTTTGTTCAGGTTGGAATAGCCTCCTGGTACGGCCCTGGCTTCCACGGCAGCAGAACTGCCAGTGGTGAAATTTACAACATGTATAAGTTTACGGCCGCCCATAAAACCCTTCCCTTAGGCACTTACGTTAAGGTGATAAACCTTGAGAACGGAAAGAGCGTTGTTGTCAAAATAAACGATAGAGGGCCTTTTGTTCCCGGCAGGATAATTGACCTTTCCTATGCTGCCGCTAAAAGGCTTGGAATGTTGAAGAAAGGGACGGCAAAGGTGAAGATTATTGCCCTTGGAAGGCGGATAGACCATACTTTCAAACCTGTTAACTACAGTTCGGGAAGATTTTACGTTCAGATAGGTGCCTTTAAGAATAAGCTCTACGCCTACAGGTTCAAGTGGCAGGTTTACAGAAAGTACGGCCTGAAAGTTAGGGTTGTGAATTTGAAGGGCTACTACAGGGTTCTTGCCGGGCCTGTGAGGAGTTATAAGGGAGCTCTCTCATTTAAAAAGAGCCTCAGAAGGAAAGGCCTTAAGGGTTCATTTATCATCAGGCTTTAGGAGGGTGATTTGAAAAGCCTTACAGACTTTGATGTTCTTGAAATTCCTACTGAAACCTACGATGCGGTTGTTGTTGGAAGCGGCGCTGCTGGCTTGACATGCGGAATTGCTCTTACTGAGATTGGTCTTAATGTTTGTCTCCTTACAAAGAGCAAACCTGAGGAGAGCTCCACGAACCTTGCCCAGGGTGGAATAGCTGTAGCCCTTCCTAAGGAAGACTCTCCAGACCTTCACTTTAACGATACTTTAAAGGCCGGAGCCGGCCTCGTTAAGCCTAAAATGGCAAGGATTTTGGTTGAAGAGGGAGTAAAGAGGGTTATTGACCTTATAAAGATGGGAGCCCGCTTTGAGACGGATGAGAGGGGACTTCTGAAGTTTACAAAAGAGGCTGCCCACTCTGTTGCCAGAATTGTTTACCATAAGGATAAAACAGGCGAAGAGGTTGAGAGAACGCTTCTTGAAAATTACAGCGGGAAGATTGTTGAAGGGGCTCAGCTGAGGGAGCTCCTTGTCAAGAACAACAGGTGTTACGGTGTTTTAGCCCTTGTTAATGGAAAGTTAAAGGCGTTTTACGCTCCGGTGGTTGCCATCGCCACCGGTGGAGCAGCCGGGCTTTACCTTAAGAATACCAACCCTCCCACCTCAACGGGAGACGGTATAGGAATAGCCCTCCGTTACGGAGCAACCCTTCAGGATTTAGAGTTTGTTCAGTTTCATCCTACCGCTTTCTGCGACGATTCCGGCTGTTTTCTCATTTCAGAGGCTGTTAGGGGAGAAGGCGCAGTTCTCGTTGATAAACACGGTAGAAGGTTTATGGGAGACTACCACCACCTGTGGGAACTTGCTCCCAGAGACGTTGTAACAAGGGCTATAGAGAGCCAGAAGAGGATAACAGAAGGGGATGTTTACCTTGACTTCCGGCCGATTGAAAAGAGGGGAGTGAACATTGAAGAGCGGTTTCCGACGATTGTTAAAAAGCTGAAAGAGAAAGGGTTAGACCCGAAGAAAGATCTGATTCCCATAACGCCTGTTGCTCACTACTACATAGGGGGAATTAAGGTAGATACCTTCGGTAGAACCTCTATAGAAGGGCTCTTTGCCGTAGGTGAAGCTTCCTGCACGGGTGTTCATGGGGCAAACAGACTGGCCAGTAACTCCCTTTTAGAGTGTTTGGTTTTTGGAAACAGAGTTGCCTACGGGATGTACAGGGATTGGAGATACCTGAGGCTTGATTTTCAGGAAATAAGGATTTCGGAGAAAGGAATTCCACCTAAAGGTTTGGATACTTATTCCCTTGAAGATGTTAAGCAGGTGATGTGGAAAAACGTTGGAATTGTTAGAAGTGCAGAATCTCTGACAAAGGCTATAGACAGGCTTTCAGAGATTGCTTCCTCCTCATCACCGTGGGAGGTGAGGAACGGAGCTCTCTTAGGCCTTGCCATTGCCGTGAGTGCCATGAGGAGAGAGGAGAGCAGAGGAGGCCACTACCGCTCAGACTTTCCATATGAGAGAGAGGAGTTCAGGAAACACAGTGAGTTTACGATAACAGACCTTGAGAGGCTACTGTAGGAAACTTTTGAGCATCCGGTAGCACTCTTTAACCTTTTCTATCTCAACGTACTCGTTCCTTTTATGGGCCTGGTGAGGTTGGCCCGGGCCGAAGTTCACTGCGTCTATTCCGTTTGCAGAAAGCTGTGCAACGTCTGTCCAGGCCTGTTTCGGTTCAACCTTTACTCCAAACTTCTCAACAAACTCTGAAAGGATCGGGTTATCTAAACAGGGCCTTGCTGCCGGAGAGAGATCTGTAAACTCAACCTCGTCTGCTCCTGTTTTTTCTCCAAGTCTTTTTAGATCTTCTACCGCTTCTTCTAACGTTTTTGTTGGAGAGAATCTGTAGTTTACGTTAACCCTGAACTCTTCAGGGATTATGTTTCTCCCTCCCTTAAAGTCTGTCATTGTTGCGTTCATAACCTCGTAGTAGGTAAGGCCGTTTACAGTGTACGGTTTGGGCTCTGTTTCAGAGAGCTTTTTGAGGAGCTCCCACCCCTTGTGTATGGCGTTTTCACCTTCCCAGGGCCTTGCAGAGTGGGCCCTCTTTCCCTTGAAAACAAACCACGCGTGGATAACTCCCAAACACCCAACCTGAACAACGTTGTCCGTTGGCTCTAAAACAAAGGCAAAATCGGCTTTTTTCAAAATTTCTCTGAAATCTTCCTTTTCAAACAGTGGTTTCAGCCCGTTTTCCTCGTAAGGCCCTTCCTCTTTCTCGTAAAGGACAAAGAGCAGGTTATACTTGCTGTCTCTCTCAGAAAACTCCTCTGCAAGCTTCAGAATAACGGCATCTCCTGCCTTCATATCGCTGGCGCCCAATCCGTAGAGCTTTCCGTTTATCACTTTCCCGGTGTGTTCGTTTTCTCCGGGAACTGTGTCAAGGTGGCCAACAAGTGCGACTGTTTTTTTGTGAGGGTTAAACTCTTTAAAGGCCAGTAATGTATTGCTATTTCTCTTTACGTTGTAGTTTTTCTCTTTCAGGAAGTTTTCGCAGAAGTCGGCGATCTCCTTCTCGTTTCCATAAACCGAGGGAATGGAGATGAGCTTTCTGAGGAGTTCTAAGGCCATTTTACACCTTTTCTTTTTATCTGGCGGGGTTTTGAAGAGAATCATGGTGGGCCCGGGTGGACTCGAACCACCGACCGTCCGGTTATGAGCCGGATGCTCTAACCAACTGAGCTACGGGCCCATGTTGGTGGAGCCGGCGGGATTCGAACCCGCGACCTTCAGACTGCCAGCCTGACGCTCTCCCAGCTGAGCTACGGCCCCAGGGTTAGTGGCGTCCCCGGCGGGATTCGAACCCGCGTCGCCGGCGTGAAAGGCCGGTGTCCTAGGCCTGGCTAGACGACGGGGACGCTAAATGGTGAGCCCGGGAGGATTCGAACCTCCGACCTACGGATTAAAAGTCCGTTGCTCTACCAGCTGAGCTACGGGCCCACTTGCGACGCAGAATAATATAGACTCTGCAACTTATTTGTCAAGATTTTTAGCTTTGTGTTTTTCTTTCATTTGGTACATTCTTCTATCGGCCAGTGTTATCAGTTTATCTATATCTGTTCCATCATCTGGAGCAACGGCTATTCCGTAGCTTACTGAAATTTCAAAGTTTTTGAATATTTCTTCTATCCTCTCCTGTAGTTTTTTAAGTATGTCTTCTACTTCTCCTTTTGTTCTGTTTCTTACAACAACCATAAACTCATCCCCACCAAATCGGGCTACAATATCGTACTTTCTGAAGTGTGTTTTTAAAAGCTGGGCAACTTCCTTTAAGACTTCGTCTCCTTTTTTGTGGCCGTAAAGGTCGTTAACCTGTTTGAAGTTGTCTAAATCTAAGAAGATAACAAACAGTTTTTCGCCTTTTTCCCTCTTTACTCGTTCAATCTCTTTTATGAGAAACTCTATAAGGGCTTGTCTGTTAAAGAGCCCTGTTAGAGGGTCGTACATCGCTTTCTTCTCAAGCTCTGCAAGGAGCTCCTTCTTCTGGTTGAGGAGCTCCTCGTACTGCTCTGTAAGTTCCTCTATGTAGTTGAGGAAGAGTTTAAGTTTTTTGTCTTTAAAGTTCATACCTTTCCCTTACTGCTGCTATTACAGATGTTAGGTTGTGTATTCTCAATTTTCCGTTTTTTTTCGCTACCTCTCCGTGGGTAAAAAAGCCGAAAAGGGGAGCGTTAAGTAGCCTGCCGTAGAGTTCTATCTCCTTTTCCTCAAACTGTTCTAAGATTTTCTCTCTGGCTATGCACGAGAAGTTGAAACAGAAATCGGCCATTCCAAAGGATTCTTTAAGGTTTTTCGCAGTTTTTTCCGCATCTTTCATCAGCTCTGTGCTGAGAACTATTGAAAGCTTAAGCCTTTCCCCTTCTTTTACCGGCCCCCAGAGTTCTATGTAGTCGTCTGTAAAACTCCTTATTAACCTGAGTGCTTCTATTTCGTTTCCTTCATTTACAATTCCGAAAGGCGTGTACCATAGGAGGAACTGATTATCGTTTGAAGGTTCAATATCCTTCAAAAGCTTTCTGGGAAGGTAACCTGCAGGTTTTCCGTTAAGTTCGTATATCTTAAAGGTATCCGTTTTTGTTACTGTGTATATGGGCCCTTTTTTAAAAACACCAGACGAGATCTGGAATTGAAAGTCTAAGTTGGAAAAACTTATTACTATAAAACAGTCTTCCACCACGTTACCGTTGTAGAACAGATAGCCTTTCTGTCTTTCGTTTCCAACTATTGGTGTTGCTATTATTCCACCGATGAGAGGAACTCCTGTTCCCCTTCTCTGGAACTCTTTTCCAAGCTCTTCAATCAGAATGGGAAACTCTCCGTCAATAAAGTCTGCTATAACTACGTTCAGTTTATCTTCCCTCTTTGATAGGAACTCCTCCATCTCCTTTATAACGTCTCTCCTGTTCTCTCTTGAGACGTTCTCTCTTACGTAAGTGCAGACTTTGGTTTTAGGGCTGCTGAACTTGAAGAAACAGCCTACAATTCCGTCGTTTATTACCTTTATATTTGCAAAGGCCGAGGATGAGCTAAAACCTACGTAGTTTATACTCCCGAACTCCTTTTTAATGGTTGCCGGAACGTCCTGATGGGGGTAACTTGGAGATATGGAGAACAGCGCAAAGTCAAATCCCTTAGGAGCCTTCTCCTTCAGTTCTCTTACTGCAAACCGGAGTATTGGGTTCTGTGAACCTACGATTACTGTATCCATGCTTCAAATTTTAAAAAATTTTAATCTCAAGCTCAAGCTCAACGTGAAATAGCTTTTTAACCTTATTTCTGGCTAAACTGATCAGTTCTAAAAATTCTGAAAAACTGGCTTTTCCTTTATTAACAGTAAAGTTAGCGTGGATATTAGAGAAGGAAATATCACCTATTCCAAATCCTTTTAAGCCTGCTTCATCTAAAAGTTTTCCCGCTGAGTAGTCTGGTGGGTTTTTAAAGGTTGAACCGGCCGTTTTCAGGTAGAAGGGGGGCTGTTTTGAGAGCCTGAGTTTAACAAACTCTTCTATTTTCTCTTTTACGTTTTTTGCCGGTTTTATCCTGAAGGTTGCAAAGATAACCGTTCCAATTTCTGGAAAGGGAGTTTTTCTATAACCGAATAGCTTTTCTATCTCTTCTCTTTTAAAAGTTAACAGCTCTCCGGTCTTCTTTTCCATGTATGTGACAGATTCAAGGAACTCTTTAACCTCTCTGCCGAAAGCTCCGGCGTTCTGGGCTACTATTCCTCCAACTGTTGCCCGGGGTATTCCTGCCAGAAATTCAAAGAGGGAGAACTTCTCTTTCTGCTGGAGTTTCAGAACCTGAGAGAGCTTTACTCCTGCTCCAAGCGTTAGCTTCCCGTCTTCAAACCTGATCTCTTTCAGGAAAGTTGTTGAAATTAACGGAAGTTTACTGTCTGATAGTACGGAGTTTGAGCCTCCTCCTATAACCGGCAGGTTCTCTTTGAGGAGTGAGCGGAGCTCCCTCAGGTTTTCAGGAAAGTAGACTTTGCGGGGAGCTCCCACTCCTATTGTTGTTATCTCTTCAGGCTTGAGTATCTTAACTTTCAACTTCTTCTCTTAACTCTTTTGCAGCCTTTACGAAGTTAACAAAAAGAGGGTGGGGCTCTTTTGGCCTTGACTTAAACTCAGGGTGGAACTGAACAGCCACAAACCACGGATGATCCTTTATCTCAACAATCTCAACAAGCTTTCCGTCTGGAGAAGTTCCAGCTATTACAAGGCCGGCCTTCTCTAACGTTTCTCTGAACCTGTTGTTGAACTCGTAGCGGTGTCTGTGCCTTTCAGAAATCTCCTTCCTGCCGTAGGCCTCGTAGCTGAAGGTTCCCTCCTTCAGAACGCAGGGGTAAGCTCCTAATCTCATCGTTCCTCCCTTCTCCTCCACTCCCTTCTGCTCCTCCATCAGGTCTATTACCGGGTAGGGGGTTGTTGAGCTGAACTCTGCGCTGTGGGCTCCCTCAAGGCCTGCAACGTTTCTGGCAAACTCTATCACTGCACACTGCATCCCGAGGCATATTCCAAAGAACGGAATTCTGTTCTCCCTTGCAAACTGAATGGCCTTTATCTTTCCCTCAACGCCTCTCTCTCCAAACCCTCCGGGAACCAAAATGCCGTGAACGTCTGAAAGGAGTTCTTCAGGAGTTTTCTCTCCGTTCTCCAGTTCTTCTGCGTTTACCCAGTTTATTTCAACCTTTACGTTGTTTGCCGCTCCTGCGTGGACGAAAGACTCAATTATGCTCTTGTAGGCGTCGGGGAGCTCCACGTACTTTCCAACCACTGCAATTTTTACGGCTCCCTCTGAAGGCTTCTTTATTCTGTTTACAACCTCTTTCCACTCAGAGAGGTCAGGCTCTTTACTTACGGGAAGCTGGAGTTTCTCTATTATCAGGTCGTCAATCTTCTCTTTCTGTAAAACTAACGGAACTTCATAAATGGTTGAAAGGTCTTTTGCCGTAATGATTTCGTGCTCTTTCAGGTTTGCAAAGAGGGCGATTTTCCTCTTAACAGAGGCGGGAATTGAACGCTCGGCCCTGCAAACGATTATGTCTGGCTGAATACCTATGGCCCTCAGTTCCTTAACAGAGTGTTGGGTGGGCTTTGTCTTCAGCTCTCCGGCGGCCTTTACGTAGGGAACGTAGGTTACGTGGACGTAGATGGCGTTGCTTTTTCCAACCTCTGTTCCGAGCTGCCTGATGGCCTCTAAGAAGGGAAGTCCCTCAATGTCTCCAACCGTTCCTCCCACTTCAACTATAACAACGTCAACGTCTGAAGACATGAGCTGCCTTATCTTTTCCTTTATCAGGTTCGTTACGTGGGGAATTACCTGAACGGTTCCACCAAGGAACTCTCCCTTTCTCTCCTTCTGGATTATCTCCTGGTAAATCTGGCCGGAAGTTACGTTGTTTATCCTCTTCATAGTTGCAGAGGTAAACCGCTCGTAGTGGCCTAAGTCAAGGTCTGTTTCCGCTCCGTCTTCTGTAACGTAGACCTCGCCGTGCTGGTAGGGGTTCATCGTTCCTGCGTCAACGTTCAGGTAGGGGTCTAACTTCTGAATGGTTACCTTTAACCCTCTGCTCTCTAAAAGGGTTCCGATTGAAGATGCCGTTATCCCTTTTCCGATTGAGGAGAGAACTCCACCGGTTACGAAGATCAGTTTTGAAGCCATCTACACCTCTCCCTTAACCATTTTCTCAGCCAGTTTCAGGTCTTCCTCTGTGTCAACTCCGAAGCTGTCGTGTTCAACAACAGAGACGTAAATCTCCTCTCCGTTTTCAAGTATCCTCAGCTGTTCTAACTTCTCTATCCTCTCAAGTCTTCCCTCTTTCCAGCTGACGAACCTCTCTAAAGACTCCTTTGTAAACCCGTATATCCCTATGTGTTTCAGGTAGTTTTCGGGGTTTATCTCTCCGTCTCTCGTAAAGGGTATGGGGCTCCTTGAGAAGTAGAGAGCTCTTCCCTTTCTGTCCAGAACGACCTTCACCTTTGATGGGTCTTTAACGTCTTTCAAGCTCTTAAACGGCGTTGCAGCCGTTGTGAACTTAAAACCTTCTTTAAGCCCTTCGTAAACAGCCTTTATGTGCTCTTCCCTTATAAAGGGCTCGTCTCCCTGAACGTTTACGATGTATTTGAAGGGGAGCTCCCTTACTGCGTGGTAGACCCTGTCGGTTCCGCTGGGGAGCTCCGCCGGCGTCAGAATCCCTTTTGCTCCTGCAACTTCAACTGCCCTTACAACCTCTTTACTGTCTGTTGCAACGAAAACCTCTGGAACAACCCTTTTAACTGCCTCAACAACCCAGACTATTAACGGCCTGCCGCAGATCTCCCTTAAAGGTTTCTGGGGAAGTCGGGTAGAGCCTATCCTTGCAGGAATTACAACGGCAAGGTCTTCCATTTTAAGCCCTTACAACGCTTTCAACTATTGACTGGAACATCCTGAGGCCGTCTACAGAGCCCAAAATGGCCTCTGAAGCCCTCTCCGGGTGGGGCATAAGGCCGAAAACGTTCCCTCTCCTGTTACAGATTCCTGCTATGTTGTTCAGTGAACCGTTGGGGTTGAACTCCTCTGAAACTTCACCTTCTGGAGATGAATACCTTACAACAACCTGACCGTTTTCCTCTATCTCTTTGAGGGTTTCTGGTGGGCAGGTGTAGTTGCCTTCGGCGTGGGCTATTGGAATTCTTACAACTTCACCTTTTCTGTAAAGGTGTGTAAAGGGCGTCTGGTCGTTCTCCACTCTCAGGTGGGCGAATTTACAGATGAAAGAGAGGGTTTTGTTGGGAAGCATCGCTCCGGGAAGGAGCCCGGCCTCAAGGAGTATCTGGAACCCGTTGCAGATTCCCATAACGAGGCCGCCCTTCTCTGCAAACTCACATATGGCCTCTGTAACCGGAGAGATTTTAGCCATAGCTCCGGCCCTTAAGTAGTCTCCGTAGGAGAAACCGCCGGGAACGATTACGCAGTCAACTCCTTTCAGGTCCTTCTCGGCGTGCCACAGGTAAACGGCCTCATGGCCAAGAACCTTCTCAACTACCCAGCCTACGTCTCTGTCGCAGTTGCTTCCCGGGTAAACGGGTATCCCAAACTTCATCTCTCAACCTCTTCAATCTGGTAGGTGTATTCCTCAATTACCGGGTTGACAAGGAACTTCTTTGCCATCTCCTCAACTTCCCTCTTAACCTCTTCAGGGCTCTCTGCCTCAATTTCCATCGTTATGTACTTACCTACCCGAACGTTCTTGACCTTTGTAAACCCTAACTGGTGTGCAGCCTTCTCAACTGCCACTCCCTGAGGGTCTAAAACACCTTTCCTGTAGGATATAAACACTTTTACAAGATAGGTCGCCATTTCTCTCTCCCGGCATAATTTTGTAGCAGTTGAATTATAGACTATAGGGAGTGGTATGCTGAGGTGTAAATCCTGCCCGTTTTTCAGGGCTTACTTTGGTGTCATTCTGTTTGCCGCCTTCTCTGTAAGGTTTTTCCCTCAGTATTCCGGCCTTCTTCTCCCTTTAGTTTTGATTGCCGTTCCCGTCTTTTTATTCAGGAAAACTCCCTACGAGCTTGGCTACAGGAACTTCCTGAAAGGGCTTCTGTGGGGTGTTCTGGCCTCTTTAGTTGTTCTGCCCGTTTACTATTTGGGAGCTCCCTTTAAATCTTCCTTTGACCTTCAGAAACTCATCTCCGTTGCTCCCTTCTACTTGGGAGTTGCCGTTGGTGAGGAGACCTTCTTCAGAGGGTTTTTCTACTCGGTTTTTGAGAATGAGAGGCTCTTCTGGCTCCTTACAAAGAACAACCTTCTCTCAAGTATCCTCTTTGGCGTTGCCCACGCCCTTGTTTACTACGACCCTTCCCGCTTTATCGTCTTCTTCCCTTCGTTAGTTATGGGATTTCTGTACGAGAGGAGCGGTTCTATAGGAGCTCCCATCCTCTTCCACTTTCTGTCAGACCTCACTTTCCAGTTTGCGAGGGTGTGATGAGAGCTGTTTTCCTGATAACTCTGTTTTTAACCTTCCTGTTAGACCGGGTTACGAAGTTCTGGGCTCTTAAGGAGCTCCACCGTCCCATTTCCGTCATTCCCGGCCTTTTCTCTTTGAGCCTTGCAGAAAACAGAGGTGCTGCCTTCAGCCTCTTTTCCGGGGGAAATGAGGTTATCAGGAAAATTTTTCTGCTCTTGATTCCACTTTTTGTCGTTCTTGGTATTTTCTACTACGTGTTTAAAAGGAAAAATCTCTCTCCTGTTCTTTCCGTGTCTCTTGGGCTCATAGCGGGGGGAGCTCTTGGAAATCTCTACGATAGATTTTTTAGCGGTAAAGTGGTTGATTTTATAGATTTTCACTTTAGAAGCTTCCACTATCCTACGTTTAACGTGGCCGACGTTGGAGTTTTTGTGGGAACAGTGCTTTTAATCTTTTTCTACAGGAGAAGTTGACTTTGCTTTTTACCCGAATAATTTTAGAAAGGCCATATAAAGAGAAAAGAGGTGATATAATTGGGGAGCTCTAAGGTCTCCCGCTCTTTTATCCAGGAGCTGCTTTCCCGGGTAGACATCGTAGATATCATATCACACTACCTGACCCTTAAACAGTCTGGCAGGAACTTTGTTGCCCTCTGTCCGTTCCACGCCGAAAAAACTCCCTCTTTCGTTGTAAGCCCTGAAAAACAGATATTTAAGTGTTTTGGCTGTGGTGTTGGGGGAAACGCAATAACCTTTGTTCAGCAGTACGAGAATCTCTCGTTTTTTGAAGCTGTAAAGAGGGTTGCTGAAATTGCCGGAGTGGAGCTCCCTGAAGATGCCCTTTCCCGGGAAGACTCCACAGCAGAGGTTGAAGAGGCCGGCCTCAAGGCCGCAAAGTACTTCCACAGCCACTACCCGGAAGTTGAAGATTACCTGACAGAGAGAGGAGTTGACAGAAAAACCGCTGAAAAGTTCCTTTTAGGCTACGCTCCTCCCGGCTACCTTAAAGAGCTAAAAATAAAAGAGGAAGCCCTCGTTCAGTTGGGCCTTAAAAGCTCAAAAGGCAGGGAGTTTTTCCGGGAGAGACTGATAGTTCCAATCTTTAACCACTCTGGAAAGGTTGTAGCCTTTGCAGGAAGAGCCCTAAAAGAAGGACAGGAGCCAAAGTACATAAACAGCCCAGAGAGCTCCCTCTTCAAGAAAAACTCCGTCCTTTACGGTTTTTATCAGTCAAGGGAGTTTATCCTTAAAGAGCGGAAGGCAGTTATCGTTGAGGGCTACTTTGACGTCATTTCACTCTTCAGATTGGGCCTTTACGGCGCAGTTGCCCCGATGGGAACTTCACTGACCGAAAACCACGTTCGCTTTTTAAAGCGCTACACCCACTCTCCCATTCTCATGTTTGACGGAGACTCTGCAGGCAGGAAGGCCACCATCAGGTCTGCCGGAATCCTCTTTAAGTTTGGAGCTGAACCTTTAGTTGTTCAACTTCCCGAAGGTGAAGACCCGGATTCAATGGTGCGGAACTCCCCAGATCTTCTAAAAGAGCTCCTCTCCCGTCCGGTTCCCTTCATAGACTGGGCCGTTGAAACGGTTAAATCGCTGCCTTCTGTTGAACGGCCGGAACTCCTCAGACAGGTAGCCCTTGCAGTTGCTGAGCTAAGGGAGCTTAACCCTTTCCTGTTTAAAGATTACCTCTCAAGGCTTTCAGCAGAGTTCGGTATAGATGAGGCCTGGTTAAAGTCGCAGCTTCCAAGGTTTCGCAGAAGAGAGGAGACCGGTTTAAGTGAAGATCCGATTCCAATTTATGAAAAGGCCTTCTTAAGGGCCCTTCTTGAGGGAGTGGAGCTCCCCGTAGAGGTCTCTCCAAACATCTTCGTCTCCCAGAAAGTTGCAAAACTCTACTCCTTAATCTCTCAGACCGGAGAGAGGGACGCTACAGCTCTCCAGACCCTCTACCCGGAACTTTCATCCCTCATCTCAGACGTTCTCTTTATGGAGATTACTGAAGAGGAGCTCCGCCGTTACGTCTGCAGAGTTCTCGTTAAAGAGCTTGAGAGGAGACTCAAAAGAGTTTCAGACATTTCAGAGAAGGTTACCCTCAAAAAACTGATCTTTGAGCTCAAAAAGGGAAACTTTGAAATAGTTGAGCAACTCCAAACCATAAATTAAAGGAGGCGGCCTTGGAGCGGCTGAACTTTGACGAGATCATAGCTCTCGGGAAAGACAAGGGCTACATCACCTTTGACGAACTGATGGAGCACCTGGACGAGGAGGTGCTCACACCAGAACTGATAGAAGAGCTGATAACCCAGTTAGACGAGTACGATATTCAGATTATACCAAAAGAGGGTGAAGACCACGTAGACCTTTCTAAACTCCAGATAACCATAGCCCCCGATACCCTTCCCCGCTCAGACGACCCTATAAGGCTCTACCTCAGAGAGATGAGCGATATCTCCCTTCTGAAGCGTCATGAAGAGATTGCCCTTGCAAAGAGGGTGGAACTTGGAAGGAAAGCCCTTGTTCGTTACCTTCTTAAAACGAGGGCGATTTTAGACTACGTTCTTGAAGTTGAAGAGAAGATAAAGAACGGAGAGCTGAAGGTAAGGGACATAATGCGTTCCCCCGACGACTTTGCAGAGGGAGGAGAGAGCCAGAGGAAGAAGAAGTTCTTTGCCATAGTTGAAGAGGTGAGGGAGCTCCTTCCAAAATTGGAAAAACTCCAGAAGCAGTACCAGAGGAACAAGAAAGATAGGGAGGTAAAGAGGGAGCTCCTTAAAACCTGGGCAAGAATAAACACTTTACTGAGGCAGCTGCCCCTCTCCTACTCCATCTACGAAAGATTAGCTGAAGACATCTACAGAAAGTACAAAGTTTTAAAGAGAAGTGAAAAGAGCATTCAGAAGCTCAGCGGAAAACTCTCATTCCTCGGAATCCCCATAGACGAGATCTGCAGCCGTATAGATGACGACGAGATAAGGGAGAAGATAGACGCCTCGCCCTACACAAGTAGAGAGATTAAGAAGATGGTCAAGAAGTACCTTGACAGTAAAGAGACCTACAGACAGGTTCTCAGCACAATAGGAATGCCCAGAAACACCTTCTACAGGCTGGCAGAGAAGATTTACTTCTACAAGAAAGACTCGCAGGAAGCCAAGCAGATTCTGGTCCGTTCAAACCTGAGGTTGGTTGTAAGTATAGCCAAGAAGTACATAAACAGAGGTCTCCACTTCTTAGACCTCATTCAGGAAGGGAACATCGGCCTTATGAAGGCCGTTGATAAGTTTGAATACAGAAGAGGCTACAAGTTCAGCACCTACGCAACCTGGTGGATACGTCAGGCCATAACAAGGGCGATAGCTGATCAGGCAAGAACCATAAGAATTCCCGTTCACATGATAGAGACCATAAACAAAGTTATTAAGGTCTCCCGCCAGATGTTCTTAGAGATGGGAAGGGAACCAAAGCCCGAGGAGATTGCAGAACGCCTGAAAATGCCTGCCAGTAAGGTTCGTTCAATCCTTCAGCTTGCCCAGGAGCCCGTTTCACTTGAAACGCCGATAGGAGACGATGAAGACAGCACTCTGAGAGACTTCATTGAAGATACAAAAAGCCCTATCCCCGAGTATGAGGTTATTAAGAAAGACCTTCAGGAGAAAGTCTCTCAGCTCCTCTCACAGCTCAGCGAGAGGGAAGCCCTCGTTATAAAACTCCGTTTCGGCTTAGACGGTTACCCTGAACACACCTTAGAGCAGGTTGGAAAAGAGCTTAAAGTTACGAGGGAGAGAATAAGACAGATAGAGTCTAAGGCTTTGAGAAAACTCAGAAACTCCGGGCTTGATATTGACCTTTCAATATTCTTAGAGCGTTAACTCCTTTACATTAAACCTGAACTCTCTCAGCGATTTCAGGAAAGACTGGAAGTCCTCCGGCAGGGGGGCTTCTACCTTTACCCTCTTTCCCGTTTTCGGGTGTTTAAACTCTACTCTGTGGCTGTGGAGCAGTATTCTTGGAGAGAGGTTGAATGGGAAGGGAAAGGCTCTTTTCCAGTAGACAAACTCTCCGGCAACTGGAAGTCCGATTCCGGCAAGGTGTCTCCTTATCTGGTGTTTCCTTCCCGTCGGGATTTTTGCAAGGAGGAGAGCTCCCCTTTTAAACCTCTCTAAAACGGAGAGCTCCGTTACCGCCTCTTTTCCATCAAGTCTGAAGTCAACCCTTTTTCTGTTCCAGCCGGGAGCATTCGGAATCAGTGTCAGATACTCCTTCTTAATCTCCCTTTTTCTGAAAACCTCTTTGAATTTTTCAAATAGATCCTTCCTTTCAACAGCCACAATAGCCCCAGAGGTCTGTTTATCAAGCCGGTGAACCACCATAACCTCTTTTCCGTAAACCTTTTTAATAGCCTCTTCCAGGTTAGGTCTATCCCTGTTGCTGTTTAGAAACGGCGGTTTATTAACAACCCACACTCCCTCTTCCCTGTAGAGAACTTCCGGCTTTTCAGGTTTAAAGAGCAGCGGGTTGAGGCAGAATTCAACGGTGCTTTCCGGTTTCAGGGTTCGTCTGTAACGGAGCTCCCTCTTTCCTGAAATGCTGACAAGCCCCTCATCTATCAATCTTTTAGCCTTCTTTTTAGTTCCAGTTATGTGGGCTACTACGTCTATCAGTTTGTATTCCCTTTTTACATGAACTTTCCAGTATTCCATAGAAAACCTCTATTTAAAGAATAGTTGAACCTTGAATTGCTTGGGTTTTAATATATTAACAGAGAAGTTGAAAATCTTTTATAGGAGGGAAGAGATGGCACTTGTAGGTCAGAAAGCCCCGGATTTTAAGGTTCAAGCTTATGACCCGGTCCAGAAGAAGTATGTAGATGTTCAACTTTCAGACTTTGTTCCAAACAACGAAGGAAAATTCTTAGTTCTCTGTTTCTACCCGGCAGACTTTACCTACGTCTGACCTACAGAGTTAGCTGCGGTCGCAGCTAAGTACGATGAGATCAAGAGTAGAGGTGCTGAAGTTCTTGCAATCTCTACAGATACAGTCTTCAGCCACCAGATCTTCTGCGAGGTAGAACCCTTAATGAAAGACGTTAAGTTCCTCCTTGGTGCAGACCCAACCGGAACTGTATCAAGAACCTACGGCGTTTACATTGAAGAGGCCGGAATTGCAAGAAGAGGAAGGTTTATCATCAACCCAGACGGCATTATCGTAGCTGAAGAGGTCCTCAATCCACCTGTTGGAAGGAACGTTAACGAGCTCCTCCGTCAGCTTGACGCCTGGAAGTACGTTTACGAGCATCCAGACGAGGCCTGCCCTGCCAACTGGAGACCCGGCAAGAAGACCCTCAAGCCCGGTCCGGAAATTACGGGAAGAGTTGGAGAGGTTATCACCATAGACGAAATCCTCTCTTAAGAAGGGGGCAATTGCCCCCTTTTTACTCTTCTCTCATCTGTTCATCTATAGCTCTTTTAATTTCTGAAAGTAGCTCTTCCTCGTTAAAAACACCTTTTGCGTCGCTGAAAATCCATACAGAATCGGGGAAATTTTTAGGTAATTCTTCTACTGAAGGTGGAAATTCAGCAGAATTTTCGTTTCCTAAAATAGAAATATCACCATTAAACAGATCCAGAGGAATTTCAATTGATCCATAAGGACAAATCCTGAATACTAACCCTTTTACCTTTAAATTTGAAATTTCCCAGCCGTTCTTCTTAAGAAAGTCAAACAATTTTTTGATACATCTATCAACTTCCTCCTGTTTGTTGCTGTGTATCTGGACGGTTAATAGACCACCTGTCCTGTGAGGATGGAGGGTCATTACCTTCCTGCTGCAACTAAAACGCAGGGTTCCTCTTTGAAAGTTCCAGATTGCGTAATCTAACTGCCTTAACGTTAAGTTCGGTATGAA
>Ga0256831_1000444_pt1 | contig 21454 bp, 25 predicted proteins | sample 132544metaG_FD_189087 | JGI IMG/M metagenome (GOLD analysis project Ga0256831, IMG submission 189087) | Hydrothermal vent microbial communities from Lau Basin, Pacific Ocean - 132-544 | ecosystem: Environmental > Aquatic > Marine > Hydrothermal vents | place: Pacific Ocean: Lau Basin | collected... | reverse complement strand
ACATAAGGGTTGTCTGAAAATACTAAGTCGAAACAGTTGGTACCATACGTAACGGATTCTTCAAGAATTGCGAAGCTCTCAGGGCCTTGAATATTAAACTTTGAAAGAGTTTCTACCCATTCCTTAACACTAATTGCTCTTCTCATGAGCCCATGCCATATATATGGCATCGTTAAGGAAAATAAATAGGGCGAGAAGCGTGCGTGGTTTAACCGTAAGGGATGTAATGAAGAAGCCTGTAATAGTAATAGGAACTAACAACACTATAAGAGAAGCAGCAAAAAAGATGGTAGAGAAAGGTATAGGGAGCTTGGTGGTTATTGATAACAATGAAGAAGTTGTTGGAATCGTGACGGAAAGGGACTTGGCCAAGGCTATAGCTGAAGGGATAGACTTGGAGTCGCCCGTAACCGAGATTATGAGTGACGAGGTCTTTACTGTTGCTCCTGAGACCAGCGTACTAAAAGCAATAGAAATGATGAAGTTGCATAACATAAGGCATTTGCCGGTAGTAGAGGACGACAAACTAATAGGAATAGTGTCATTAAGGGACCTAGCGTATGCGGCCGTTGCAGAGATGATCATAAGAAGAATATTAGAGGTATTGAAAGAGGAACTGGAAGAGATATAAAGAAATGAAGGCGATTAGCCAGAGCAAGGTCAATGTTATTACAGATTGCGTAACTAAGGCCACGTCGTAACCGTAAACGTAGGCGAGGGCTATATTCATAAAAGCCGGCGGCATAGAAGACTCCAGTGCGATCGACTTAGCCATTTTTATATTGTTCGCTAGCATTATGAATGGTAACGTAAACAATGGGAGTACTAAGTGCTTGAAGAGACCTATCCGAAGAACCTTCTTACTTATCCTCAAGTACTTCATCTCGAAACTCATTCCCAAGATCAAGAGACCTAGTTTCGAGAGCTGAGCAGCGATTGTCTTGGTCCATATTAGACTCATCAATAGACCCTTGTAAGGCATGAGCAGTACACCTAAGATGAAGGCTATAGCAAAAGGCTGAATCTTCAGGGAACCCTTTTTGCATGCGTAAAGCCCAGCTAAGGTGTAATGTAGAAATGTGGTTACCATTGCATATACTACGGCGACATCTACGCTTCCATTGAGCGCCATAACTACTGGTATGCCTAAGAATATTGTGTTACCGAACGCTGATGTTATGCCTATAGCGCCCTTTTCCTCACATTTCCTAACGTTAAGCCTTGACAAGTAAAAGACTACCAACTCTGGTAACGTAGCAATTGCCGCTAGCCATAAACCCCTCAAGTTCAAACCGGCCCAGAAGCCTAGAATAGGTGCCACCACGTAAACTAGAAACTTTGAGAGAGGAGGGGCAAGCTTACGCAAACGTGTCATGCCTATAGGGAAACCAATTATGAGGAGGGCGATGGAGATTAGATCCACAATAACTCACCTCTTCTTTATCTTTGAAACGAGTGCTGACACTGCCTTCCTCCATATATCGCATTCATGGCGGTGAATGCAATTATTACATGGACGGGCATCGGGATTAAACACGATTTCCTCTATGTATCCCTTACACTTAAACTCGCTAACTATCCTCCTTAGGAAGTCTCTATCTGCCTCAATTTTCTCTATCTTCACACCACTGGGTGCGAGGACCACAATATATACGGGAACGCCTAAGGCTGCTGAATACACTTTCGTTTGATACAAGCTCCGAGCGCCTATTTCGCCCGTACTCCTATATTTGAGTTCTATAGCAAACTTTTCATTACCACAATCCACGAAGAGATCGACGTGACCTCTTAGTTTAGTCTTATAAGGGGGACAGTCTATCTCAACATCCGTATTAATTTCTTTCTCGCTCACAACGGTGCAACCATTGACCTCTTTCTTGTCTAAGACATATTCGAAGGCGATATGTACAAGCTGTCCGAGGAGCCATGATATTGCGTTATTCTTGTTTTTCTTTAAGTTTTGAATCAACAAGTCGGCGTTTTCCTCATAGACTTCTGCCTCCTCGAACTTTGCACAGCCCCTACTGAGTTTGGAAACGTGTACTGCATCGTCATCGAAGCTTTGAATTCTATCTTCCCTAGCCCTTTCTATGATAGGTTCTAGTAACAATCGTAGAATTTGTTCTTCATCCAAATCAGCCCCCAGCGTCCTTGTGTACCCATTCAAATAAATCCTTGTTTCTAGCAATCCGGTAATTGGCCAGTTATTTGTACGGAAAGTTTATTACTGTCAAAAGCTAGCCCGAGTGGGCTGATGCCTTGGAATTGCGTTAACTCTTAAGGGGAATCCCGGAACCATCATGACCAAGGCACAAGGTCAGAAAACGAATAACGGAGGTGGTGGAAGATGTTAGTATCGGACGCACTACTCGAGGCCCTTGAAAGAGAGGGGCTAAAGGTTGCCTTCGGAATACCGGGGAGCGCCAACCTAGGTCTCTATGAGAAGATACCTGACCACGACGTAAACGTGATACTGATGAGACACGAGCAAGGTGCTGCACATGCTGCTGACGCTTATGGAAGAGTTAAGAGGAAGGTGCCGGGCGTGGCGTTCGCCACTTCCGGACCTGGAGCCACTAACTTAGTGACGGGGCTAGCTACAGCCTATATGGACAGTGCACCGATGATAGCGATAACCGGTCAAGTACCTACTGCAGTAATGGGCAGAGACGCCTTCCAAGAAACTGACGTGGTAGGCGTGACAATGCCCATAACGAAGCACTCTCTCCTAGTAAGGAAGCCAGAGCATATAACGTGGGCAGTTAGGGCAGCGAAAGTAATATCTGTAACCAACCGTCCGGGTCCAGTGCTAGTGGACGTGCCCCGCGACTTCTGGAAGAAGGACATAGACTTCTACTGGCCCTCGGATGAAGAACTGATAAGGGAATGGATCCCCGGTTACAATCCTAACCCTCCTAAACCAAACCCCAGCTTGATAATGAAGGCGGCCAAGTTACTCATCGAAGCAGAAAACCCGGTAATACTGGTGGGCGGGGGCGTATGGTGGTCCTTTGCCACAGACGAGGTACTCAAGCTTGCCGAAGTCCTAATGGCTCCCATAGTGACGACCCTAATGGGTAAGAACGCCGTCCCCGCTGACCACCCATTGGTCCTAGGCAACGCCGGAATGCACGGGAGGCCGGAGGCCAACTACGCTCTCTACAATGCAGACGTAGTCCTAGCGATAGGAACTAGGTTCTCGGACAGGACGGTCGGTAACTTCGAAGAGTTTAGAAAAGGGAAGAAGATCATACACATTGACATCGATAAGAGCGAGATAGGCAAGAATATAGACCCTGACGTTGGAATTGTCGCTGACGCGCGCGAGGCCGTCAAAGTCCTCAGAGAGTACATAGTCAACGCCTTGAAATTTAGGAGAGATAAGGAAGTACCAATAATAAAGAAAGCCAAGGAATTCGGAGAGTATGCTTGGGAGATACTGCTCAAAGAGAGAGGTAGGGGTATGAAGCCGTGGAAGGTTCTAAAGATAGTTAGGGAAGAGCTGCCAGCAGACGCTATAGTCACCACCGGTGTCGGCGGTCACCAAATGTGGGCAGCGCTTCATTACCCCGTACTGAAGCCCGGAACCTATTTGACCAGCGGAGGTTTGGGCACTATGGGCTACGGCTTCCCAGCTGCAATAGGAGCGAAGGCTGCTGCTCCGGACAAACCGGTACTCGACATAGATGGTGATGGAAGCTTCCTAATGACCTCCCAGAACTTAGCAACGGTCAAGCAGTACGGGCTGAACGTTGGCGTCTTGATATTCGACAACGGGTCGTTGCAGCTAATAAGGCAGTGGCAAGATCTCTTCTTCGGTCATAGAAGGGTCGGCGAGAACCTAGCTTACTTACCCGACTTCGTGAAACTGGCTAACAGCTTCGGCATAGAGGGCGTAAGGCCAGAGAACTACGACGAAATGAGGAAGGCAATTAGAAGGGTAGCTCAAGGTGAAGCCTTAGTCATAGACTACATCGTAGACCCCGACATAATGGTGCTACCAATGGTTGCGCCGGGTAAGGTAATCTCCCCAGAAAACCTTATCTTAACCCCCGAACAGGCTGCTGGGATAACGGTGTGAGGTGGTAGGAATGAGTGACATCGAAACCTATGTTATTAAATTCTCAATATATGCCGCGATTGACGGCGGACTGGACGGACTTGCCAGAGCAATTCATGTCGTGAGGAAGGCGCCCATACAGTTCCATGACATGGCCGTAATCGACGCCGGCAAAACGAAGGAGGTTAGCTTGAGAATAAGCGGAAGGAAGAAGGACGTAGAGTGGCTAGCTAAAAAGCTCGAAAAAGTCGTAGAAGTACTCGAGGTAAAGGTTCAGAAGATGCCAAGCGAGGTCGCTGTAATAGCAGCTCACACGTAACAACTCTTTAGTCGTTCTCCTTTCTCTCCCCTCGGGTGTCCCAATGACTGAGAACTGTGTCTTCTGTAAGATCGTTAAGGGAGAGTTACCGGCCAGAATCGTTTATGAGGACGAAGACGTAATGGCTTTCCTAGACATTAACCCTGTATCCAAAGGTCATACGTTAGTCGTTCCCAAGAAGCACTACAGAAACATGGTTGATGCTCCCGATGATGTAATAGCGAAGGTCTATACGGTTGCAAAGAAAATAGGCGTAGCGGCTATGAACGCCTTAGGAGCCAAGGGCTTCAATGTAATTTCGAATAACGAGAAGGTTGCCGGGCAAGAGGTGTTTCATTTACACATCCATGTGATACCTAGGTACACCGGTGACGAACTCAGATACGACGTGAAGGGTTACAAATACGCAGAGGGTGAGGCAGACGAAGTGGCTAAGAAACTGAACGAGGCACTGAAATAAGGTATTTAGCCTTTCTGCCCCGCAGACGCGGGGTAAGGGAGGAGTGGACATTCCTACTAAATGGTACAACATCCTTCCCGATCTACCCAAGCCACTCTCCCCGCCAAGGGATCCCAAGGGAGCCGAGGAGGAGTTCTCGAGGATTGAACTCCTTCTAAAGGTCTTACCCAAGAAGCTAATATGGCAAGAGAACACAGTAGAAAGGTGGGTTCCTATACCCGACGAAGTTCTAGACGTTTACAAGGAAATTGGTCGCCCGACCCCTCTACTAAGGGCCAGAAGGCTGGAGAAACTCTTGGATACGCCGGCTAGGATTTACTTCAAATATGAAGGAGCCACACCTACCGGCAGCCATAAGATAAACACTGCAATACCCCAAGCGTATTACGCAAAGGAAGAGGGTGTGGAAGGCCTCACTACCGAGACGGGGGCGGGTCAGTGGGGCACTGCCCTAGCCCTAGCGGGAGCTATGTACGATATGCCGGTCAAAGTGTTCATGGTGCGTAGTAGTTACGAGCAGAAACCCTATAGAAGGGTCATAATGCGACTTTACGGTGCCGACGTAACTCCGTCCCCCAGCGAGGAAACCGAGTTTGGCAGAAAGATACTGAAGGAGAACCCTAACCACCCCGGAAGCCTAGGAATAGCCATGAGCGAAGCCATAGAGTACGCGCTCAAAAAGAACTGGAGGTATGGCGTAGGTTCTGTTATGAACTTTGTCTTGCTGCATCAAAGCATCATAGGCTTAGAAGCTATGAAACAGATGGAAGAGTTAGGAGAAGAGCCGGACGTCTTGGTCGCATGTATTGGCGGAGGTTCGAACTTCGGCGGTTTGGTGTTCCCGTTCTTGGGTCAAGAGCTCCAAAGGACCAAGGACCCTAAGAAGAAGAGGAGAAGATACATAGGCGTGACGCCTTCAGAGGTACCCAAGTTCAGTAAGGGCAAGTATGAGTACGACTTCGCGGACGCGGCCGGTCTCTTGCCACAGCTAAAGATGCATACCTTGGGTCACACGTTCACGCCACCTCCCATCTATGCGGGAGGCTTGAGATACCACGGCGTCGCGCCCACGATCTCATTGCTATACGAAGAGGGCTGGATCGAGATAAAGGAATACGAACAAAGAGAATGTTTCGAAGCCGGCAGACTCTTTGCTAAAGCTGAAGGCATAGTACCAGCTCCAGAGACTAATCACGCGATCAAGGCGGTCATAGACTTAGCCTTGGAAGCAAAGAAGAAAAACGAAGAAATGGTAATACTGTTCAACTTCAGCGGTCACGGTCTCCTAGACTTGGGCAACTACCAGAGCGTCCTCAACCTCTAGGTGTCGTTTGATGAAGGTCCCTTGCCCCTTCTGTGGGGTAGGCTGTAAGCTAGACGTTGAAAAGGAGAGGCCAGTGAGCCTAGCTTGCCCCAAGGGTTACGAAGCCTTTAACTTCTATCGAAAGAACACAGTAGAAAGACCTCTACTTAGGGAAGGTGACGAGTTCTACGAAGTCAAGTTAGAAGAAGCGGCAGAGATCGCGTCACAATGGATAATGGAGAGCAAAACAAAGTACTTCATAGGCTCCGCCGAGGATGTAAACGAGGTCGCATGGAGTCTCCAGAAGCTTGCGAGGTTCCTAGGACTCAACGACATAGACCATTGTGGTAGGGTTTGTCACGCCCCAACAGTGGAGGCCTATAAGAGGATCTTCGGAACCACCACGACGCCTTACAAGCTGGGCGAAGAGGTAGAAGATTTACTCGTCGTCGGTTCAGACGTTTCTGTAACCTATCCTGTTCATTGGATCTTGCTTAAGAAGAGCGCTAGGAGAGTGGTGGTCGTTGATGCGTGGGAAAGCTTTACTATGTTACAAGCAGACGACAAACTCATCGTACCGCCGGGACCGGGTTTCTACGCCTTCTCCGAAATAGTTTACTCATATGAATTTGGAAAGGAGATCCCACGGTGGACAAGGGAATGGGTCGACGTGAATGAAGTGTTAGAACTTTGGAAGTCGTTGGAGAAGCCTGCCCTAGTTCACGGAATGGGCATGACTCATTCCGGCTATGGATATTCTTCTATAATCAGACTCGTTCAAGCAGTCATGAAGAGAGGGGGCACAGTAGCTACTCTTAGAGGAAAGGCCAACGTCCAAGGTGCTGGAGATATGGGCCTAAACCCATATCTCCCAGCTCCTATTGACACTTTAGAGCGCGCATGGGGCTTTGGTATAAACCCTAAACCGGGAATAGATATGCTCCAAGCATTTCAGGCGCCGAGAGATTTGTATTATATACAATGCCAGAACGTTGTAGCATCTCTACCCAATGCCTTCGAGGTCACCACTATACTCGAAACGTCTAAGGTTATCCACGTAACTCCAAAGATCACAGAAACGAGCATCTTTGCAGACTTAATCGTCCCCTCAACACCCTTAATCTGGAGCAGCGGAACCGTTACCAGTGGCGATGGCTTAGTAACCTCTTTTACCGTAGGCGAAAACAGAGCATTAACCTTCCTCAGGCTTATCGGAGAGTACTTAGGTATCGAAATACCGAAAAATATAAAGGAGATAACGTACGAAGCGTTCTCATTAGTAGAAAGCTATTCTCATATAGACGTTGAGTCTTTGTACAAGGGCAAGGACCAGTATGTGAAGAAACCGAAAAAGTGGAAAGAGGTCCCAGTGCCCAAGCAGCCTATAATGAAGGTCCACAAAGAAGAGGGTGTTTGGCTTTACACGGCGAGGGATCCAGCCTTGTGGACCACCAAGGGCGGGACGGAGAAGATGTTCAAATCCTCAATGAAGGAGAAGGCATACTTCTGGGAAGGCTTTAGTTGCAACAAGGTCAGACTATGCTCTAATCTCACGGGAAGGTGTTTGAATTTCGATGTGGAAACGACTAAGAGGGTGCCCAAAGGTGTCGTTGTTGTTTTCTTCAACCATGTGGGTCTCAAGGTAAACGCGCTGGTACCGTGGGAACCGAGGGACTGGGTTGGTACTCCTATGTATAAGGCTGTAAAGGTCAAGGTGACATGTCTAGATGGATGACAAGGCTTGATCCAAGTCATTTATTAAGTCATCAACGTTCTCTAGTCCTACGCTCAATCTCAACAAGTTATCCTTTATGCCCAGCTCCTTCCTGACCTCAGGAGGTACGGTATGATGTGTCATGGTAGCTGGATGGGTTATTATACTTTCAACACCCCCTAGAGAGGCGGTCCTCTGAATTACCTTCACTTTTTTCATCACTTTTATAGCATCCATCCCGTTGCCTTTGACCTCAAAGCTGACCACACCGCCACATCCCTTCAGTATCCTCTTGGCTACTGAGTAGCTCGGATGCGACGGGAGGCACGGGTAGTAAACTTGCTCCACCTTTGGATGATCCTCTAAGAACTTAGCTATCTCAAGTGCCGCCTCGTTTTGGTATTTGACCCTCACGTGGAGTGTCTTCAGACCCCTTATTATGAAGTAAGCTTGTTGTGCGTCCGGTATACCGCCGAACATTCTTCTGGTATTCCTCAACATTCCAGTGAACTTCTTATCGTTAGATGCCACTATTCCGCCCAAGACGTCATTATGACCGGCCAAGTACTTACTTGCACTGTGTATGACGGCATAAGCACCAACCTCTAAGGGCAAGAAGTTTATTGGTGTAGCAAAGGTATTGTCGACGACCAGTAAAGCACCTACCTCCTTAGCAACCTTGGCTATCTCGTCTATCGGAGGCACTATTAATAGAGGGTTGCTTATGGTTTCCACAAACACTACCTTGGTATCCTTGTCTATCCTCTCCAGGATTTTCTCGCCTATAGCCTTCTCATCAACCTTTATCCCGAACTTGGTTAGCACGCGGGTAAAGAACTCGTAACTAGTGCCATAAATGTCCTTCGTAGTTACCAGCTTTTCGCCGGGAGAGAGCAACGTAAACATGGTCGAACTTATGCCGGCCATGCCGCTGGAGAAGGCCACGGCATCCTTAGCGTTCTCCACGCTCCCCATCTTTTTCTCTAAGGCCTCTATGGTAGGGCTCGAATTCCTAGCGTACTTATAGCCGTAAGGGTTACCTTCTGGATATCTGTATATAACAGAAACGTAGATGGGAGTAACTATGGATCCGGTACCTTCGTCCCTATACTCTCCGGCGTGAATGAGTTTGGTCTCCTCCTCCCAGTCCCTCTCTGGTTCCACGAACACCATGACCATCACCTCCTCTCATAGTATCCCGTCTGTCGAAGACGACGCTAAGGTCTCCTAAAACGATACACCTCACGTTCTAAACCCAAGCCGTACAAAGCCCTTCAAGGGAGAGGGCTTTGATGTTCCCGCCCCAGCCCGGTAAGAGGGCAGAAGTGGCAATAATAGGAGGCTCAGGCCTTTACGACCCAGAAATACTGGAGGACGTTGAAGAAATAAAGGTATATACGCCCTACGGCCCTCCCAGCGACAACATAATATTAGGTACCCTAAAGGGAAGGAGGGTAGCTTTCTTACCAAGACATGGAAGGGGACACAAGATACCTCCACACAAGATAAACTTCAGAGCAAACATATGGGCCTTAAAGAGCTTAGGAGTTAAATGGGTAATATCAGTCTCGGCCGTGGGCAGTCTAAGAGAAGATTACAAGCCCGGGGACTTCGTCATACCGGACCAGTTCATAGACATGACTAAGAAAAGGGAATACACATTCTTCGACGGCCCATTAGTCGCTCACGTGAGCATGGCTGATCCCTTCTGTGAAGGACTTAGAAAGAGACTCATCGAAACGGCGAAGGAGTTAGGAATACCAACGCACGACAAGGGGACATACATATGCATTGAAGGACCCCGCTTCTCGACCAGAGCCGAGAGCAAGGTTTGGAAAGATGTATTCAAGGCAGACATAATAGGCATGACTCTTGTTCCAGAGGTAAACTTAGCATGTGAAGCACAGATGTGTTACGCAACCGTAGCCATGGTTACAGACTACGACGTTTGGGCAGAGAAGCCCGTAACTGCTGAAGAGGTAATAAAAACTATGGCCAAGAACACAGAGAACGCTAAGAAGCTCCTATACGAAGTCATACCCAAACTGCCCGAAGAACCAGATGAATGTAGCTGTTGTAACTCGTTGGAGAACGCAGTCATCTGAGGTGCTAAGTTTTGAAAGTTATGGTTTTCCATGGTTACGGTTCGTCACCTTCTCGAATAAAGTGGCTCATCAAGCCCTTCAAGGAGCTCGGAGCGGAGGTCGAGGCTCCTAAGTTGCCTTCCCCCTTAGTTAGAGCATATCAAGCGGTCAAGGACGTCGAGGCCGACATGTATGCGGGTCACAGCATGGGCGGAGCCCTAGCTTTGTTAAAGGCATCTGACCAAACCAAGCCAGCCATAGCAGTCGCCCCGCCCACGGACCTAAAGGCGCAAATGGAACACATGAAGAACAATGAGAAGCTAAGAGGCGTGTACGAAGAGATCGTTTCCGCACTAGGCGGAAATCTGGATCTGATGTATGAATTAAGCCCAATAAAGAGAGCATACGAGGCACCAATACTAATAATTCATGGTACTGAGGACGAAGTAGTACCTATAGAACAAAGTTTGAGGTTCTGTGAAAAAGTAGAGAACTGTGAGTTGGTAGTGATCGAAGGCATGGGTCACGTGCCCAGGGGGGACCACAAAGAAACAATAAGTTCAGCAATAAGGAAATTCTGGGAGAAGGTTTGGGGAAGAGGATGACACTACCAAAAGACGAAGAGAGCATGAAAAAGATAATGGAGGAAATTCACGGAACACATGAACATCACCATCACCACGAAGAAGTTGATCTCCTTACATTCTTAATTAATGAGATCAACGATCTTAAGAAGAGAGTTCAAGTGTGCGAAGAGAATAACATGGAGCTGAGCCGTGAAATAAGGAACATTTACAAAGTATTAGTGTTCATAATGAAAGCATTGTTGAGCGAAGGCGAGGAAAGAAATGAGGCCTTAGAAGAAGCGTTGCTCGCGTTAGAAAAGAAGCTATGAGGGGTCGAAGCCTCGTGCCGTCCGCTCATCCGGTCGCCTAGGGAGCTATTGCTTCATCCCCTCTTGCTGTATTTCCTCCACAGCTTTTTCGCTGGCTATCTTGCTGTGACCCTCCGGGTCCCTTATTATTATTGTAAATTCCTTCTTGCCCTCCAACGCCGCTTGAAGGTCCTTCAATCTTCTCTCACATTCTTCCTTTTCCTTCTCAGTCTCAGCATCTCTGCACAACATTTCTAAGACGTCTTTGATCCTATGTAAAACACCTTCGACGGTCGTGAGGAAGCCTTGGGAAGCCGGGCCCGGTGAGATCTCTGCCTCTAGCTCCGGTATCTCTAAGGTAGCGGTGGACGATCTCAAAAGCAATGTGTTTAGATCCTTAGAGTCCTTAACCTTAAACGTTATCTTCTGGTTCCCTTTACTCTCTAAGGTCTTAACATCAACAAACTTATAGCCACAATTCTTGCACTTGCCCACGACGAACACTACATCGCCTATCATGGGCATGTTGTATGTGTATATGGATACCTCCAGCGTCTCTTTGCCGCACATAGGGCATTTCATGGTTTCCTTCCTCAATAAGCGTAGGCTGGTACCCTCTGGCAGTTCCACGATTTCCTCACCTATCGTCGCCATAACGAAGAAGGAATTTTAGTGGGGGTCCAGTAAGCCTTATTTTGATCCCCCGTTACTCGTCGGTCTGGGGTACTAGGGATGAAAGTACCCAAGGAGATAAGGAGATATTGTCCCAGGTGCAAGACGCATACACCTCATTCTGTAACGATATATAAGCACGGAAAGAGAAGGGCATTGGCACAAGGTGAGAGAAGGTATAGGAGGAAGCAAGAGGGATATGGTTCTCAGAGGAAGCCAGAGCAAAAGAGGTTTGCCAAAGTAACCAAGAACCAAGTAGTAAAGCTCAGGTGTAAGAACTGCGGTTACACGTTGATGTACAACTACGGAAGGCTCAAGAAGCTCGAGCTCGTCTAACGTCTTTGTAAAAGGGACAAAGCGGATCTCCCTCAAAGCTGTTGTGGTGAGCCAAGGCCCTCGCGAAACACCCGCCCATGCAGTTTTCGTAGAAGGGGCACTCATACGCCTTTGGTGGCTTTGAGACCCTCTTCACCAGGGGATGGTTATTATATTCTTCCCATACTTCCCTTAAGGGTCTCCCTAAGACGTAGTTTATTTTAAAGTCCAAAACGTCACAGAGGAGGGTCCAACCGTCCGGTCCTATATCCATACCGTTACTCTTCCTACAGTTCCCGGCGTGAAGTAGCTTGCTCTTAACTACATACTTAGCCCAAGGTGTACACCACGCGCTGCCGTGGATATCGTAAGTCTCCAAGGCTTTTGCAAAAGCCCTTAGAGCTTCTACGTACTCGTCCCTCTCGATCCAAACCTTATTTTTCAACGCGTTCCCGAAAGGCATTATAGGAATTATGGCAACGTGGGATGCTCCCAGCTCCTTCGATGTCCTTACGAATTCTTCGACGACCTTGTAGTTATGTTTGCCTACGGCCATAATGGTAGCAAAATTTACTCCCTTCTCCCTAAGCTTCTTTATTCCCCTAATCGTGGCGTCCCACGTTCCAGCACCCCTTAGGTACTCATGTGTAGCCTTGTTACCATCCAAAGATACATAAGCGAATATGTTGTTCTTACTCATATATTCGGCCTTCTCATCATTTACAAACATCCCGTTAGTGACCAAGCTTACATCAACTCCATACTCGTTCAGTTTAGCCAATACTTCTAGTACCCAAGGCTTGAAAAGTAGGAGTTCGCCGCCACTAAAATTAGTCCATTCGAGTCCTAAGTCAACAGCTTGAAGCATTACATTCATTACATCTTCTTTGCTAACTTCTTCGCCCCACTTGCTACGATCCAAAAACCTTTTCGCGTAGCAGTGTTTACAGTCCAAGTTACATTTGCCAGTTAATATCCATATTATAGAAGTCAGCCTCTTCATTACGTTACCCAAGGCCCAGATGTGATTCATCTAGATTTTTGAAACACGAGGTTTGACTTCCTTCTCCTCGTAGTCCCGTCGAACCATCATTACAATATAAAGCTACTAGGAAAGCCCGGATAGGCGATCAGAAATGGAAAAGCCTATCTTGGTCAATGGCTCACCGAGGTCTGGGACGACCTACCTCTACCGCTACCTTCGGTGGAAGTTCGGGAAGGCTCTCTATGAACCTCTCGTCGTCCTGAGGCTACTGAGAAATGTGACGCCAGACGTCATAGAACTTATGGAGTTAGTTAAGCTTAACCCATTGGTAACAATAAACCCGCAGTTCGGCTCGTGGTGGTTTCACGACGTAGGAGCCTTGAGGAGGTATTTGATGGCCTTGAAGGGTTACGCTATTAAAGAGGTAACCCTTCACCTATATCTAGCAGAAGACTTCATAAAAGATAACTGGGATGTATATCACATAATACGTCACCCTGCGGACAACTACCTCTCCTATTTGTATTGGAGAGGGAAGCGTGTGAGGTATTCAGTTAAAGTAGTGAACTTCCTAGCAAAGCTAGGTTTCGATTCGCTTTTCTCCAAATTCTCTCCCGTTTGGGAAGCCGGAAGGAGATTAGCCTTAATCTTTACTAAAAATCCAAGAGAGCCTATAGACTACGACGACGCTTTCATAAGTCTCTGGACTATAACAAACTACTATGTACTTAAGGCACTTGGGCGCGACAGGATTATAGTTTACAATAAGAGGGAGGATTTCTCAAAGCTCCCAGACTTCGACGTCTATGAAGAAAAGGTAGAAAAGTTGAGGATAAAGGAGTATCCCGAAAGGGAAAAAGTTATGGAAAGGTTCGTAAGGAAGGTAAAGAAGCTTGGAATAAGTGATATGTTTGAGGAATTGATGTTACTCTTCGAGTAACGTTCAAGGATACTAACCAATAACAGCCCTGATATCCACGGCGTCAAAGAGACATAATGTTTTAGTTATTGCATCACAGCAGAAGCACTACGGTGTATTCGGTTGGAGTCAACCAACTTCGACGCAGTAATAGTAGGTGCCGGTACAACAGGGTTGGTTACAGCTAAATTCTTAGCCGAAAAGGGCTTCAAGACTCTGGTCGTGGAACTTAAGGGAGAGGATGAAATAGGTAACAAGGTTTGTGGGGATGCTATAAGCAAAGAGTACTTTGAAAAAATTCCTCTGGGCGAACCTCCGGACTACGCAATTGATGGTTATATAAAGGGGGCCAAGATATTCTCTCCTGATGAGAAGACCGTGTGGACCGTGCCCGGAGAGGGTTACATGCTAAATAGGAAGGGGTTCGGTGAGTGGCTCTACAACTTGGCAAGGGACGCTGGTGCCGAGTTTTCGTTCAATACTAGGGCACTAGGCCCAGTGGTAAAGGATGGAAGAGTCGTAGGTATAACCGTAAGGAAGAACGGCAACGTCAGCACCATAAATGCCAAGCTGGTTATTGATGCTAGTGGAGTGGCTTACATTATTCGAAGGGGGCTACCTAAGTCATGGGCCGTTTCAGAACCCTTAGACCCTAGAGATACGGCAGTGGCCTACAGGGAAATAAGGTTGCTGAAAGAACCTCTGGAAGACGACGAATACATTAGGATATATGTGAGCCAAGAGAAGGCTCCGGGAGGGTACTGGTGGCTCTTCCCATACAAGGGAGGTCAAAAGGTGAACCTAGGCTTGGGAGTTCAAGGTGGTGTAGGACATAGAGAGCCTATGTGGTACTTCAACAAATACTTAGCTCCTAGGTTCCCTGGAAAGGTACTCCACGCTGGCGGAGGAATCGTGCCCACCAGAAGGCCTTTAGACACTATGGTCGCAAACGGGTTCGCTGCAGCTGGCGATGCCGCATATCAAGTGAACCCCGTTCACGGAGGAGGAATAGGTTCCGGCATGTTAGGAGGGTACCTCTTGGCCCTTAACGCTGCGAGGGCCTTGGAAGTGGGAGACACGAGCGAAAAGGAGCTTTGGAAATACAACGTAGACTTCATGAACGCTTACGGCGCTAAGCAAGCTGCCTTAGACGTCTTCAGAATATTCCTCCAATCGCTCACAGACGAAGAAATAAACTACGGAATGGCCAACAAGATAATTAAAGAGGAAGACTTGCTGGAAGCATCTCTAAAGGGAGACTTAAAGATAAGTGCCTTGGACAAACTCGGAAGAGTAATAAGGGCCCTAGGAAGGCCCTCTCTATTACCCAAGCTAAAGATAGTTGCCGACTACATGAAGCGCGTTAAAGAGGCTTACAGAAGCTACCCCAGCTCTCCGGAAGGCTTTCCCGCATGGAGGAGCGAAGTGAAGAGGTTATTCGAAGAGTACAAAAAGGAAATCTTACCGAAAGCTACTCATGCAAATATATCATCCTAATAGTATTGTCTTCAACACCGTCAACCTTTGCATAGCCTAGTCTTATGAGTTGGACCCAACCCTTTACCTCCATTGCCATAGGCTCTGCTTTGCCCATAACATACCTTTCGCCCGGGAACCATATTAAGGTATCAACGGGTTCCTTAACCCATTGTACTATATCATAGCCTTTCCGTTTGGCTTCTTCAACTCCTCCGGGCTCATGTTCGAAGACATAAGCGTTCTCTTCGACATTGAACTCCTTAAACTTGAAGTTCCCTAGCTCCATCAACCTCACACCACCTCTCTTGATGGCTCTCTTGACGTCTTTCTCATTCAAGTAGATCAATTCGTTGGGCTTAACCTCATATGACCTATAACCGAGCTCGGGTACCTTTGGATGCCAAGGTATTTTAGCACCTAAGCTTTCCTCCATCAGCAACTTAACCTTCACGGGCTCGGTGACAACCATTACTCGCTTGGCCTTAGCATCTATTATCTTTCTATTTGCTGCTGCCAAATTGTCGAAGCTTATGCTCGCATCCGATGGCTTTATACCAACGCTTATCATTATCTCTTTGATTGCTTCCGGAGCAAAGCCCCTCCTCCTTAATCCCCTTATGGTGGCCAACCTCGGGTCATCGCCTTTCAAACCAAGCTCTCTCATCTTACTCTTAGACAGTATGAAGCCCTCAAGCTTGAGGCGCCCAAAGTGTATTACCGTGGGCATCTTCCAGCCAAAATGCTTGTACAAGAACTCTTGTTTCGTGGTATTTTGTCTATGTTCCCTCGCCCTTAGGACATGTGTTATTCCCATGAGATAGTCGTCGACGCCAGCGGCGAAGTTGTAGGTGGGCCATAGCCTATATCTGTCTCCAGTTAGGGGGTGAGGATACTTGCTGGTGTCTATTATCCTGAAAGCAACCCAATCTCTGACTGAAGGGTCTGGGTGACTCATATCAGTCTTTATCCTTACTACTGCCTCTCCTTCGCCATATTCTCCTTCAAAGATCTTCTCGAGCCTCTCCATGTGAACCTCCGGCGGCTCCTCGCGATGGGGACAAGGCTTCTTGGCGTCTCTGTACTTTTTCCAGACGTCTGGTGGACACGTACAAACGTAGGCTCCTCCCTTCCTTATTAACTCCTTCAGCAATTCATAGTACGTCTCCATCCTTAGGGATTGGATATAGAGTTCGTCCCACTTTATGCCCAACCACTCTAAGTCTTCCTTGATCGCATCGTAGGCCTCGGGCAAGGGCCTCTTGGTCCTCGGATCCGTGTCCTCGAACCTGAGGACGAACTTGCCATCATACATGCGTGCATATTCGTGACTTATTATGGCTGGCCTCGCGTTACCCAAAGTCATGTAGAAGTCCGGGTTGGGTGCAAAGCGGGTCTTGACCTTTCCTTTCTCTGCGTTAGGTAATGGAGGTAGGCCCTTCTTCTCCTCTTTTACCTTCCTTTCTAAGGCGTCTGGGAAGCGCTCCTTTAAGATCCTCTCTTGCTCATCCACGCTCATCGAGTTAACTTCTTCAATTACCTCCTTCACTATTGGTATTATTTCCTTAACCTTCTTCTTGAGTTCAGGGTTCTCTGCGAGCATTGCAGTTATTACTGCCTTAAGTTGTGCCTTGCCACCGTGAAGGTAAGCGTTCCTCAAAGCGTGTTTCAGCGCCAGCTCTCTTATGTCCATCGTTACTACTCACCGTTTGCGAAAGCCATGAGGGGGATTAATGGGCGGCCAATCCAGCTCCCGCGATCACTCGCCGCGTGTCGCGGCGTCGCGCGGGCGTGCCGTCATCCCATAATGGACTAGCATATTTTAGGACTTAGGACTCTGGCATCGGCGGGTGAGGACTATGTCCAAGACTTACGCAACCTTGGGAGAGCTGAAGGTAGGAAGCTTTATTATGATAGACAACGAGCCGTGCAAGATAGTGGAAATGAGCAAGGCCAAGACCGGCAAGCACGGGAGCGCGAAGGCGCACGTAGTGGCGATTAGCCTAATAAGCGGTGCCAAGAAGACGTTAACCGCGCCGGTCGATGCTAGGGTAGAGGTACCCGTAATAGAGAAGAGGGTTGGGCAAGTGCTAGCGATCACCGGCGACACCGTTCAGATAATGGACATGGAGACCTACGACACCTTCGAAGTGCCATTACCGGAGGAAGAGGAGTTGAAGAGTAAGCTAGAGCCCGGTGTGGAAGTCGAGTATTGGGTCATGCCCCCTGGAGTGTATAAGATAATGAGAGTTAGGGGCGGAGGTAAATAAGCTCTTTCAGTCAACTACGTTATTACCTCAGACTAGAAGTATTACGGGCTCTGAGGTTGAGAGGGACAGAATACGAAAGAGACTTAGCGTACAAACTCTACAAGAGAGGATGGGCCGTAATTAGAGCACCCGCCTCCGGGGCAAGGGCCAAGAGGTACCTATATCCCGACCTCGTAGCGGTCAAGAAGGGAAGGGTCCTCGCAATAGAAGTTAAGACTTTGAAAGATGAAAGGACCCTCTATATATCAGAGAGACAAGTGAATGTGTTAAGAGAATGGGAAGAACGCGCTGGTGCGGAGGCTTGGATAGCCGTAAAGGTAAGGGATGGACGGGGTTGGAGGTTCTATAGTGTTGAGAACTTAGTGAAGACGAACTCATCGTGGAGGCTAGAGCTCAAAGGTGGGATCAGTATCGACGAACTCGACTTACTCAGCCTCAAATTAAACAAGAGCAATCTTGACCTCGCTATCGCCTAGCTTGAAAATATAGGTACCAGCCTCCTTTACTTTATATGGTTGCAACACCGTCCCCAAGAGCTTGCAACCCTCTTGTCCCTCCAAAATTTTCATATTCTGAAATATCTTTGCCTCATCTACATCTCTAGAGGCTATTACGTTGCCATCGGGTCCTAATAGCTCTGCTCTACCTTTTAGTTGGTCTATTCCGTCTCCAACAACCACCTTATAGCTACCGGCCAAGTCGGCTAGTAACTGTAACCAGTTCAGCTCATTCCATTTCTTTCCGTATCGGTTGTCTGGAACTTCGAATGCTAAGTAGAACTTCTCGTCACACAGAAAGATCTCCGCCTCTAGCAGGGGGTCACTAAGTTCGTTCAAGTATACGGTACTTCCATTACCGAGCACGTTTAAGCTAAACAAGGGACCCGTTATCGGTCCTCCTCCAAACGTCTTCTGGGATTCTGGTGAGGTCAGTGCTACTTTGTAACCTATTACCTTACCCCACACTCCCTTGGCGACCTCTGTAACCTTCTTTTGCGTCTCTAATGCATCTTCATAGCTGCTCGGCTCACACTCCCAATTCTTTTTCTTTAATGCAATTAGCCAAGATGCGGGGTCGCATCCCTTCATCGCCCTTACGTCCTCCCCTTGGCCTCAAGCGTCCTCGCTAAAGGTGTTTTAGTACAACCTTCGCTATTGCCTTGGATAAGGGCGGGGGGACGGATTCGCCCACTTGGTTGTACTGTGCGTCTTTGCTACCCAGAAAGATGAAGTTATCTGGGTACCCCATTAGACGAGCTTGTTCTCTCACTGTCAAGAGTCTATTCTCAAAGGGGTGAAAGAACCTAGAGCTACCTAAGACAGTGGGCGCTACTCTCTTGGGATGGAGCTTTATCATGTTTGGATACAGCTTACCTCCGCTGCCCTTGTAATGTATTAAGGCTTCGCCCCAGCGGAGCTTGGAAGCTCTCTTCTCCAATCTCTTCGGCATGTGAGGTGGCTCATGATTAGGGGGCCAGTAATTGTTGGGAGGAGGCAAATCCTTCAGCGCCTCCTCCACAGTTATCCTCTTCTTACACTTCGGAGGGTTTATCGGAATATTTGAAACGAAGACTCTTCTGCGGTGAGATGGCGTACAATAGTCCTCCGCATGAAGCACATTGAAGTATATCTTGTTGTATCCCACGCGTGCGAATTCTCTTCTCAGTGCATCCTTCAATGGGCCTTCGATTAACCCCATTACGTTTTCCATGACGAACACCTTGGGCTTTAGGTCTCCCACCAGCCTTATGAAGTGAAGTACCAATCTACCCACTGGATCCTTATACAACCGGTCCAAGGGGTCCTCCATCCTTCTAGGGTTGGCAGCTGTATAGGGCTCACACGGCGGTGAGCCTATAATGACGTCGACGTCGCCTACGGCCCTCTCCAACAACTTGCTGCTTAGCTTGGACACGTCCTCATTTAATACTATAGATCTAGGGAAGTTGGCAGAGTAGCTCCGGGCAGGGGCTTTGTCGTTGTCCACTGCCAAGACTCCTTCGAATCCTGCCATCTCAAAGCCTAAAGCAAAACCACCAGCACCGGAGAAGAGATCAAGGAATCTTGGCCTCCTCATTCTTTATCTCCTCTTCTATCCTCTTTATGTATTTTTCGAGTATCTTCTTGGCCAAGTTATTCTCTTCCATCTCTAAGGGTTCATTGCACCTAGGGCACGTGAAGTCGTAGCTTGCAGCATCCTCATAGCTGAACCTCATACCACACTTAGGACAGTAGAAGTATACATCGTCCTCGCTCTCATATCTCACCTTTAGCTTCTCTAACACAGCCTTCTTTAGTTTCAATAAGTTCTTGTTTAACATGTCTCTATCTATATACCAGTAGTAGGTGTATTGGGCCGAGTCTTCGTTCCTTATCTTGTAACTCTTTACTAATCCGTATTCTTCGAGCTTGTATAACGCCTTCCTTATGTCATTAATCTTCATTCCTAATATCTCTTCGAGCTGGTTTTCGCTTATGTCTTCATACTTCATTAGCTCTTTGAATACTCGATAGCCTTCTTCTCCGGCTATAAGCTTCACGAACTTTAACAAATACGTCAACTTTTCGTCTTCTTTAGTGCTCAAAACTGACCACCCTCTTACCCTTCGCGGAAGGCAGTATTTTGAGTTGGGCATTTTGAGGCTCTCTTTCTAACTCTTTACCCTCGAAAAGTCTATCTAGGAACACTGCCAACGCAGCCACTTCGGAGTGAGGCTGGTTTCCGATAGCAACATTAAAGTCTGCTAACTCATAGTACTCACGCGGCACTTTCTCCGCTCCCACTATGACTAAGATGTCTTTGTTTATCTTTTTAATATCATCAATGACGTCATTGATATTCAGACCATACATAGTTAAGTGAACTACGATACCCTTCTCTTTCCACTCCTTAACGAACTTAATGGGCGAATTGGTACACTCTATGGTTTCGAGGAATTTTCCCCATCTCCTTTCCACGTCCTTGATCTTTTCTATTATTTTCTCATCGCATGGAGATAAAATGAACCCAGAGGCGCCGAAGGCCCTTGCGGTTAAGCCCACGTGCGTTGTGATCCTCTTATCGCGTTCTGGTCGGTGGCCTATCCTAAGTACGTATACCTTCAAAGTATTTCCTCGAGGTACTCCAACTCCTCGCTTATTATTTCCTTAACGTCAAGCACAGAGCCTAAGAGTTCCGACTTGACTTCCTTCTTCTCTTTCTCTAAATTGTTTATTATCTCATACGCTATCCTTATGCTCTCATCTATCATTTCATCTAGAGCGTCCTCAATACTGTCTCTGCTCTCGCCTTCCTCTATCATTTCTTGTATCAACTCATCTAGCCTGTCCTTGTCAACATCTATGCGTACAACAGCTTTACCATCCTCTTCCTGTACACTTATGTACAAAGGCGTATTAGGAACTCTGTAAATCTTCTTGGTCCCCTCGTCAGTCACCTCGAGCTTGTACTTTTGCACTACCGAATCGAGGCCCAAGGCCCAGCTCCAATTTCTCATTCATACTGAGGGATAAAATAGTGAACTCGTGGGTCGTGTCGTTGCGGGCTCATCACTGCTCAGCTTTGCTACCTATACTCATCCCCATATTAGCCTTCTCAGAGCCTGTGCATAGGGATATAAAGAAATGGCGAGGAAAAGTTTTGTCAAAAAATATAAAAACCAGTTAATGGTCGCGGTTGCCATAGTCCTAGCGCTACTAATGCTAATACCCGCATGGATCAGAAGTGGTACCGGAGGAACCGTAGTTTCTCTCTCCGAACTTAAAAAGTACGTTATAGTACCTAAGAGCGAGAATGAAACGTTGATACTCTTGTTCGTAGGTGGACCAAAAGAGTGCCCTATATGTCCACAAGTCATCAACAACGTTACACAAGCAATAAACATTGTGAAAACGCAGTTTGAAAAACAGCTCAATGGTACGATAGTGTTTAAGATTATTCAGTGTAACGGCTTTCCAAACTGCTCAAACAAACAAGCACGTATAAATGTGATATGGTACAAGGT
>Ga0256831_1000443_pt1 | contig 21511 bp, 21 predicted proteins | sample 132544metaG_FD_189087 | JGI IMG/M metagenome (GOLD analysis project Ga0256831, IMG submission 189087) | Hydrothermal vent microbial communities from Lau Basin, Pacific Ocean - 132-544 | ecosystem: Environmental > Aquatic > Marine > Hydrothermal vents | place: Pacific Ocean: Lau Basin | collected... | reverse complement strand
AGATGCCTATATAGCTCTCCACAAACGGGAGTCCAAGTTGCATCCAGTTGAAGTCCATGGGTGCCGCAAAACTCAAAGCAAACAGCATTATAGCTCTGATATAGGGTTTGTCGCTAAGCGCGAGAAGCCCGAAAAAGAGCATATAAATCCCGCCAAATCCGAGTACGACAAGCGGAGCAACGGCACCGTTGCCCGTATATTTGAAACTGTAGCTGATCCAGTAGAACCACAAAACACCTATAAAAAAACCGGCAAAAAGTACCGCCTTTTTAGGGATGTGCAACAACAGCCAGAAAGCGGCAAGCGCAGTTATCGTGTTGAAAAGTTTGAGTTCGATACCGAAATGTGCAAGGTATATGAAGGCACTAAAGAGCAGGGCGGTCAAGGCTCCGACAAGGAGTTGATGCAGCGTTTTTTTCGAATAGAGAAGTTCCGTCGGCTTTTTCATAGACTGAATTATACAAAGTATTAGCATATTTTAAGTATAATCTGCAAAATTTTTCAGCAAGAGGATGGAGTTATGGAGATACTTGGACAGTTACTGCCGTTTGTATTTTTGATCGCGATAATGTATTTCGTCATCATAAGACCGCAGCAGCAAGAGGCAAAAAAGAAAAAAGAGATGATAGCTTCGCTTAAAAAAGGCGACAAGATTGTAACAGCCGGAGGTTTTATAGCCGAAGTCTACAAAGTCGAGGAGAAATTCCTCAAAATTAAGCTCAACGACGACACTATCGCTCGTCTGGAGAAAGATTTTGTTCTAAGAAAGTTCGGGGATGAAGCTTAACTACAGAGTAATCATTTTCGGTCTTGCTCTTCTTTTTGGGATCGCATTTAGCGTCCCTTCGCTACTGAATACTTCATGGGGTAAAAAAGTTACTCTCGGACTGGACCTTCAAGGCGGTCTGCATATGCTTCTCGGTGTCAAAACAGATGAAGCCGTCAAATCGCATACGAAGTCGATAGCGGCGAGTATCAAGCGTTTTGCACAAAAAAACGATATTTTGATAGATGAACTGAAGTTTGGACCGAAGAGTGTCGATTTTACGCTTCTTGACAGTGACGACAAAAAAGCTATAGAGGAGTATTTAAAAGGCATCAAAGGTGTCAAAGTGGCTTTCAATGGTGAAAGGGTACACGTCGAACTTACACCAAAAGCCATGGAAGAGACGAAAAAGCACGCCATCGATCAGGCTATCGAGACGATACGAAATCGTCTGGATCAGTTTGGACTCTCCGAGCCGCTGGTTGCCAAACAGGGTGATGGCAGCATACTGGTCGAACTAGCAGGTATCAAAAGTGCAGAAGACGAACAGCGCGCTCGCGAGCTTATCAGTCGAGCGGCAAGACTGGAGCTGATGGCGGTCGATGAAGACAGAGCCGATCGTGTCTATGCGATGACACCCGAAGAAGCGGCAGAGTATGGCGATGTGATTCTTGAAGATGTAAAAAATCCGAAGAAGAAGTATCTTGTCAAAGAAATTCCAATTATAGAAGGCGACATGCTTACCGATGCACATGTCGGTTTCGATCAAAACAACCGTCCCGTCATTGACTTTACGCTCAATGCCGAAGGTGCGGAGATATTTGGCGATTTTACCGGCAAAAATGTCGGTAAGAGACTTGCTATCGTACTTGATGGCAAGGTCTACTCCGATCCGCGCATCAACGAACGCATCGGCGGTGGAAGCGGACAGATATCGGGTAACTATACCGTAGTGGAGGCAAAAGACCTGGCTATCGCTCTTAGAAGCGGTGCACTTTTGGCTCCTATTTATATGATGGAGAAGCGAAGTGTCGGACCGAGCCTAGGTGCGGACAGTATCAAAGCGAGCATGATAGCGCTTATCAGCGGCTTCGTGTTGGTCATGGTGTTCATGGTACTTTACTATAGAATGGCCGGTGTCATTGCGAATATCGCACTGGTTGCGAACCTCTTTTTGATTCTCGCCGTCATGGCGCTCTTTGGAGCTACGCTTACATTGCCGGGTATGGCGGGTATTGTTCTCACTGTCGGTATGGCAGTAGATGCCAACGTTATCATCAACGAACGTATACGGGAGCTTCTGTATGAGGGTGCTTCCGTGCATAAAGCCATAGAAGAGGGGTATTCCAACGCGATGAGCGCTATTCTCGATGCCAACATCACGACTCTTATTGCCGCGGTCGTACTTTATGTTTACGGTACGGGGGCCATCAAAGGTTTCGCAATTACAATGAGCATAGGTATCTTGGCTTCGATGCTTACAGCCATTCTTGGAACACACGGGATTTATGAAATGCTTGAGAAAAAAATAGCCAGAAGTAAAGATCTGCACTTCTGGTTTGGAATAAAGGCGTAACGATGGAATTTTTCAGATATACAAAACCGTATGACTTTATGGGCAAGTCCAAGATCGCCATTGCCATTTCTATAACCTTGATGTTAATCTCTTATGCGTTACTTATGACAAAGGGGTTGAACTACGGTATCGATTTCGCCGGAGGAACGATCGTTCAGGTGAAGTACGACGGCAAAGCTCCTATAGAGAAGATGCGAGAGAAACTTAAATCCAATCCTCTCTTCGCCGATGCCTCCATTACGGAGTTCGGTTCGCCAGATGAGGTGATCATCCGAATGAAGACATCTTCCAAAGATGTACAGCAGGACATAGGAGATATCGTCCGTAAACAGCTGGAGGGAACGGGCAAATTCGAGATAAGACGTGTGGATATAGTCGGACCGAAAGTCGGAAGTGAGCTGAGAGAAAAAGGCTTGATGGCGATGTTTTTGGCTATCGCTTCGATTCTTGTTTATGTGGCGTTTCGCTTCGAATGGCGTTTTGCCGTCGCATCGATTTTCGCACTTGTGCATGATGTCTCCATAGCACTTGGTTTCATAAGCCTGTTCGCCATCGATGTCAATCTAGACGTTCTTGCGGCACTTTTGACGCTTTTGGGATATTCACTTAACGATACCATCATCGTCTTCGATCGTATTCGTGAGGGAATCGTGAAGTCAAAAGAGAACTCGCTCGATGCCATTATCAACGAGTCTATCACCAAAACGCTTTCAAGAACGACGCTGACGTCATTGACCACTTTTTTCGTTGTTTTGACTCTTTTCCTTTTTGGCGGAGAGATCATTCATGCTTTTAGTTTCACGATGCTTGTAGGAATCATAGTGGGAACATACTCTTCAATCTTCGTGGCTTCGCCGATCCTTATGTGGCTTGGCTTCGATGTGAAGAGCTATCGCGCCAAACTTGCCGAAAAAGCGAAACGCGAAGCGGAAAAAGAGAAAATGCGTGCGCAATATGAAGGAGGGATGGTCTAGTCCCTCTTGACAACACCCGTAGTTATATAGTAAAATTACACATCAACTTTAAGGTACACAGATTCTTACAAATCCAAATTCGACGATTCCCACAGTATATGAAAAATCCCAACGTACAAGGTAAAACCCACAATGAGTGAAGAACAGACGTCTCAGAATGTAAACGGCAACAGAAAACCCCCTCAAAAGAGCAACAAATCAAATCAAAATAATGGTAGCAATCAACGAACGCATACACCTGTAAAAGGTATGACTATCGAGGAGCTTCGTACCAAACCGATTGAAGAGCTTGTGGAGATAGCGACAAAAGTGGGCATTGAAAACCCAAACGATCTCAAGCGTCAGGACTTGATATTTGAGATCCTCAAAGCGCAGACTGCACAAGGTGGCTACATCCTCTTCAGCGGTATTTTGGAGATCATGCCTGATGGATACGGCTTTATGCGAAGCATCGACAAGAGCTTCAGTGACAGTGTGCACGATGCCTATGTTTCCAACACACAGATCCGCCGTTTTGGTCTAAGAAACGGAGATGTCGTTACGGGACAGGTTCGACCGCCAAAAGAGCAGGAACGTTACTACGCGCTTATCAAGATAGAGGCGATCAACTACCTTCCGCCCGAGCAGAGTAAAAAACGACCGCTCTTTGAAAACCTCACACCGCTTTATGCGACTGACCAGATCAAACTCGAGTACCGAGAAGATGGAATTACAGGACGTATGATGGATCTCTTCGCACCTATTGGGAAGGGGCAAAGAGGCTTGGTTGTCGCACCTCCAAGAAGCGGTAAAACGGAGCTTCTCAAAGAGATCGCTCACGGTATCAGCCACAACCATCCGGAAATAGATCTGATGGTACTGCTTGTAGATGAGAGGCCTGAAGAGGTGACAGATATGGAGAGAAGCGTCAACGGTGAAGTATATAGCTCTACATTCGATATGCCTGCCAAAAACCATGTCAAAGTCGCTGAAATGGTGATCGAGCGTGCCAAAAGACAGGTAGAGCTTGGCAAAGATGTCGTAATCCTGCTTGATTCCATTACACGTCTTGCGCGTGCCTACAACACCGTTACCCCTTCAAGCGGAAAAGTGCTCTCCGGCGGTGTCGATGCCAATGCGTTGCACAAACCGAAGCGCTTCTTTGGAGCTGCCCGTAACATCGAAAACGGCGGAAGCCTCACTATCATCGCGACAGCCCTTGTCGATACGGGAAGCCGAATGGACGAAGTCATTTTCGAAGAGTTCAAAGGTACAGGTAACAGTGAAGTCGTACTTGACAGAAAAATAGCTGAGAGAAGAATCTTCCCGGCTATTGATATCCTCAAATCAGGTACTAGAAAAGACGAGCTTCTTATCGGTCCTGAAGTGTTACAAAAAGTGTATATTTTGCGTCAAATGTTACAAAAGCAGGAAAACGAAGTTGAAGCACTCAAATTTATATATAATATCATGAAGAAAAAACCGACAAACGAGGAGTTCCTGGCAAGCATGAATGCCGAGTGAACCTCGAAAGGCTGAAACATGGTAGATGCAGTCGCATCTTTTCTGCAAAAATTCTTTTTTGATTTTCTCGCACTTCTTCTTATTGTCATTATCGCAATAGCGATATATGACCGTTTCATTCAACGAAAACACCAGCTTCTTATCAACTATCCGTTTATCGGGCGATTTCGCTACTTCTTCGAGGCGGTGAGGGAGCCTTTTAGACAGTATTTCGGCAATGAAGAGTTCTACGAATCCCGAGACAAGATAGACTGGGTTTACGATGTAGCCAAAAACAAGAGCGGTTTTATCTCCTTTTCTCCTTCACAGCCACAGCCAAACCCGAAATTTCTTATCCAAAATGCAAACTCTCCGCTCAATGACGATGAGGTGAGTGATGACTTCAGTGTGATGTTCGGTGAGGAAAGAGAAAAACCTTTCGTATCCAAAAGTATTGTGGGCAGAAGCGCTATGAGTGACGGAGCTATTTCTCCAGAGGGTACGCGCGCTTTTGTAAGGGGCGCTTTCGAGGGAGAATTCCCCATTAACAGTGGAGAGGGGAGCGTTACGACAAATTTTTTTTTCACTCACAGATGTAAGGGAAAAGAGGATGCGGCATATCTCGATATAGTGTCTCTTGGAGCTTTACACGGGTTCTTTTATCGCATCACGAAGCTTTTTGGAAACCGATATATGGCTATCAATATAGCTAGAAAAATGCTCCTTGATCCAAATGAAGAGGAAACTTACATATTCGATGAAGAGGCTTTGGTTTTTTTTCGTCCGAACTGGAACGCACCGCTTGAGAACTTCCCAAAGGAGGTGCCTGAAGATATGCCCGACATCATCTTTCAGCTTAGCTCAGGTCTTTACGGTGCGCGTGACAAAGATGGCAATTTCGATGAGGAACGCTACCAAAAGACGATGGCGTTTTGTCGTATGACGGAGATAAAGCTCGCTCAGGGTGCGAAGCAGACGGGAGGTAAACTCGTAGCCAACAAAGTCACACCCGCAATCGCCTACTATCGCGGCGTCGAACCCTATAAAAATCTCTATTCGCCAAACCGTTTTCCTTTTGCACATTCGATAGAGGAACTTTTCGACTTTGCTGCAAGACTGCAAAAACTCTCACAAAAACCCGTAGGCATCAAGATAGTCATCTCTTCGAAAAAGAACTTTATGGAATATGCCAAGGAGATCAAAAAAAGAGTGCTTGAAGACATACCCGGTGTGCCGGACTTCATCACGATAGACGGAGGTGACGGCGGAAGTGCGACAGCCCCGCTGTATCTCATGGACAGAGTGGGACTGCATGTCAAAGATGCCGTTTTCATAGCCGACAGTGTGCTTAAAGAGCTTGGTGTGCGCGACAAGCTAAAACTTGTCGCAAGCTCGAAGATCCTTACGCCTGACGATGTCGTTATCACGATGTGTCTTGGAGCGGATTTTATCCAGATAGCGCGCGGATTTATGCTTAGTGCCGGTTGTATCAGGGCTCGGATGTGTTCGGGAGAGGGGAGTCACCAGTGCCCGGTAGGACTTGCCACGCAGGATAAAAAGCGTCGTCGCTCCTATCTTGTTTACAAGCAGGCTCAAAAAGTTGCTTCCTATCATAAAAATCTGCTTAAAGGTGTGAAGACCATTATGGCGGTAATGGGTGTAAAGCATAAAGATCAGTTAACAAAAGAGAAAATAAGTTTTATCGATAAAAACGGCTTCATATATGAAAACGTCAACCGCTATTTCGAACAGAAGATAGAGGCATGAGAGCGGGGGTTTTCGACAGCGGAATAGGTGGGCTGACAGTTCTCAAGTCGCTGTTTGAACACAAACTCTTTGAAGAGATTGTCTACTACGGCGATACCGCGCGCGTACCGTACGGCAGCAAAGACAAAAACACGATCATCCGCTATGGACTCGAAGCGGTGGAGTTTTTCAAAAACTTCGATATCGATCTGCTCATTGTAGCGTGTAACAGCGTGAGTGCTTTTGCGCTTGAGGAGATGCAGGAGGTTGCAGACTATCCTGTAGTCGGTGTTGTCGAGGCGGGAGTATTGGCGACGGCAAACAAGGTGCAAAACAAAGATGCCTCCATACTGGTCATAGGTACAAAGGCCACAATAGCATCCAAAGCATACGAATCAGGTCTGAAAAGTTTCGGATATGAGAACATTCTCTCATTGCCCACTCCTCTTTTCGTACCGCTTGTCGAAGAGGATATTTTCGAAGGAGAGGTGTTGGAGAGTGTGCTGCATCACTATTTCCAAGATATCCCCACCCCAGAAGCCGTTATACTTGGATGTACCCATTTTCCCTTGATAGCTTCTTCCATCGGCGGTTATTTTAAAGAGCGACCACTCCTGGTACACTCCGGAGAAGCGATAGTTTCACAGCTTGAATCCAGACTTTCGTTACCTAAACGTTTCGATGAAACGAAGATCCGCTTTTTCGCTTCGGACAATCCTTCGTTTTTAAAAAGCGTTGCCCACAGATGGTTGTCGCTTTGACATTTTAAGCCTTTGGTAACTCCAAAAAGGGTAAAATTGTTCACTTTATTTCAAAGGTGAGGCATGCAGAGTTCGAGTGAAGTTTTAGCAAGAAAATACAGACCGAAAAACTTCGATGAGCTGATAGGTCAGGAGAGTGTCGCTCAGACTCTTTCACTCGCTCTTGACTCCAATCGACTCTCTCATGCTTATCTCTTCTCCGGTCTAAGAGGCAGCGGCAAAACTTCGACCGCGCGGATATTTGCCAAGGCGCTGTTGTGTGAAAAGGGGATCAGCCATAAGCCTTGCGAAGAGTGCGAGAACTGTGTCATGGCGCGTGAGGGGCGTCATATGGACATCGTCGAGATGGACGCGGCAAGCTCACGCAAGATAGACGACATCCGCGATCTGATCGAGCAGACGAAGTACAAACCCGCTCTTGGGCGTTTCAAGATATTTATCATCGATGAGGTGCATATGCTTACCAAAGAGGCGTTCAATGCGCTTCTAAAGACCCTTGAAGAGCCGCCTGAGTTTGTCAAGTTCATTTTAGCCACTACCGATCCGCTCAAACTTCCCGCAACCATTCTCAGCCGTACACAGCACTTTCGCTTCAAGCGTATCGCGACAAACAAAATAGTGGCACATTTGAAGTACATCCTCGAACTCGAAAGTATAAACTACGATATAGAAGCGCTCGAGATACTCGCTCGAAGCGGTAACGGCAGTCTGCGCGACACTCTCACTCTGCTCGATCAAGCTATCATCTACTCCAAAGGGCATGTCGATGTCGCCACCGTTACAGATATGCTCGGACTTGTCGATCCAAAGTTCATTGCCGATCTTTTCAAAGCGATTTTTGAAAAGGACAGAGAAAAAATTCTTTTCTTTGCCAAGGAGCTCGAGGAGTATGAGGCGGAGATGGTCGTCGATGAGCTCATAGCCTATCTCAAAGAGCGTTTACTCGATGGGAATGGAGCCTTTTCTCCGCTTGTGATCGAGCGTTTTTTCCGCATTCTCAGTGACAGCAAGTACCTCTTTTCCATCAATGCCGACGGCGGTTTTGTGCTCAATCTTGTCTTTTTCAAGATGATTGAAGCGCTCAAGATAAAAGAGATCGATACCCTCATAGAGCAGTTCGAAGCCGGAGTTGAGGATGCAAAGCTCACTCCGCCGAGTCCTGTGCAAAAAGCTGAACCTGTTGTCACTCCGCTTGCAACTCAACAGCAGCCTGAAGGACGGATGCAAAGCCCTGAAACAGAAGAAGAGATCGAAGATACGGCGAAAGAGAAGCCAAATGAGCCTGTGGCAGAGCTTCAAGAGGATACGGGAGCGAAACTGTATGCGGAGCTGCTGGCAAAGATCAAAGACAGAAGCTACGAGCTTGGCGAATGCTTCGAGCAGAAGATAGAGTACAAATACTTCAAAGATGGCGTACTTGCATGGGAAAGCTGCGCAGATGCCACATGTAAGGAAAAACTCAAGCACGGATACTCGGTTATAAAGATGCTGGTCAAAGAGACCTTTGGTTTCGAGACGAAGATCAAAGGGCTTCCATGTTCAAAAGCGGTGGAAGAGACAAAAGCAGAGCCACAAAGAGAGACTCAGACGCAAGAGGGGCAAAGTGCCACGATGATTGAAGATGCCGAAGGCATCAGCGCTTCAAGCTGTGTCGCTTCGTGTGCGGGACTTGACGAGCCGCGTCAGGAGGTCGATGACATAATGAGTGAACCGATGGTGCAAAAAGCGGTCGAACTTTTTGAGGCCAAAAAAGTGGTCGTACAGTCTAAAGTATAACTCGGCTGTACCATTGAAACTGAGAAAACACTGAAGCTTTTTGCAAATATATCAATATATCTTGATGTATTTATGAAAAATGGCTACCATGTTGCAAAAATTTGGAAAAAAAGGATTGAAAATGATCAAAAAAGATGTCAAACAAAATGAAAATGGTGTGAGTATCAGCTTCAGCGGAGCGATAGCAAAAGATACCGTCTTTACGATGGTGCAAAACTGTGCTACGGGCAAATGCGAGTGTATGAGTGACGAAACAAAAGCCAAAGTCAAAGATATGGTTGTAACCGGTGAGGACGGCGATGTGAAGCTCGAGCTTCAAGGTGACGTCAGCGAAGCGGAGATCAAAGAGGCACTTTCACGTTCGAAGGTTGTGAACTGAGATGGAAGATTTTTTGCGGGTTGTCTCTGCACTCAATGATGAAACAAGAGTGAAGATGCTCGCTTTTATCGATCTCTATGGACGTGTCTGTGTCTGTGATATCGAGAACTCTTTTGGAATGATCCAGTCACGGGTTTCAAGACATCTGAAGATCCTCAAAGATGCAGGCTTTGTGTTTGTAGAGAGAGAAGGGAGATGGGCCTACTTTTCACTTGCTCCATTAGACGGATTACGAGCGGACATGCTCAAAAACATTCGTAATCTCGATCTGAGTTTGCCTGAACTCGTACACAATTGTAAGGTGTCATAATAATGGAATATGTAATCAAATTTTTTCAAAGCTTCTGGGATCTTGCCAACGATATGGCGATTTATATCCTTTTTGGAGTATTCTTTGCAGGCGTTCTCAAGCAGATTATTCCGACAGGCTTTGTGAGCAAACATCTTGGACATGACAGTATCGGCAGTGTGTTGAAGTCTTCAATCTTTGGTATTCCTTTGCCACTGTGTTCATGCAGTGTCATCCCTTTTGCCACGACTCTCAAAAAGGAGGGAGCAAGCAGCGGAAGTGTGCTGAGCTTTCTGATCTCCACTCCTATCACCGGTGTGGACAGTATCTTGGCTACTTACGGCTTTTTTGGCTGGGTGTTTACGACCTACCGTGTGGTTACTTCGTTTGTCATCGCCATAACGGCAGGGATATTGCAAAATCTTTTCGGGAGCGAGGTCAAAGAGGTTGTAAAAGAGGAAGAGGAGTGTAGCAGCTGCTGTTGCGGGAGTGAGTGTGAGAGTGAAAAGGAGCCGCAGAAGTTTTCTATCAAGAAGGTTTTCGAGTATGCCATTTTCGATATCTTTGCCGATTTCGCCAAACCTCTCTTTTGGGGACTGGTTGTGGGTGCGTTGATTACGACATTTTTGCCGGATAACCTGATGGAGTATCTCGGAGGAAAGAAGTGGGCGGTTTATGGACTTATCCTGCTTGTTTCGATGCCAATGTACATCTGCGCTACGGCTTCACTGCCAATCGCAGCTGGACTCATTGCTGCAGGGATCAGCCCGGGTGCGGCAATGGTACTGCTAAGTGCCGGACCTGCAACCAACAGTGTCACTATGGGGGTAGTCGGCAGTCTGCTTGGGAAAAGAGCGCTCATTATCTATCTGACAACTATCGGAGTGATGTCTCTCATCTTCGGTTATCTTTTTGATCTCTATTTCGGTGAGGTCGTAACGAAAGAGAGTGTGGCACATGCGGAGCATTTTGGCTTTTTTCATATGGCTGCAGCGGTTGTGATGTTTGTTTTGATGGGTTACTTCCTCTATAAAGCTTATTTCACAAAGAAAGAGGAGAGCTGTTGTGCTGTTGGCTAGCGTGCTCTTTTTGGTCGTACTTGTTCTTGTTATCTGGCAGCCTCGCGGTCTACAGATAGGAACGACGGCGGTTTTGGGTGCGATCGCCGCACTTTTGCTTGGGGTTGTCAGTTGGAGTGATGTCTGGGTCGTGACCTCCATTGTCTGGGATGCGACTTTGGCGTTTGTCGGGATCATTATTCTCTCCATGGTTCTTGATGAGATCGGATTTTTCGAGTGGTGTGCTATCAAGATGGCAAAACTCAGCCGCGGCAATGGGAATTTGATGTTCGTCTATTCACTTTTGCTTGGAGCGTTCGTTGCAGCACTTTTTGCCAATGACGGTGCGGCACTCATCCTCACACCGATCCTGCTTGCCAAGATGCGCCTCCTCAGGCTCGATGCCAAAACGATCCTTGCATTCTTGCTGGCAGGAGGATTTATAAGCGACAGTGCTTCGCTGCCGTTTGTTTTCTCGAACCTCACAAATATCGTGACAGCCGACTACTTTCATATAGGCTTTTTGGAGTATCTGCGAGTGATGATCGTTCCCTATATCGTCAGCGTCACTGTTTCGATAGCCTTTTTATGGTTGCTGCTGCGCAAGGATATCCCAAAGAGTGTGGATGTGTCACTGCTTAAAAGCGAAGATGAGGTGCTCAAAAACAAAACGCTCTTTCGCTTCAGTTGGCTCTTTTTGGCATTGCTGCTTGCCGGCTACTTTATAGGCGATTTTTACCATATCCCTGTGAGCTTCTTCGCTCTTGGCGGCGGGATGCTTTATCTGTTTATAGCGGCGTACTTCAAAAGTGCGAAGGTGTGGTTGACTATCAAAAATGCTCCGTGGCAGGTTGTATGGTTCAGTATAGGGCTCTACATTGTCGTTTATGGGCTGAAAAATGCGGGTCTGACCGATGAACTGGCAAAACTGCTGCAGAGTTTCAACCAAAACGGCGATTTTGTCGCGGTTGTAGGAACGGGCTTTGTCAGTGCGATACTCAGTGCCGTGATGAACAATATGCCGACAATCATGATCATGGATATCTCGATCGAAGATATCAAAAATCCCCTGCTGCCATATGCCAACATCATTGGAGCGAACCTGGGACCGAAGATGACGCCGTTTGGCTCGCTGGCAACACTGCTTTGGCTTCATGTGCTTGAGAAAAAAGGTGTGAAGATCGGCTTTTGGCAGTACAGCAGGTTCGGTCTGAGCGTTACACCGCCGGTTTTGTTTATTGTGTTGCTATCGTTATATCTATGGAGTTGATAATGAAAAAAGTTCTGATTATGTGTACGGGGAATAGTTGCAGAAGCATCATAGGCGAGGCGTTGGTAAATGCCTTTTTGGATGGTGTGGAGGCTAAAAGCTGCGGTGTGGCTCCAAGTGGACGGGTCAATCCAAATGCCAAAAAGGTACTCCAAGAAAACGGCATCTGGGAGGAGGGTTACCACTCCAAACATCTGGATGAGGTTATAGACGAGGATTTCGATCTGGTCGTGACGGTATGCGACCATGCCAAAGAGACCTGTCCTGTGTTTCCACGTCCTGTAAAGAAAATCCATGTCGGCTTCGAAGATCCCGACGGCAAGTCCTATGAGGCGTTTGAGAAAACTTACGAGGAGATTCAAGAGACACTACTGCCAAAGATAAAAGAGGCTTTGTAATTTAGATATAATTCGCAAAAAAACAATCGAGATAAAAATGCGAATACTCTTCATAGGCGATATTGTCGGTCGTCCCGGACGGGAGATGATAAAAAACCATCTTCCAAGACTTAAAAAAGAGCATGATGTCGATTTCGTCATAGCCAACTACGAAAACGCTTCTCACGGTTTTGGGCTGACACCCAAAAATGCCGATGAGCTTTTTGTGACAGGCATAGACTGCATGACAGGCGGCAACCACACTTGGGACAAAAAAGAACTGCTGCCGCTTTTTGAGACACACAACATCCTCAGACCGCACAACTATCCTCCAGAGGTAGAAGGAACAGGTTGTAAGGTCTTTGATGTAGCGGGAGAAAAGCTTGCCGTTTTAAACATCATGGGACACTACGGTATGCCGATGTGCGAGAATCCTTTTCGCTGCGCGAAAGAGAGTGTCGAAAGTCTGCGCCAAGATGGTGTGAAGAATATCTTTCTCGATTTTCATGCAGAGGCTACGGCGGAAAAGCGCGGGATGATGATGCTTTTACAGGGACAGATCTCTACCATAGTGGGCACACATACACATGTTTCGACAGATGATCTGCAGATTTCCAACGGTACTGCCTACATTACCGATATCGGACTGAGCGGATGTCGTGACAATGTCATAGGAATGGATGCCAAAGGACCCTTGCAGCAGTTTCTCACAGGTCGCAAAGCGCATTACGATGTTCCAAAAAAATGCAAAAAAATTCTTCAGTGCCTTATTGTCGAGATTGAAGATGGGTTGGCAAAAAAAGCTTTCAAACTCAAGATACTCGATGACGGACGAGAATATCGAAGCGAAGCATGGGTGGAAGAGTAAAAATAGTAAAAATATATGTGCCCTATAGTTATTTTGATATAATTCCAAAAAAAAGAGGCTGTATCCATGGTACCATCAGATATACAGGCTTTTGCAGAGAGTAGAACCAAAGCAAGGGCGTATTTTTGTTATCTTTTTCACAAAAACATTCCTGATCGTCTTCCTTCTGTAACGCCGGAGATGATCATACCCAAACTGCTTCGCATCAAATCCGAACTGGAGAAGTGCGAGGGAGTTTACCTGCTCGATCACAGAGGTGTTCAAATATCGCCTACCTATACGGCGGACAGACAAATAGATGAAGATATAGGAAAAATACGTGCGGATAGAGCTTATTATTATCGTGCGGTCAAAGAGGGGCGTTGTACTCTGACAGATCCTTATCCTTCGCTTATAACCGGCGAGCTGACTGTTACTGTTTCTATGCCTATCTATAACGAAAAAGAAGAGTTGAAGTATGTGGCGTGTCTGGATATGCCTTTTGAAGAGGTTATCAAGATTGCGCATCCGGGACCGCTGGACAGATTCTCCTCGGTTTTTTTCAAAGTAAGTTACGGAGCATTTTCTGTAGCGCTTTTTGCCGTCGCTTTTTTGCTTTTCATTAAGGCTATTCAAAATTTCGTGTTTGAAATTTCGCCCGGACATTTTCAGATTAAAGATATGTTCGAAGCGACGATTCTGCTGACACTCTCACTGGCTATTTTCGATTTGGTCAAAACGATTGTCGAAGAGGAGATCCTCGGACGCCACAAAGAGCACAACGTCTCCGGACCACATAAGACGATGGTGCGCTTTTTGGGCTCTATCATCATCGCTCTTTCCATCGAAGCGTTGATGTTGGTCTTCAAGTTCGCAATCACCGACCCGAATAAGCTTGTATATTCGCTCTATATCATGATAGGTGTCGCATCGCTGCTTCTTACTCTTGCAATTTATATAAAGTTTACAAAATTACGGATTGATGAACAATGATAGGAATAGTCGATTACAATATGGGAAACCTAGCAAGCGTCATAAACGCGTTTGCGAAAGTGGGCTCAAAAGCGGAAGTTGTGAGCAAGCCCGAACGTTTCAAAGAGTATGACAAACTGATACTGCCTGGTGTCGGCGCGTACGGGGATGCGATGGAGCATTTAAAAGAGCGCGATATGGTTGAAGCGCTCAAAGAGTACGCTAAAAGCGGCAGATACATGATGGGTATCTGTCTTGGAATGCAGCTGTTGCTGGAGAGCAGTGAAGAGTTCGGATTACACGATGGGCTTGGTCTGATCGAAGGGAGGGTTGTCGCATTTGACAAGTCGAAGTTCGAAGAATCTCTCAAAGTGCCGCATATGGGATGGAACAGGGTCTTTACGAAAGAGCATCCGCTTTTTGATGGGCTGGACGAATCACACTATCTTTACTTCGTGCACTCTTTTCATGCCGTTGTCGCAAATGAGGAAAATGAAATAGGCAAGACGGTGTACGGGTATGAGTTTAGCAGTGCTGTATCCAAAGAGAATGTGTTAGGCATTCAGCCACACCCCGAAAAGAGCCATAAAAACGGCCTGCAAATCATTGAAAACTTTACGAAACTATAAGGAATATCATGACACTTTATCCGGCGATAGATCTCAAAGACGGCAAAGCCGTACGACTGACCAAGGGGCTGATGGAGAGTGCGAAGATCTACTCCAACGAACCATACGAGCTTGTCAAAAAATTTGAAGATATGGGTGCGCAGTGGGTGCATCTGGTTGATCTCAACGGCGCTTTTGCCGGTGAGCCTAAAAATCTCGAGCAGATCGAGAAGATACGAAAAAACAGCAGTGTCAAGCTACAGCTTGGAGGCGGAATTAGAGATGAGGAAACAATCAGGAAGATGCTTGATTTAGGCATAAACAGAGTTATCCTTGGTTCAATCGCCGTCAAAGATCCGGATTTTGTAAAAGCGATGGCTGCGAAGTATCCTATAGTCGTCGGTATCGACGCGATAGAGGGCTATGTCGCAGTAGAGGGCTGGGGCGAAGTCAGTTCCATGAAAGCCACAGACCTTGCGCGCGAATTTGCAAATGCCGGCGTGGAAGCCATCATCTGTACCGATGTCGGTAAAGACGGCACGCTTTCGGGAGTGAATGTCGACTTTACACTCTCCATAGCCGAAGCGAGCGGCGTCAGCACGATAGCCAGCGGCGGTGTGAAAGACGAAGAGGACATCTTCAAACTGCAAGAAACCGGTAAAGTGGAGGGAGTTATAATAGGCAAAGCCTACTATGAAGGAAGATTGGATCTCGAAAAGTTGTTTAAAACAGTGAAGTAGTTGAATGTTTAATCGAAAATCAACAAAAAATTTGCTACTATTTGTACAATAGAATACAATAGACAAAGTCTAATAATAAGGAATTGATGTGAAAATACTTGTAGTTGATGACAGTTCTACAATGCGTCGAATCATAAAAAACACGCTTGCAAGACTTGGATTCAAGGATGTACTCGAAGCGGAACACGGTGTAGAAGCATGGGAAATACTCAATGAAAACCCGGATATCGAGATGCTTATAACCGACTGGAATATGCCTGAGATGAACGGACTGGAGTTGGTTAAAAAGGTAAGAGCCGATGAAAGATTTGAAGATCTTCCTATCATTATGGTAACGACAGAAGGTGGTAAGGCAGAGGTAATTACCGCTCTCAAAGCAGGTGTGAACAACTACATCGTCAAGCCGTTTACGCCGCAAGTGCTCAAAGAGAAACTACAGGCTGTCATGGGTACCGCGGAGTAGATGAACGAATACTACTACGAGCTGGTCGTAACGCCACCGACTGCTTATCATGAACTTTTTGAAGATTTTCTCAACGATATTCTGCCTGTAGGCTATGAAGAAAGAGATGAAAGTTTTATCATTCGTATCGAAGAAGATCCTCAGACAATAAAGTGGGGCATCGAGCAGTTCGCAGAAGCACTTGGAAAAGCCACTTCCCAAAATATCGATGTCGATATTTCAGTCTCCAAACTGAAAAACAGCGACTGGATAGAAGAATACCAAAAAAGTGTTACTCCTCTTCAAATAGGCAAATTCTATATTCATCCGACATGGAGTGAACCAAAAGAGGGGAGCATAAACATCGTCATAGACCCGGCACTCGCTTTTGGAACAGGACATCATCCAACTACGGCGACTTGTCTGCAAGCTGTTTCAAAATATGTCAAAGAGAGTATGGAGGTATGTGACGTGGGGTGCGGAAGTGGTATTTTGGCTATAGCCGCGGCCAAACTCGGTGCACATGTCGATGCCTGTGACACGGATGAAGTAAGTGTTGAAAATACACTTAAAAACGCGCAGCTCAACGGAGTCTCGCTTCGAAATGTCTGGCAGGGTTCAATCAACAAGAGTGAACGCAAATACGATGTCGTCATAGCCAACATCGTTGCAGATGTCTTGATTTTTTTACAAAAAGAGCTGAAAAACGCTTTGAAAAATGAAAATTCTCTCCTGATATTATCAGGAATCATGGACAAGTACGAGCAAAAAGTTCTTGCAAGTTACGATGACTGTGAAGTCGTGGAGAGAATAACCCAGGATGAATGGGTCAGCTTAGTTCTAAAAAAGAAGGAAACAGAGTAGATGGCAAATCAGAACAATCAACAAAATAACAACCCGAACAATCAAAACGGGAATTTTTTCAACAACAATCCACTTTTGACTTTTGCGATATTTTCCGTCATCGTGATACTGATCTTCAAGTCATTTGTCACTGAGAGCGGTTCGATCAAAGGAAGTGTCGGACCGAATGTTCGTATAAAAGAGATCAGTTATTCCGACTTGAAGCATCTAATCAAAGACAAGGAACTCAAAAAGGTCGAGATAGGGAAACAGTTTATTCGTGCGGTGTCACGTGACGGTAGTATTATCTATACGACACGTGTTGTTCCAGGAGATACCGAATTAGTCAAGGAACTCGACAAATATGGAATTGAGTACACCGGTTTTAGCGAAACGAACTGGTTTACGGAGATGTTTGGATGGCTCTTGCCGTTTCTTATCATTATGGGTATATGGATGCTTTTTGCCAGTCGAATGCAGAAAAACATGGGTGGAGGATTGCTTGGGATCGGTAACTCCAAAAAGCTTATAAATTCAGAGCGCCCTAAAGTCAAGTTCGACGATGTCGCAGGTGTGGAAGAAGCCAAAGAGGAAGTGCAGGAAATCGTGGATTTCTTGAAGTATCCGGGTCGATATGTCGAACTGGGTGCGAAGATACCAAAAGGGGTGCTTTTGGTGGGTAGCCCGGGTACGGGTAAGACGCTTCTGGCAAAAGCGGTTGCCGGTGAAGCGGATGTACCGTTCTTCTCTGTTTCTGGTTCGAGCTTTATCGAAATGTTTGTCGGTGTGGGTGCTGCACGTGTAAGAGATCTTTTCGAGCAGGCAAAAAAAGATGCTCCAAGTATTATCTTTATCGACGAGATCGATGCCATTGGTAAAAGCCGTGCCGCCAGCGGTATGATGGGTGGAAATGACGAACGGGAACAAACACTCAATCAACTGCTTGCCGAAATGGACGGTTTTGGAAGCGATACACCTGTTATCGTTCTGGCAGCGACCAACAGACCTGAGATTCTCGACCCTGCACTGCTTCGTCCCGGACGTTTTGACAGACAGGTTCTTGTTGACAAGCCGGACTTCGAAGGACGTGTGAAAATTCTCAAAGTTCATGCTCGCAACGTCAAAATGGCAAAAGATGTCGATCTTGAAGAGATCGCCCGTCTAACAGCGGGACTTGCGGGAGCGGATCTCGCCAACATAATCAACGAAGCTGCGCTTCTTGCCGGTAGAAAGAATCAAAAAGAGGTTCGCCAGCAGGATCTTTATGAAGCGGTTGAGAGAGCGCTTGCCGGTCTTGCGAAAAAATCGCGCCGTATCAATCCTAAAGAGAAGAAGATTGTCGCTTATCACGAAAGCGGTCACGCGCTTATTGCTGAAACGACTGAAGGAGCGAAAAAAGTTTCCAAAGTTTCGATCGTTCCAAGAGGTCTCGCCGCATTGGGGTACACACTCAACAAACCCGAAGAGGACAAATTTATGATGCAGCGTCATGAACTCTGGGCGGAGGTCGATACGCTGCTAGGCGGACGTGCGGCTGAAGAAATATTTATCGGTGAAATATCCACGGGTGCGGGAAATGACCTTGAACGCGCAACGGATATCGTCAAGTCTATGGTGGAAGTTTACGGTATGACGGATGTCGCCGGACTCATGGTTCTTGAAAAGCAGCGCAACTCTTTTCTCGGACCTCAGGCTGGTGGAGCGATGCGTGAATACAGTGAAAAGACTGCCGAGGCGATGGATGAGTACATCAAAAATGCTCTCGATGAACATTATAAAAATGTAAAAGCCCGTCTTGAAGAGTATCGGGGCGCTATTGAAAATATGGTAAAGCTTCTCTATGAAAAAGAGAACATCACTGGTGAAGAGGTACGAGAAATTATTCGCGCCTATGAGAAAGAGAACGGTATGCCAAGTAGAGTACAGGAAGAGAGCAACGAAATTACAGAAGAGCTGAAAGAAGATGCGCAGATGAGTACATCCGAGACAAATACGCAAGAGTCCAAAAAAGATCAAAACGATGGAAAAGATTCGTAACTGCATCCTCCCTCAAGGGTTGACAAAGGCGGCATACAGTATGGGTGCCGCTTTGTTGTTTTTTGTACTGGATCTTGAAGTATTTTCTCTCCTTTCTTTGGCGTTTGCGCTTTTTTTTCTTTTTGCTTACAGGAGAGGAGCCCGTATATCTGCAAACATTTCTGATTCAGGCGTTTGTGCTCCAATAGACGGCAGAGTGACAGCTATTGAAGATATAGACGATGAGAACTACGGTTACAGACTTACAATTGAATCTTCATGGATGGACAGCAGTGTTTTGTACACTCCTTTCTATGCAAAGAGCTTTACACTCAAACTGCAAAGAGGAGCGCGTCTTTCCAAAGAGTCTCGTCTGTTCGGCACTCTTGGAGAATCGCTCGAAGCACTTTTTCAAAACGGAAATAAAAAAGTAAAAATTGTTCACAGACTCAAGCGAAGTCCTTTGCGTATAGAAGTTTTGGCGCAGAAAAAAGGGCATATTGAATGTGGTGAGAACTACGGGTTTGCTTTTGACGCTCTGACTACCATATATCTGCCAAAAGAGTTTCGTCTCAACATACATGTAGGTCAAAAAATTTATGCTTCTCAGAACATATTAGGATATTTCAGCAGTTAGGATTATGAACAAGCAAAGACAAAATTTCGCCATTATCCTCCCCAATCTCCTTACTTCCGCCTCCATCTTTTCAGGTGTTTTCAGTATCATCAACGCTACGCAGCATCATTTTGCAAACGCTGCGTGGCTTATACTGCTTGCATTGGTATTTGATGGTCTGGATGGGCGAGTCGCCAGACTTACCAACAGCTGTTCGAAATTTGGAGTGGAGTTCGATTCACTTGCCGATATCGTCTCTTTTGGGGTCGCACCTGCAATACTTATGTATCTTTTTGCAGGAATGCAATATGGACGTTTCGGTGTCGTCGTAAGCGCGTTATATGTGATATTTGGAGCTATTCGTCTGGCTCGTTTCAATGTTATGAGCTCTTCGGCCGAGCCGTCTGTGTTCATAGGTGTGCCTATTCCAACTGCCGCGGTTTTCATCTCTTTGCTCGTACTTCTTTTTGAAAAATATCCTCAACTAAACAACGGTGTTGCACTGCTTCTTATCGCTGTTGTAGTCTCTTTGTTAATGGTCAGCAACATTCGCTATCCGAGTTTTAAAAAAGTGGATATGGACAAAAAGCATATACGACGTATCTTTATCGCCATAACGGCCTCTTTTTTGATTATTTTCATCTACCCCATAGAGGGAATTGTTCTGCTCTTTTCCCTTTATATACTTTATGGACCTGCCAGAGCATTTTATACAATCATGAAAAAACGTAAATAATTTCTACTTTTCTTTCTTTTTCGCATGTTGTTGTCTGAATGTCAATTTCTCCAAATCTATGTCGAAGTTGAAAAATTTTGAGCTGAAGTTGTTGGAACCGAGTTTGCCAAACTCTATGTTGGCTCCTCGCGGATTGCCTATTTCGAGATACAGCAGTCCCAAAGCGTAACGTGCCTCTTGAAATTTTTTGTCTTTGAGTTTGGAAAGTTCCAAAAGAGCTATGGCGTTGGCATGGTGTTTGGCGGCTATGGAGGCGACGGAAGCAAGAAAGAGCGTTTTTGCGTCACGAATCTTCTCTTCGTCTATGAGATGGTTGTAAAGAACATAGGACTCTTCGAAGTTTTGGTTGTATAGAAGTGCAAGCGCCAAAGAAAGTTCGGTGTCAGTAATGTCGGGATCGGTTGTGACATCGAGCCTGTGTTTGAGTTGTTGGACAAGTTTCGCTATACGTCCTGTTAGATGCATTTCTCTCGTATAGAGTGTGCGTGTTATTTCCGCTCCGTAGTAAAGATCCTCAAACGTGAAATGTTGTTTGGAAAGATAGGCCGCGCTCTCTTTTGCATATAACGGCTTCTTGTAATCTTTGAATTTCGCGACCATATAAAGAATGTGAGGTAGAATTTCGTTTGGAAGAAGTGCAGTAAGTTTTTTGGCACTCAATACGGCACTTTCCTCTTTTTGCATATGCATGGCGATGATGTGGGAAAGTACAAGATATACGGGACGGGTTTTGTAGTCGTTGTCCAGCCAGTCGACACCGGTGAAATAGTGTCCCTGTGCCACATAGAGCAGATGTTTGTAAAAATCTGTTTTTTCGTTGTCCTCTTCATCGGCTATAGCCTCTTTGAGTGTGCCAAGAAGTTTTATATCTTCATTATGGATGAGTTTTGAAGCCATGTAGGCGTAGATTCCCGGTAGATAGTTTTTTGCATCGAGATGATAGGACCAGATGAAGTGTTTGTACGCGTTATGCATATCGCCGAGCTGCGCATAAGTCAAAGCGAGATTGTAGTGTAGGATCGAGTGCTTTGGCTGGATTTTTACCAGTTTTTGCAAAAGCTTGTTGGCTTGTCGGATTCGAAAGTGTAAAGCAAGCTTGATAGCTTTTGCGATGCCTTTGTTGACACGGGAAGTTGATGCACTCTTTTGGAGGAACCCTTCGGCACTGTCTATGCTGTCTATATAAGAGGTGGCGTTCCCTTTACGGATGTAGTTGATGGTCTGGTGTGCGTTGAAA
>Ga0256831_1000442_pt1 | contig 21522 bp, 20 predicted proteins | sample 132544metaG_FD_189087 | JGI IMG/M metagenome (GOLD analysis project Ga0256831, IMG submission 189087) | Hydrothermal vent microbial communities from Lau Basin, Pacific Ocean - 132-544 | ecosystem: Environmental > Aquatic > Marine > Hydrothermal vents | place: Pacific Ocean: Lau Basin | collected... | reverse complement strand
GGGCTCCCAAGTTAAAGAGAAAGAAAGGAAGGAAGGCGGCAGAGGAGAAGAAAAGCATGGAAAGTGCGGCGGAAGAGAATGTGAAGAAGAGAAAGGTAGTGAAGGGAAGGGCAAAGGAAGAGGGGGTAAAGAAGGAGAGACCAAAAGGGAAGAGGTCAAAGGAAGAGAAAAAGAGCAGAGAGTAAAACCAGGAAAACAAGCTGGCGAAGGTAAGTATGCACCTCCAGTAGCGAGGTCCAGAGGAATAGGCCACGCCGAATTTGAGAAAATAATGGACAAATACATGAAACCTCTAGGAAGAGTTGATGCTCCCGAAGACATCATTGTGAAGGGTGTTAGTGAGGCAATCGCATTATCGGACAAATCTTCTTCCGCCTTCAAAAAGATGGCGATTGAATCCTCAATCGACCTTGAGGACCTCATATCGTCTTTCCTTAAGAAGGAGAGCGATTACAATGCCACGATATATGGACCAATTGATATAGCTATCGCCAAGTATCAGATTGAGAAATATGGAAGAGTGCTAACAAAGACCTACGAGCTCGAAACTAAGAAGAGCGAGCCTCTGTTTATCTGGGTAATAGACACCTCTGGAAGCATTAGCGATCCGGAATTGGAGGCCATGGCAAACATCATTGCCCATGTTGGAGAAAAAGTGAAGAATCAATACATAGTGGCCTTCAGCGACATTGCCGCCTATGCAAAAGTTGAGGGAAAGAAGAGTAGCGATGAAATTCTCAAGATAATCACTCAGCTTGCAATGAGGACGGGAAGAGGAGGAACAGTTATCGAGAGCGCATTTGATGCCATCAAGAGGATTTTGTCAGACATTCGAAGCACCAGAAACAAAGTCCTTGTAGTGTCAATCTTGAGCGACTTCGAGTTTGGTACATTCAGCAGAGATGCCCTAGATATCAGCGATTATACCAAGAACTTCAAAAAGAGCATTGCACTTCTTCTAAACGTGGGGTTCGAAGAACAAATGAAAGAATTCATGTACGCCATATACTACGAGTTCACAGACGTTGAGCCCTTCGACGTCGTCATTCTAGACAATAAAATCAAATTAGTCGAACCGCTGTTCAAACATCAATCCTTCTAACCCTGTGCTTGCTTTGTTTTTTCCAGCGCTTTCTCCTTCACAGCGTTTATCGCTGGCACAGTACTCACTATGTCCTTCAGCTCGACGTCAAACTGATACATCAGCTTCGTTAGGAGATAGCCAAGTCTCGTCGCGCTCATTGTAATTAGCCTATACCCTATGCTGTTCTTGTCAAGGTTCTTAATGATTGGACAGTCGGGATTCAGCGTTACGTTAACATTCTTTCCACTCACCTCAACGTTGTAGCAGTTGGGATCTCCCGGAAGAATCCAAATGGCTTGAGGACCGCCTAAGTCTTGTATGAACGGCAGAAACAGCACCTTGTTTCTGGCACCTAATGCACCGAGAGCTATAAGTCCGAATCCCGTATCTCCGACAATTTCTCCATTCGGATCGACCAGTATCTTGAGGGTCCTCCCTGAGATGTCATTGCTGGTGACGCTTACCCCTCCTCTAGGTCCCGTATATCTGAACATTAGCATCGAGTCAACGTTGTTCAGCCTGACATACAGCTTATCACCGATCTTCTCAACTGTGAGATAATCCTCCAAAGCTTGACAGTTGGTGCCTTCTAGGCAGTTGTTTCCGCCTTGTACACATTTTGAGACATTTGCCGAACATAGTACATGTACTGGCTGTCCCTTCTCTGGGATGAAGCCCTCAACATCGAACTTAAAGTCACCAACGACCTCGAAGTTCTGAATCGTTAGGGGTATCCCGCCTTCGGCAAGGGGTATTAGGAAACCTGTGTTAGCCAGAAGCTTGGCCATCTTGACTATGTCCTCGTTGTAGAATCCAACATTTTTGAGGAAGTTCACGAACACGTTGGGGAACAAGATCTCTCCCGAACTGCATGCCTCAGCCGTACAGATGTTCCCCGTTATGCTCTGCTTTCCGGCCATTACAGTAGTGCAGAATTGTTTACACTTGTCGTCCCTTGGACACGGCTTAACGCCTTTCTTACACTTGTTATTGATTGGGTCAACATAGCCGCAGTAGTCACAGCAGAACCACTTTATCGCGTAGAAGAGGTATGGGCTTCCGACCCATATCTCAACCAGATCTCCGGGCTTGATTGGATGTTTACTCGTTCCTATGAACCTCACACTAATTTTGTCTCCATCGAGAAGTGCGACAAAGTAATATGGCGCTGTCCAGTAAATGCTCTGCTTGCCACACATTTGACACGCCTTGCTCCATCCTCTAACCCTAAAGATAGCCAAAGGCAGGGTGAATCTCCTTATGTCCGCATATTTGACAGCTCCCGTTATGCCGTCCTTTATCATCACAAACAGGTAGAACTTGGTTGCTTGGATGTTTCTACTTAGGGGCAAGAGGTAGAGACGGGAGAGAACGCTGTCAATGCCTTGAGATAGTGCACCACTTTCAACTACAAGGCCTCCCGGAAACCTCAAGATCGACTCTACTGATTCGTATGGCCCCTCTTCATTTGTTCCTACAGCTGTGTACTGCCTCACAAACTCCTTAACGACTGAATTGATGACATTGTTTGATGTGTTTGCGCTCATGGAATACGAGACTGAGTTGGCGAGTTTCATTCCACCAATTATCTTCTCACCACTTGCCTTGACAAAGTCCGCAAATATCTCACCTGGCTTGTTGACCAGGTCTAGAGCATTTATTCCGTAAGCCTTAAGGCTTCTTTCGGCATCTATCTGAAGCCTTATTGTGAAATCAATCATATATGTGCCAGTACCATAATCGACGTAGACCTTGTAGTCGTTCGGGTTTAGTCCTTCTGTGATCCCTGTTGCACCTTCTATTGTGGTGACATTTGAAAGCGTGAACGGAATGAACGGCGGGGCCTTCCAGTCAAAGCTCATCTTCGCAATTACTTCGTCGACAAATCTCTTACACTCCTCATCAAGTACAGACATTATGCCGAAGTAGACGAGTGCAAAGCCAACAGCAGTCAGAGCAACTGCCACGGCCAACAGAGGCAAGGCTATTGTTCCAGCGACAACCATTCCAGTTAGGATTCCTACTCCAGCAACGGCGGAAACAACGCCCAACGCCGTCAGTATAGCGCCAAACAAGAACTACCCCAAAAAAAGATTTAAGGAAAGAAAAGCGCATCAAGCTATATGCTCACACTTGGTTCCTTCTTCACATTCGGAGAACGCGAGTATGCTCATTGTTTCACTCATTTTCGGTAGTAACCTTATGAGGCTGTTGATTATTATGGCGGCAATTCTCTCATTTATGTTGCCTCTCATTCTGGCGGCCTCAAGCTCGTTGTAGAACTGCTCTATCTTCTTTGCTATCTCCCTCTGTTCCTTCAGGCTCGCTCTAGCTATCTTTGCTACCAATGCATTGGCTTGCAATATCTTCAACGTCAGCACGCTAACAAGCTCGGATAGGGGCTTTGATACGTCCTCCCCACTTCTTATCTCATTGAAGAACTTCTCTATGGCGTCGGCCAGAGGCTTAATATTGAGGAAGTCTTCGGGAATGAGGAATTCCTCACTACCCTTGAGGAACGAATCCACAATTACGTCAGCTAAGTTTGCGAATATTGGCATGCCTAGGCTTGCAAGAGCAGTCCTTATGTTTTCAGCAACCATCTGCTTGGTTGCTGGAGTGGTGCCTTTGAGGTACTCCCATATCTCAACGCTTACGTGCTCCCAAGCTCTCGGGCTTGGGTAGTTACCTAGGTTGGGGTCGCCCGGTGGTATCCTGCTTCTCTCGGCGACCTCTCTGACGTCAGGATAAAACGGATCGCTGAAGGGCTGGGAAATCTTCTTCCTTATTTCGTTGAAGAGCATTAAGATGCTCTCATCGCCCATCCTCTCAAAGGCCTCAATGATTTCCCTATACATCGAACCATACTTGCTAAACATGTTGAGAAGTGTGCCGAGCACTATAGGCCAATTGTTGCCATAGTTTCTGTTCATGAATTCTATCCACGAGTCAACTGTAGGTGGTTCGACCAGTATCTGCTCAAGCCTTCCGCTGAACAGAGGACCTGGCAGGTCAATCACTAGGCTTGAGGACTTCTTTGTGTTGCCCGTAGCCGTAACTGGCTTTCCGAACGTGTAGTTTCCTGCCCTCTTGTTGAGGACTAGCTCGTAGCTTGCCGAAAGTATAGTCTCGGGTACTTCGTTTGCAAACTCGTCGAGGTTGAGTACCCCGATCTTCGCTGTTCCCAAGGCAACAGCCCAATCTGGTGGCAAATACTTCATGTGATCCTTCTCGAACAGAGGGATACCAACCAAGGTTTCTGGCCTCACTGTACCCATGTTGAGACTTACGTATACAGCACCACCTTTGTAGATCCACAACGGTATCTTGCTGTCGAACTTGATGACCATGCCTTTTGTCGAGCCTGGATAGTGATATTCGGCCAGAACCGCTCTGGCTATTATTGTTGGAACGCTTGCGATAAGGTCTTGAATCATTTCATCCTTAACCGCCATTGTCTTTATCGCTTCCATATCCTCGTACAGTTCGGAGTAGTAGTTCCCTTCCTTCTTCTTGATTTTTTCTGCTTCGTTGAAGATCTGGATGAGCTTAACGGAGATGATAGCATCTATTTCGTTCTTCTGCCTGAAGCCAGATGGCATTGCCTCCTTTATTAACTTCGGGAGGACCTTCTTTGGATCCTTCCCCTCGCTCCTCAATACATCGAAATAGATAGTTGCAAGGATGTTTGTGAGCCTTACAAGGGCAGAAGCTGTGACATACGACTTACCGACACCTGGAGGACCGACAAGGAACGGAGCATTTGCTCCGCTGGGTCTCTTCAGTTGCGCTAAATAGGAATATATGAGATAGCGCTCAACTTCGTCAGTCCTTCTTATCGGGATCAAGGTCGCTCCCAAAGTAAAATGGACTTTCCGCATTTTTATCGGCTAAATGCTGGACCAATTATACTATGGTGAAGAACGTGGTGGACATAGTTGAGGAGTTTAAGCAGTTCCTTGCTCAGAAGTGGCCCAACGTAAACTGGAAGATAGAGGTAAGAGGTGTGCCTCCGAACTGTCATGTAAAGAAGTGGTGGCCATTGTACATGAAGAGCATCAATCCTCCTCCCTTTGTGGTTGGAATTGCTCTAGCTTACTGTGACGGCAAGTATGCGAGGATAGGCTTTGCTGTTGCCAGGAGCCACTAATAGGGGCAGTTCCCCTTAGTCGCCCAAATCATATCATTTTTTTCTCATGTTTCCAAGCTTGGAAACGTTGAGCAGAGAAAAAATAACCTCCTTCTTCATCTTGGTGGGGGAAAATTGATGAGACCTTTCATAAACCTCGATCACAGAATTCATCTGAGAATTACCCATGTTGAGAAAGATATATACACTGACGTTCTAAATGGCAAGGCCCCGAAGTTTGTCCTTGAAGTTGAGAAACTAGTGAGGAAAAAGAAGTACAGCGACATCATACAACTCGTTTCCCTTCCTCATGCAGATATACCCGAGGACTCCGATGCGATGAGGATCTATGCCTTGAGAGTTGCGGATACCGTTGTGAGGATAGGGTTAAATGCAGTCAACGACATGGCTATCTTTGTTGGGAAGAATGAATCCAAAAGTCTTCTGTCATTGTCCAGAGCTATGGCTCTCTTAAGCGTAAAGGGCGTTTGCGAGGATGAAGAATTCCTCCAGCTTCTCTTCTCTATCCTCAAGCTGATGTTCGGAATAAATGTAAAGTCATCGCGCTGTTTGGGCTTCCTTGAGTTCACGGCCCCTAATATCACATCCAAAATCTCAAACATTGCCACCTCTCTGAGTAAGAGAATAGACATCAAAGATCCAAACGTCTTTGCTGAGGCACTTCTCATAAAGATGATTAGAGCATTGCCCGATGAGGATGTCTACATCCTTCCAATTGACTTGACTCCGGTACTGGGAAAGGGTGAAGTTCTGGTTGGGAAGCAAACAACGAAGAGCGAATACCAGCTCCTAGAAGTCAAGGACAACATTATGAGAAGACTGATGAACTTAACAACGGGCTTCAAGGCTGTTGAAAAGTTGGAGTTATTCAATAGTGTGGACCAATGGAACAGCTACGTGACCTTTGTGAGGCGAGAGTCTGTCCCTCAATCCTAGTCAACTAAATCAGAATTCATTTGTGGTGGAGAAGATGGACGTGGAGAGAAGCGTTGAGGGAACTGTGAAGTTACCTCTCATTGGCAATGTCGACAAGAAGATTGTCATCATTGGCGCCGCTATACTGGGCCTATTGGTGGTCCTTTACATAATGAGAACAAGGGCTAGTGCCTAATAGCTAAACTCATCTTGCCTCTCAAGCCAAAAAACAGATACAAATGTTTTTTTGTACCCACAATGAGGTTCTTTCCCCCCTTATATCCCGAGATTATGGGTTCGTCGGTTGTAAACTTCTGCTCCTCGCCCAATATCACAACGCTATTTGAAGTCACAACGATTGGATAGTGCATCAGGAACAGCATTTTCGGCTTGAAGTAGACAGGCATTGCAAATAGTGGTCTTATAAATCCGTATGTTGCCTCCTTAGTATATGTGCCGGGTAACATGCCAACCTCTATGATGCCCTCATTGTAGATGGCTATGTTTCGCCCGTTTATTGCAACGAGTTCTCCCGTCTTGTTCAGCCTTGAAATTACTCTATATTGGAAATCGATGTTTACGAGCCTCTTGTTTTCATCGATTCCGATGATACCCTTCTTTGTCTCATACTTTGCAAATGTTTTGATTTCCGGTACTTGCCCATCTATGCAGACTACCTTTTCGTTTTTTGTGACGTATTTGAAGCATGCCTTGTCTGGAAAGAGGGCAATAAAACCATCACGGTAGAATACAACAAGTTTTGGAGTTCGCTTTAGACGTAGTTTACGCGCCAGTCTCAATTTCTTTGAGAAGATTAGGATGTGAGTGGGCGTAACAACAGCGGGTTTATCACCTATTATGCCGATTGTCTGAACGTTGCCAATGTTTAAACAGCCAATTCTCTTTACGGTTCTGGTACTGCCGTCAATGAAAAGACCACATACGTTTGTTCCATCTGAGTAGAGCACGGTTGGGCTTGATGAAAAGTTCAACGAGACTTGCTTAGGCTGGATCTCTGCATCTAGAACTATAGGCTCCATCATTACACCGAGGAATTAAACGAGTACAAACTAAAACCCTTATCGCGTTTCTTATCGGCGATCGCAAATGTTGCCGCTAGATGGGCAACCCTATACACATGTATCGTTCCATCCTCAAGCCCAACCGCTAGTCTATTCCTCCACCAAGCGACCGAAACAACTACAGCATTGAAGCTCTTCCCCAGCACCAGGTTCCCATTTATGTCATAGATCTTGAGCTTGTTGTTGTACGTATCAGCCACGGCTATGTACTTGCAGTCCGGACTGAAGGCCACTTGCCTAACCCAATCGAACCCTTTAGCCTTCCATATCTCTTTTGGATTCTTTGGATCGCTCAAGTCGTAGAGGTAGAGAGAGCAACAAGTTGAAACAGCCAAGTACTTGCCACAGATAGTTGTATCGTAAACACCTTCACCATAGCTTATCTCCTTAACGATCGATCCGTCCTTTATGATCAAGAGCTTGTCCCAATTGTAATCAGCCACATACCAGTAGCCTTGGTAGTAAGAAGGTCCGTTTTCAACAATTCCAACGTCTACGTCCCAGAGCTTGTTTCCGTTGAAGTCGAAGAAGGCACATCTTTCAGCACAAGCTACGAAACCATTTAAAACCAATGTGATTGCTGAGTCATAATCATCTCCAACGTGGATCTTCTTGATCAAGTTTCCGTTTTCGTCGGTTATGTAGGTGTGGTCATCAAAGTTAATGAGTCCAAACCTTCCATCTGAATATGAGACATCGTACATGAAGTCGTTCCTACATACCTTGTTCAATAGGTTTCCGTTTGGATCGAGAGTGTAGGCGCAATGGTCAGCTGAAGCAACTCCAAGGTTCCCGCTGTCGTTGAAAGCAAGGCCATAAATTGTGTCTTCAGCCTTGTAGCTCCAAAGCTGAGTCAAGCAGAGCATCCTGGTAACCATGTCCTCGGTGAACTAGTTTTTTAAAAAAGTGAGAAGAGGGCACACAATTAGGAGAGAACAAGGGAAAGAGCAATTTCCTCTAGTCATAATCTAGGAAATCATCTGCATTGTACGCTAGCTCTCGTTCCTTGTCTATGCATTCGTATCTCAGCCCTTTGATCTCGACGTCTACCTCCTTGTCAATTTCGTACTCCTCAATAATCATCTTTACGGCTTTTTTCAAGCAGTTGTCGAACTCCTCCGTGAAACAAGTGTAGACATCGTGTTCCTCTATGCACTCGGCATTCTTCTCCTTTAGGCAGTACTCTACAGCTCCGATAAGCCTCTCGACAATCTTTGGATAGATGAACAACTCTGCGATAAGTCTAGTCAGACGATCGGCGAGGTACTCGATCTGAGCTTCACATATGTACTCCATGCTTACTACCGAAAGCCTCATTCTAGCGGTCCGCTAAAGCTTTCCCTATATTTGTCGCACCTAGTCTTTAGCATTATTATCAAATCCCCTTCGTTAAGGGGATTTCCCTCCTCAAGTATAAGGGCAATGGGAGATAGAATGCCAGTAATAAACAAGAGGAGGACTGTGAGTATGATTAACTTGCTCGTCACAGTTATTGTACATGCGCATTGCTTCTCGTCTATTTGCTTCCATCTGTTGCTAGATAACGCCTTCTTTATCAAGTTTAACAGCTTTTGACAAATGGAAGCCAAACAATATTCCTCTCCTTTGGTTAACTTTTGGAAACATTCACTCGCTTTGTCGCCGGCTAGGAAGTAGGCAAGAACCTTGAGCTTCTGCTGGTTGTCTAGCATCTGCCAACACTTGTAGCCTTTCAAGTATTGCTCAACCATCTCGAGAAGCTGATTTATGGAATAGTAGGTAAATCCTATTTGGAGGCATGTGTGTTTCTTCTCCATTGGGTCTCCCCACACTTCTTAAGCTTTTCCTCCTTTGAAAGAGATGCCATAGTTTTTTGTCAACTAGTAGTGATTGACAAGGTGGGACTTCTCTATATTGAATGCCCTAATATCCGTTCGCGCTCAGAGGGTGGGACAGGTAAACTGGAACTGGTTGACAGAGAATAAGCAATGGGGAAACGTGTTTTGCATAACAGAGCTCTTCAGACATAGAGTAGACAAAAGACTCAATGCAATTGTGTTCTCTGCTAATGGAAATCTTGCCATTGCAATGAAGAGTAGATGCGGTCTGATCCTTGACCCTAGAGGAGAGGTCCTCGAAACCGTTTGTGGAGAAAACAAGATGAGCTACGTGTCGTACTCAAATGGAAGATTTGGCTTCATTACGGAAAGCGGGCAAGTAATCATAACTGACGAAGGAGGGAAGGTTATCAAAAATTTGAAGATTGACAGATTCTATGCTAAGGTGATCGGGATGGGACCAGATGGGTTTGTTGCGTGTAATGACTCCTGCGGGTTCTTTGACTTCGATGGAAAGATGAAATGGACTGTGAATGCAGAAGCTGTTTTGTCGAACCCCGTGTACTACGGGGGATATTGGTACATTCCAGAATATGGTGCGGGAGTTCATATCGTCAAAGATAAAAGATATGGAACCGAGAAGGATGCACTATATCACGAGGACGAAAACATCGTCAATACGGTGCCGATCAAACACGTACACTACGTAGATGTGTGTGACGAATACTTAGTCGCAACATCTGGCGATATCCTCTACCCTACCAACCACGAGATCCATCTCTTCAATATTGTAAACCCTGTCAAGCCAAGAGAAATGTGGAAAATAGACGAGACCAAGAAACAAGACGTCATGGGTATGTTTGGCAGAGCTGTTTTCAGTCCTAGGTGTAGGTACATAGCAGTTATCTTCAACGAGGTCGTCAATGTCGACATACTGGGGGGTGACCTCTATGAAATGTATGAAGGCAGGGTCAAAATTTTCAGCATCCGAGGAAAGCTGATGCATACATTGAAGTTCGAAGAGCAACTCGAACTTAGTTCGCTTGACTGGAAAGGAAGAAGGCTTGCCGTTGGAACGAATGTTTTAGGCACAAACACGCTCTACGAGTTTGAAATTGAGAAGATCCCAACACCATTTCCGATTATTCTCTATCCCTAATCCGTGCTGGGATAGGAGATGTTATGGAGAGGGCACAGAGCCCTTGCAAGATTCGCATGTTCAAATTTTTTCCCAAAGGACGTTGTGGAGAAGGTGGTTGAATACTCCGTCTATCCTGACAAGCGGGACGTTTGGAAGAAATGCGCCTCAAGATACAGAGGCAAGAAGGCTTGGATGGATCCCGATTGTCCGCCTCCGCCCCCTGTTCACCACACAGTTAAGTGGTCCTTCCGTGCAGTTGAGTACTACTCCAGACTTGCGCGGAAAGACTTACTGAGAAATGACATTGAGTCGTTTGTGAAGCATATGGGAATTGCCCTCCACTTTGTCGGAGACGCAATAATCGAGCCGTACGTCATTGACTGGAAGGATATGGAAGGCGAGTGGGAATACCATGCAAAGGCCGACCCGCTCTCGGATTATGTGGCCTCAATGAAGACTCCTCCGGAGGAGGACAACTGGTACAGATGGAAGAACAAGGTCTACATGCTGATTCCAATCATCTTTCCAGAGGACTACATGTATGCCCGCCTTGATGAGATTCGATCAAAGTTCCAGAGAACCATGGACTACATCTGGGCCGGGAAACAATCGGTTTCATTCGCGATTGGCCTTTGCCATGTCATCAAAGAGGGATGGTTTAGGAACTGCTCCTTCGTTGGTCCCTTGTCTTTCCTCCTCGGCTTTGACCCGTGCGTTTGGTTTAGTTTTAAGCATAGTTGACTAAAAACAATTCAACTACGGTGAAGGCGTATGAGTAAGATATACATTCTCCCCAGAACCGAGGAAGCCATAGCTCATGACCCCCAGAGGGCTAGAATGTTGAGAATATTCGAAGAGGTAATAAACAGGGATCCCTACCTCTTCAGAAGTGTGAACTTCGACGTAAGGGCCAGCAGAGTGAGGAGTGTTCCTCCTGATGGAGTAATCTTTGTGGTCCTCAAGAGGAAGACTAGGCACGGTGTTACAAAGGACAAGCTTGACGTGGTAATGAGCTATGGCACTTGGAGCAACTTGCTGAGCGATCAGGCTAAGCTACTGCTAACTGAGGCCGTGACAAAGGCCAACGGTGTGCCTTGGGTTCCGAATGATCCGAACGCCGAGGTGGACATAGCTGGTGCCGACAAGAAGCTGGCCGAGTGCTACAGAACACTAAAAGGCATGAACATCGAGAAGCCCATAACAATGTACAGCTATCACGTGCACAGAAGAAGGTTCGGCGAGCTGTACATGGACTTAACTAGAGCCGCCTTCTTCTACAGGACTCCCGACATGAAGGGTGGCGTGAGGCAGTGTGGCGCCACTATCTATAAGAGGGTTCTGAGAGGAGAGGCTCAGCTAACTGGAGCCGGAACTGGCACAGGTAGAGTATCCATATAACCTCTCCAAAGCTAGCTAATTTTCTCTTTTTTAGTTTTTAAATGCTCAAATTTCTGCTCCCCCTCCCCCCATCCTTGGGAGTTGATATGGCTGGTAAACACCTCTACGAGATTCTCAAATACTTCAAGCGAAACCCACTCGATATTTATCCCAAGTTCGACAACCGTATCTTCGAGCTAATCCAAGATGATGATGTAGTTGAGGAAATGCTAAGTGATTTTCCCTCCACAGTAGAAACCCTCCTCAAAGAGGCTTGGACAAAGGGAGAAAAGGTATTCCCCATTTTTTCAAATCTCGACTTACCACCGCTCAATCCTAAGGATCTCGACATCATGCTTCATGCCGGAAAGCTCGTCGCTCTAAGGGCTCAAGTTCTGAGAAAAAGCGAGACCTTCTCGCTCAAGTTCGTCCAAGGCTACCGCTGTACGCAAGACGAGTCAATGGTTCTTTATACCTTCAACTTACCGTGGAAACAGAAGGACGAGAGGCCTCCGGTTGTGAAGCAATGTGGCTCACCAAGACCCGACCCATCCTTGTCATGGTATATTGAGACAGCGTACGCTGTCGTATCCGACATCCCAGAATACTCGGGATCGAAGGAGGTAAGAGAGATCGAGGCGGTAATCCTCGGCAAGCCAAATGTCGAGAGCGTAGTGCCGGGAGACAAGGTCATCCTCTACGGTACATTGCTTCCAATCCTCGACGAAAGGAAAAGCATTGCGACCGAGAAGTTCTTCGTCTTTGGCGTTGAGAAGGAAGGAGAGGAAATCAAGATCAGCGTTGACGAGAAGAGGCTCAAAGAGATGATCAATGACCCTTGGCATGAATGGAGATTGTTGGCAAGCTTCGCCCCAGCAATCTGGGGAAGGTGGGACGACCTCAAGCGAGCAATGCTGATGTCGCTCTTGGGAGGTGTGAGGTTCGAAGAGGAAGGAATGAGGTTCAGGGACAAGATCCACTCGCTCATCATCTCGGGGCCGGGGCAAGGGAAATCAGCCATCTTTTCATTCATTGAGAGAGTGTTCCCGAGAACCTACTTGGTCAGCGGTTCTCAGTCGACAACCGCCGGTCTCGTTGCATCAGTGATCAACGAAGGCGGAAGATGGACCCTAGCAGTCGGTGCCCTAGCCCTTGCAAGCGGGGGAGTTGTTCTCATTGATGAGTTCGACAAGATAAGCAGAGAGGACATGGACAAACTGCTCGAGGCAATGGAACAAGGAAGGGTGAGCATCAACAAGGCGAGCATTCACGCGATCATAACGACCGACACGACGGTGATAGCCGTCGCCAACCCTAGGGGAGGCAAGTACGACCCCAGAAAGACCGTTGAGCAGAACATAGGCATAAAGGCCACATTGCTCTCAAGGTTTGACATAATCCTTCTTCTCCATGAGTACATCTCAGCTAATCCAAGAACACAAGACTTGTTCAACACAATGGTCAGCCTCACAGTTCTGAACAGAGGCTCTAAGGCCGACAAGCCAGCTCACCTCTACTCTCCCGAGGAAGTCGGAGGACTGATCGTGAAGGCTAGGGAAACGAGGCCGAGGCTTGGAGAGGGGGCAAAGAGGTTGATCGAGGAACACTACAGAAAGCTCTTGAAGGAATACCAGCTCAGAGAACTTAAGGCCGGAGAAATCCTTCCAATCAGCATCACTCCCAGAACTCTCGAGGCGATGCAGAGGATCGCACTGGCGAGGGCGAAACTCTGGCTCAAAGAGGAGGCCGACGAAGAAGATGCAATGGTTGCGATATGGCTGGTCGAGAAGCTGATGAAGGTGATTGGAACTGATCCCTTGACCGGCGAGCTCGATCCCTACGGCGGGATAGGGGTCGTGAAGAGGAGGGGGCAAGCAATCATTGAGGACAAGATAAGGGCATTCATACTGAAGAAGTTTGCCGAGATGGAGAAAGGAGATGTCATAACGCTCACGGCTCTTGTGAAGGGAGTTGTGAGGAAGCTCGGAGAAGAGCTGAGGATGGCCGGTCTAAGCGAGAGGGATGTGAGGGAGATTGTTGAGGAAGTGATTGATGAGCTGGACGGAGTAGTGAAGGCCGGTGCATCGGTCAAGAAAGTCGGCTCGACGCCGAAGCCTTTGATTGAAGAGGACTTCGAGATCCCGTCCTCGCCAATAGAGAGAATGCTCAAGGAGATGGAAAAACCGAGCGAGTTCCACCTCCTCGAAGGTGAACCCGTTTTCGAGGATAACTGCCCATTTAGAGAGGTTAAGCGCGGAAGCGGAGGATTCTACGTCTACTGCCACTTGAGGGCAAGCCCAATATTTGCCTTCGAAGTGAAGAAGGGACTATGCAATAAGGACAAGTGCCCGTTCTACAAGGAGTTCCTAAGGAGGGCCGGCAGAGAGGCCGAGAGGATCATTAGGGAGTTCAGAGAAGATTTCTTCTCCTTAGATGATTGAATAACCTTTCCTTGAAGGCATCAAAGCTTGCGTTCTCCTCAACCCCTTTGACCGCAAGCTCTGCATATTTTCTGTGGTTCCTCAGAACCTCCTCTATCACCTTCGCAACCTCGCTTTCATCCCTCCAGCACGGAATGCTTTCCACCACTTCGTGTGCGCCAGCGGAACACGGAAGAACTGGTACAGCGCCAAGCCACACTCCCTCCAGCGGGGCTATTCCGAAGGGTTCGTTCTTCCTTGTCAGAATCAAGGCCTTGGCTCTGGCAAACAGCTCTGCCTTCTCCTTTTCGTCCAGAATCTTCGGTATGACCTCAACGTTCTTCAGCTGTTTGGCCTTCTCCATGAACTCCCAAGCAAACGGGAATGCCGGCTTTCCGGCTACGACAAATTTCACGTCTGGCAGTTCCTTAGCGACTTCGAGGATTAGGTCTAGATTTTTGTCCCTCGCAACCCTTCCAAAGTAAACGACCATGTCTTCCTTCTCAACCTTTGGATGATATTTTGGCTTTGGTACTGGGGGATAGAGGACCTCTGACTTTATGCCGAACTTCTCGAGCAGTCTCTTTGTCCTTTTCGAGTTGGCGAAGTTGAGCGGATCTCTTGCAAGGTTTGCGTCATAGATGTAGTCCTCGACGAATTGCTTCACTCCCTCCGTAAGACTTCCGAAGACGCCTAGAGGATCTGTGTGATAGTAGTTGACGTCGAGAGGGTAAAGGATTGCATCAGCATAGGCGTTAATGAAGACATTTCCCTTGAATGGAAATTTCACCAAGTCCAGCGGGGAGAGCTCAAAGATGTGCTTATCGGGCTTTGCGAAGAACGGGAAGAACTTCTTTGCCAGCTCGTAGTTTGGCTTGTCAAGGCTGGCTAGCCAGACTTCTTGCCTTGCGTCCTTTAGTGCTTTGACAAAGGCCCATGCAACTGCTATTCCTCCGCTCAGCCTATTGGCAAATGTTGTAACAACGATGAATCGCCTTCCCATGGAACCCTAGTGGGGCTTTACCTTTGGGGTGGATCCGGAACTAAACGAAAGCGCTGTTGTCCTTCCATAATTTCAAGCTGAATGCCCAACCTCACAATCGGGGGGAGCATAATAATGCGCGACATTAGATACATCAAGGACTTAGACATACTCGTCATCAAACTCAAAGACGTCGATAGGCTAGATTACGCGGAGGAGTACGGCGACCTCATAATACACTTCAAGAACAATGAACCAGTTGAAATAGAAATACTCGATGCATCAAAGATGGTCAATGGGAAAGAAGAAAACTCATGCTGATGTTCTTTTGTTGAAGAGTAATGATCTTTCCCTTCTTTAACAAACTCAATACGATTTTTCCCTTCCAGTCGATGCCAGATATTTTATCGTTAAACTTCCTTGTCGAGGCAACAATACCTCCTAGGTCATAGATGTAGAGATAAGAGCCAATGGTAAGTGCAAGAAGGTTGCATTGCGGATCGAATGCAATATTCGATTTCCTCGATTGCTGTATTTCCCACCTCTTTTTCTCTATGGGATGAACGGGTTTACTGACATCGAAGAGATAGAACTTGTGGTAGGTAGCTACTGCAAGACGAGTGGCACATGCATCAATTGCTACCGGTGATTCGTCAAGCTTGAGACTCTCTACAATCTTCCCATTGTCCTTAGTGATGATGATTCGGCTCTTCAGTCCATCGGCAATGTACCAATAATCTTCTATCTTTGTGGGAGGTACATCTATGTAGCCTTCATCTATCTCCCATTTCTTTCTGCCATCAAAATCAAAGAATCCACACCCCATATCGCACACCAAGACACCATCCTCATCCATTGAGATAACCGATCCGAATTTTGAATTGGTTTTAAAGCGAGTTATCTGCTCTCCCTCTTTGTTCAATATAAAGACGTAGCCATCGGAGTCTATGAACCCAAATTTTTCGCAACAGTATGTCATGCCTTGCATGATTGATGTCGCGCGGACCTTACCAATTATTTCTCCGCTTGAATCGAGAATAACACCGTAGCTATGCTTGCTAATCAAAGTTAGTCCGATTTCACCGCTCTCGGAAATCCTAACGTCAGTAATCACATCTTTGAGATCGAATTCTTTGTCTTTCTTGAGACACAATTTGCTCAACGCCGAAACCCTCAAATATCAATTGAGAACATTTCTGACCTCCTCCCCACGTTTTAACGCGGGGGTTCCACCGTTAGGCTGTCATTAATTTCTTGTCAATCGAAATCGGTTTACTAGTCCCACCGCCGGTGTGCGAACGGTATATAGGACATTCAATGTAGAGAAGTCCCACCTTGTAAACTAATACTGGTTAACAAAAAGCGATGCAATAGTTCTGGGGAGAAAAGATGTTGGCAATAGTTCCTCCCTCTGCTGAAGCAATCTCTCAAATAAGGAACATCCTGATCTATGAGGACCCAGTAAGGAAGGCTCCATCCTTCCTAGGTCTTGGCGATCTAGAGCTTTGTGCGGGTGGTGAATGTATCTCTCTTGCAAAGGTTTATAAGGCGTACGAAACGCTCTCATCGAACCCTAACGCCTCAATCAATTACAATGCTATAGAGATCAGCGACAATAATCCCCTAATCAAACCGTCCGGAGAATGGCTCGACTTTCTCTCAATGATCAATCAAGTAAAGGAAAAGGTTACAAATTTTCCCAGCGGGAACAGAATAGAGGGCTTGCTCAGTACCTTGAAGTCTCTCAAAATAGCCAACCTCTATAACAACATTTCCATTGAGATCGAGGCAAGCAACGATGGCCAAGAGTGGATATCTGGTGCAATATACGTCTATAGAAGAGGAAGAAACAAGTTAGATGCTCGTCATGCACCAATTGTTTACGGCCACATAATACTTGATGGGTTCACGTACATAAGAGGAGTTGGAAAGGCTTACGGAAATCCAACATCCATAAGCGGGTTCACAAACAACATTTTGATATTTGCATTGCCGCCAAACAGCAAGATGTACCTCTCGCTATTTCCATTCGTCTTCTGATTTTTTCTCAAACATTAAGGGAAACTTTGAGGATCCTCTTTGTTCATGGGCATGGAAGGAAGGTTCTTGAAGATTTCAAGAGGATTGAAGACGAGATACTTGATCTGGCAAAACGATTGGGTTTGGAAATCGGCATAGTTTACACACCTCGATCACTCAACGAAGTTGATGCGATCAACGATTTGAAGCCGTTTGGTTTTGCTTTTGCTGACAACGGCGCCTACCAGTTTCTCACGGGAAGCTGGGAACACTCGCTGATCCTTAGGAAGGATCGGGTTGAGAGATGGTTCAACACTTTCGCCGAATTCCTCGAGCGGTTGGATTACGACGAGTACGCTCTGCCGGACTTGCCTGTGCACGGCAAGGAATTTGCGCCGAGGGAGGAGCGGCTGAACAGAATCGCCGAATCCGCCAGACTTCACGCTGAGTTCCTAGACCGCTATGGCCTCCCGAACTGGGTCCCAGTTCTGCAGGGCTACGAGATAGACGAGTACGAGCTCTCATATCAGCTACTCAAGGACTTCGGTATCGAATCCAACTTCTACGCTGTTGGTTCTGTCTGCTCTCGAAAGAAGACCAAAACGCTGATCCCGTTCGTCCAGCAGTTCCTAGACTCGTGCTGTGAACAGGTTCGCCGATTTCACTTTTTCGGACTGAACTTCCGAGCGGCGAAACCGTTCAGAAGACATCCAAGGCTGTACTCAATTGACACGGGCGCTTGGGCCCATGCTCTGCGATGGCGCTGGAGAGACATCGCTAAGTCTTTGGGCTATTCCGATGAAGAGATAAAGAGGATGAAGTATAACAGAGCCGAAAAGCTGAAAGCCGTACTCAAGCACATCTTGCTATCTTTTTCAGATACACATTCCAAGTTGACCTCTTCCCCGTGTTAAAGCACGAGGGAGAGGTCAACGCTATTTGAATACTTTTTGTTTATCCAAAAAGGCTCTTCGGATCAAGACCCTTCTTTTTGAGTAATCTTTCAAGGTAGGGGTTCCTCAGCTTCTTTGCACCCTCGCTAGTGTAGAAGCTTGTCAAGGCGTGAGCCCTCTTCCTTGCGGCGCTGAAGTTCTCTATCTCTGTGTTCCAGCCAACCACTCTCATCTTTGTAATTGCTGGTGCACCGCATATCGGACACTTGTCGTAGATGCCTATTCCGGAGTGCCCGTTCTCGCAGGCCCACATTGGCGGACTCCAGCTGAAGTAAACAACAGCTTTCTCTCTCCCGTCTCCTATGCTCAGCACTTGCTTCACTATCTTGAAGGCGGTCTCGTAGTCGTAGGCTTCGCCTATGTAGAGGTGCGCCATTACTCCTCCTGTGAACTTTGGTTGAACTAGTGCCTCGATTTCCATCCTAGCCATTAGCGGTATCTCGCCCCAGTACGGTACCACGGTATTGCTGTAGATGTCGAGAGGCACTCCCTTCTCATCTAGGCTTGGATCGGGGTTCGGTGGTAAGACCTTCCTTAGCGTCTCTCTCCACTCTGGATGCTGTTCCCAGTCTTTCCAGAACAGTTTGCTTGCGGCTGTTTCTGCCGGACTTTCCTCAACGTTAACCGGCACGTTGTATTCCTCGCTCAACTCCTCAGCAACGTTAACCACTTCTTCAACCATCTTCCTCATCAGCCATCCAGCCTTCTCTGCTTTCGCGAAGTCAGCCGGTATGCCACCAAAGCCCCAAACCGTGTAGTCCTCATCCATGAGGATCAGCGCGGCCTCCGGCAATCCAATCAACGTTATCGTGGCGAAGTAAGCGCTGAATTCTTGCTTGTTGAGATATTGCTTTATCATGTAGTAGAGATCTGGCAAATCGTATAGGGCTTCTATCATTCTGTGGTGAAGGACGAGGTATTCTCCAACTTCCCTAGCCCTCTCCTTCAGTATCTCGAAGAACTTCTCTTGGTCTCCGTTTGCTTCGAGGGCATACCTCGGTAGGTTGAGACCAGCAATCGTTAGAGAACCAGTTACGCTTATTGTGGCAAAGACTCCCTTAGCCGCCTTCTCGTTCTTCTTTGCCGTCTCCCTCAAAGCCTCCAAGGATGTGAGGACCTTCTTCTGCTTCTCCTTGTCAGCGATGAACCTACAGCAGAATGCGGTAGTGCTTGTGGGGTCGAAGACCGCGGAATTTAGCCAGTAGGTGAAGCCTCTGAGGGTCATTGCCTTTCCAACTAGTTCGAACAGTTCTGGGTCTCCCTCTATGACCTTGAACGCGCCGTTGGCATACGCGCCTCTGGTCGAAGCGAATATCGTGTGAACGGGGTAGGTGAAGGGTCTTCCCATGGCGTCGCCCCTGATGTAGTTCTTCAGCACTCCCTTCCATACCTCGATTGCCTCATCAATGTACTCGTTGTAGTAGCCTGCTGGCTTTCCACCTACATAAGCAAGTCTGGCAAGTTCGCCCTTGTCATAGGCACCAGCACCTACCAACTCTAGGAACGATATCGTCATGTTTGTGAATGGGCTTTCGGCACCTCTGAATTCCATGTTTACTTCGTAGAAGAAGCCCTGCATCCCTTGTTCGATCTCTTCTGGACTTAGCTTCTCGTTCCTTGTGAAGGGCGCCAAGTACAATGGTATGTCTCCAGCGCCTTGTGCACCTGTCCAGTAGTGTTGCATCATGTTCATGAAGTTAGAGAAGTGAAGGGCGGCTACATGATAGTGCTTGGCTGGTCTTGCCCATACGTTTCTAGTTCTCAAACCTTTCTGGAGAACCCTAACTAGATCATTGCCGTTGCAGTAAGGTTTAATGATACCTTGTGGCATCTTGTGAATGTACCACTCTCCCCTCTGATGGCCAGCAAAGTAGGAAGTCGGCAATGGAGGCCTCTCGGCTATCTGTTGCCAGAGGTACCTCTCCGCGGCTTCAACAATCATCTTCGGTACGATGCTAAACTCATTGGCATTAACCTTGCGTCCGACTAGGTCAGCAACGATTTGCGCTAAGTTCTGACCATATTTGCCGAACTTTGAGAGGCGCTTGTAGACTAGTGGCTCTGGTTCGGCATGAGCCTCCTTCTCACCTGTTACTATGTGAAGTTTACTCCACTCTAGCGTCTCATCTTCGTTCTTTGGTTCCGGCAAAAGCTTGAGAGGAATTCTGCCCGGATTTCTCAACCTAAAGGATACTGCCATGTTCTCACCGGCACCGGAGATTGGGGGTTCTCCCGAGTTTTTTCCACGCCCTCTGTTACCTGTTAGACACTTGCATAACATTTACCACTCGGTTAGGAAACGAGCGGTAGTATAAGTTACCTCCAGCTCACCGGTGTCAATTGTCGAACACGAATCGAGTTAAACTGATTAGATTCGAGGGAATTGCTATGGGACAAAACAAAAGCGATTTCATCTATCTTGTGTCAACGTGTAAGCCCAGGGAGATCAAGTATCCGCCTCTCTCGCTTAAGTTAGATGCGATCTTTGATTCAGCCGTTATTGTTGTTGCAAAAACTGTTGAGAGAAGCGAGGTCGATGAAAAATGCCTCATCAAGAGTCTCTTAGAAATTGGGCAGAAAGACGCGACATTTGCATATGCCCTAAGCATTGTTTACTTCAATTGTGAGTCGGTAAGACGCTTCCTCAAGGAGGAGTGTAAAGACAGCCTAAGGGATGTCTATCTAGAGAATTTGAAGTATCTGCTCTACAACATGTTCTTTGGAGGAATCTAAAGTTATTACAGGGGGAAATATTGCTTTTATCTAACTTGGGTCGATCTGCCAGTCTGCGAACCGATAAAATCAAAATTGCACACAGGGAATTCCACCTAAGCAATGTCTACCTAGTTGGAAAATTTGAGAGAATAGGAAGGTATGCAGACCTTTATCCTGGCTCAAACATGCTAGGAATCACCTTCGCTCTCACCAATAAGACATATAGTATTGTCTTGGGCATGGACATGTCAATAAGGTTCGGGTTGTTCGGATCGGGCATAAATGCGCTCTCTGTCCTACCTGATGGATCATTCATTGTGGGGAATGACTCTAATCTAGCGATTTTAAAACCAGACGGAAGCATTGTTCCATTTCTTTCATTTTCTCAAAACACGAGTTTCGGCCTTCCCGATATTAGTGGGAATGCCTTCATCGTCAAAAGAATAGACACAAGCGGCATAGATACTGTGGAGTCCGTGTGCTTCGGAACGTTTAATGGGCCAAATCCTCCGACAAGGCTAGACCAAACAACATATACATGTGTCCAACCATCTGGCAATATTGTTTCCTTGGCGACAGACGGAAAATACGCATACATACTCTACTCAAGCAGTCCTTCTATATTTCTTGACATCTATGATATTGAGACGAAGGAGGCAGTTGCAACAAAAACAAAGGTAGGAACAGGTGCAACTCCCGGAATTGTCGAAGGACAAATCAAAAGAGATGTCATGACAAACAAGCTGTTTATGGCCACATTGGATTTGGAGAACAAAAAGATCAATCTATATGAGTTAAGGTCGGGAACAGCAGAGAAAGTGGCTGACATCCAATCAGTTAACATTATCCGGGGTGGCGGGGTAAACT
>Ga0256831_1000441_pt1 | contig 21530 bp, 14 predicted proteins | sample 132544metaG_FD_189087 | JGI IMG/M metagenome (GOLD analysis project Ga0256831, IMG submission 189087) | Hydrothermal vent microbial communities from Lau Basin, Pacific Ocean - 132-544 | ecosystem: Environmental > Aquatic > Marine > Hydrothermal vents | place: Pacific Ocean: Lau Basin | collected... | reverse complement strand
GCTTGTAGATTACGAAGAGTTTATGAGTAAACACAGGTAATGAGAATTGTAAAACTTTCGAAAAGAGCTTCTGTAAAACTTGATTTATTACTTGAATATTTAGAATCAGAATGGTCGGTTAAGGTGAAGCACAATTTTATAAAAAAACTTGACAAAGCACTTAAACAGATTCAAAAGTATCCTGAAAGCGGTAAAAAAACGCACGCAATAAAAGGGCTTCGCAAACTTGTTCTAACCAAACAAACTTCACTATATTATCGGTTCAATTCTAAAGAAATAAGCATTGTTACATTATTTGATAACAGATGGAGCCAGATAAATTGAAAAAAGAAATTAAATAACATTGTCAGAGTAAAATTAATTTTACAAAACGTATCATTCTAAAATAGCATTTAAAATTAATGCAACTCATTCCATTAAACAGAAATAAAAAAGCTAAAACCGATTCGGAGCTACTCGAAACGTTTCTGAACAATAACAATCAGGAAGTTCTCGGGGAGTTGTATTCGCGTCATATGCATTTGGTTTACGGGGTTTGTTTAAAGTATTTTAAAAATTCCGAAAAAGCCAAAGATGCGGTAATTGAGTTGTACGAAAAAGTTTTGGTTGAGGTTGGTAAACACGAGGTTGGCAATTTTAAAAGCTGGCTGTATGTAGTTGCCAAAAACTACTGTTTAATGGAGCTGCGAAAAACCAAACCCGGCAACACGGTTTCGGTCTCATCGGAAAAAGAGATGGAAATTTTTATGGAAAAAGAGGTCGACCTGCATCCTCTTGACGAAGAACAAAATGCAGCTCTGGAAAAAGCACTTGCAAACTGCATCGAAAAATTAAAGGCAGAACAACAACAATGTATCAGGCTTTTTTATTACAAAAACCGCTGCTACCACGAAATTGCAACGACTTTAAACATCGAGGAGAAAAAGGTAAAAAGCTTTATTCAAAACGGAAAAAGAAATTTAAAGATTTGTTTGGATAAACAAAAATGAACGATAACAAAACACATATCAGCAGAAAAGATTTTTTCAGGTATCTGAAAAATGAGATGACCGACAGCGAACGCAATGCTTTTGAAAAGGAGTTGCAAAAACACCCTTTCGAAGCCGAAGCACTGGAAGGTTTCTCCGGTTATAAACCTGAAAATATTGAAAACGATTTAAATGATTTACAAAAACAAATTGCTCCTGTAAAACAAAAAAACAGATTCCGTTTTATGGCAGCAGCAGCCACTATTTTGCTGCTAATTACTGCCGGAGTAATTTGGATGCAGATTCAAACAGAAAACAAACCGTTGCAAACTGTTGAAACCAAGCCGGTTGAAAAAACTGAAAAGAGTGCAGAAAAATACAAACCGCTAAAAAAACAGACTGTTCAGTCCGAAGTTGATGAAGAAACTAAAATGGTTGAACAACCGGTTAAAAGAGAGAAAAGCCCGGAAAAAGAGACTGCAAAATTACCCCAAAAGAACGCTGCCAGAAGCAAGAAAAAAACAGAAGATAATGTGTCCACAAAAAATGCACACCAAGTGTTAATGATTGTTGAAGATTTTGATTCCGACGAAACGGAAATAAATGAGGACAATGATAAATTTCGAACAGCAAAAAGTGCGCAACAACGAAAGGCAACAACCAACAGCAAATCTTTTTCAGGAGCTGCCGTTACCGCACAGGCACCGGTTGCTGCACCTGTCGCGGCAGTAGCTCCCGAAGGAAAAATTGTCGAAGACTCGGATGCCCGTCCTGTTACCGGGTTAAATAAATACAATGCGTATTTAGATTCAACCGCCGTTTTACCAGCCAATTATAAAAAGCGAAAAGAAAAAATTAGAGTAAAATTTGAAATCGATACAGAAGGAAATCTGTACAACTTTCAAAATATAAACAGAGCCGACACGCTCCTGTTTAACAAAGCCTGCGAAATAATTAAAAACGGCCCGCACTGGAGTCCTGAAATTAAAGACGGAAAACAAATAGCCACAACTGTTGAGCTAAAAGTTATTTTCAGAAAAAAACAAAAGAGATAATTCGTATACCTCTTTCTGATTGAAAAAAAATGGCAGACCTGTAAGCCGGGTTCTGTAATCGCGATAAACATCGCGACCCTTTATCATTTATCTAGTCAAAACATTGCTGTTTTGCTCCTGCAGCCTACCCCTCCCGACTTCTTCGTGCGTCAAAGAAACAGAGCGGGCAGCTCCGTTGTACCGCAACAGCGGCAAACAATCGGGATATATTTGGCTTTGCAACCCGTGAGACGTACGGCCGGCTGTGTTACCACTTCCGCCGGTGCGCTTTTACCGCACCTTTTCACCCGTTCCCCAAACCGACACGTCGGTTAGGGGTGGTTATTTTCTGTTACGTTGCTATCCCCTTTCAAAGATCTTCCCGTTAAGAAGCACGGTGCCCTGCGTTGCCCGGACTTTCCTTACCGGCAATAAATGCCGGCACGATAAAGCGGTCTGCCGCCGCAAAAGTATAAAATTTGTTTTATCTTTACTTTTATTCATTTAAAAAATAATTATGCGCACATTTAGTACCTTTTCAAAACTGTTTTTAGTAGTTTTTATTCTGTTTTTCTCTTCGTGTAATTCGCATACAAAAAATAAAAAAACCGCCGAAAATCCTGATAAAGAAAACTGGATTCAACTTTTCAACGGGAAAGATTTAAGCAACTGGGACATTAAATTCACCGGTCATAAACTGGGCGATAATTATAATAATACATTTCGTGTTGAAGATGGAATGCTCCGTGTGAGTTATAAAAACTGGGATAGTTTTAATGGCGAGTTCGGTCATATTTTTTACAAAGGAGTTTTTTCGAATTACAGGCTCAGAGTGGAATACCGTTTTGTTGGCGAACAGGTAAAAGGAGGTCCCGGCTGGGCTTTTCGGAATAACGGAATTATGATACACGGGCAAAGTGCCGAGTCGATGGAGTTAGACCAGAAATTCCCAACATCAATAGAAGTTCAACTGCTTGGAGGAAGTGGAAAAGGCGAACGACCAACTATGAATGTTTGTACACCCGGAACGAATATTGAAATGGATGGAAAACTAATTACCAGACACTGTACACCTTCTAAATCGAAAACCTACAACGGCGACCAGTGGGTTTCTGTTGAGGTAGAAGTACACGGAGGAAAAGTAATTCGCCACTTTATTGACGGGAAAGAGGTAATGCATTACGAAAAACCGCAACTCGACCCCAACGACCAGTATTACAAAAAACTGCTGCCCGCCAACGGCGATAAGATACTTACCAAAGGAACAATTTCGTTACAAGCCGAAAGTCATAATACCGATTTCAGAAAAATAGAATTATTGGTTCTCGACGATTAAATAACACAATTCTATTAAAGCCCAAATCAGATAGAAATTCAGAGCAAAAAACAGGCATAAAGCTATTTGGTTTGAGTATAAATTATTCAACCGTTGCAACAATTTAAAATAGTTTGTGCTATTTTCGGCTAAAATTAATTACACTTTTCCTGCAATGAATAAAGTTAACGACATTCTCTCTTTAATCGACAGTTATATTGGTGGTTCGCAATGGTTTGTTTTCCTGTTACTGGGAACCGGAATATTTTTCACCATCTACCTGAAATTTCCACAATTCCGCTATTTAAAACATTCGCTTCGCATTGTTCGGGGCAAATTCGACAAAGAGGGCGACGTTGGCGACACATCGCATTTTCAGGCGTTAACAACTGCACTTTCGGGAACTGTGGGTACAGGAAATATTGCCGGTGTGGCACTTGCTATTCACCTTGGCGGACCGGCGGCACTTTTTTGGATGTTGGTTACCGCAGCAGTAGGAATGACCACTAAATTTGTGGAAGTTACACTCTCGCACAAATACCGCGAAACCGCTGCCGATGGCTCTATATCGGGCGGCCCAATGTACTATATGAAAAACCGGTTAAACATGAAATGGCTGGCAGCTATTTTTGCCGTTGCAACCGTTCTCTCTTCGTTTGGAACAGGTAGTTTACCACAAATAAACAGCATCTCAAATTCGCTGTTTCAAACTTTCGGAATAAAACATATGGTAACCGGTGCAATACTTGCAGCACTTCTTGGACTGGTAATAATTGGCGGAATAAAACGTATTGCCAAAGTTACATCAACACTGGTTCCGCTTATGGCTGCCGTCTATTTTATTGGTGCAATTGCCGTTATCGGATACAATTATCAAAATATAATTCCATCGTTAGAAGCAATTGTAACCCATCTGTTTACCGGGTCGGCAGCAGCCGGTGGCTTTCTTGGAGGAAGCATTGCTTTTGCATTTAATCGCGGCGTAAACCGCGGCCTCTTTTCGAACGAAGCCGGACAGGGTTCGGCACCAATTGCACACGCGGCAGCACGTGCGCACGAGCCCGTTTCCGAAGGACTCGTTGCTCTGCTCGAACCATTTATCGATACCATTGTAATTTGCTCGCTTACCGGAATGGTACTCCTTTCGTCGGGCGTGTGGACCGAAAAAATTGAGAACAAATTTCAGGAAGCCGACCTCACCGTTTTAGCCGGAAACTACTCCGACAAAAACAAAGCCGACACCGAAAAACTGTACCACTTTTTAGCCGGCGAAGAACAGCTTAAACAATTTACCGGAGACCTAACTGTTGTTAACGGAGTTATTGAAAATCAACCCACAATTATTCACGCACGCTCGGTAGCCGAAAACGTAAGAGTTTGGGTAAACAAACAGCCCTACAACGGAAAAATTCAGTTTAACAATGGTAAACTTGTCGCGCAAGATGGAGTTTCACTCACCGGAAAATCGCTACTGCACAGTGCCCCTCTCACTACGGTGGCATTCACCCGCAGCTGGTTTGGCGAATACGGAAAATACATTGTCTCCATCGGCCTGCTTATGTTTGCTTTTTCAACCGCCATAAGCTGGTCGTATTACGGCGACCGCGCCATGACCTACCTCTTCGGAGTAAAAAGCGTAGTCTATTTCCGGCTAATTTATGTCGTCGCATTTTTCTTCGCATCGTTCGCCGACACTACAATTATCTGGACACTTTCGGGCATCACCATCGCACTTATGACCATTCCAAACCTGTTCGGCATCCTCTCCCTCTCGAAAGAGATGAAAAGCGAAGTTAAGCTGTTTTGGAAAGAGTACGCCAAACGATTCCCCGGCGAAAAAGTACCCAAATAATATTTTATTTTGCGCCCGGGCGGGCTTTCCGTACTACCGGTTTTGCGCCATTCCGGTGGTTGTAGGCAATCCGTGTGCTTCCTCCGGTCGCAGCCGTTTGCCAACAACCACTCGGCCGGCTCTGCAACAGGGTATCACTCCAATCCCTGGCGCAGCGCCTGTACACACTGCCTCAATTGCATCTAACCGGTTAACACACGAAAGGCAGAAAAAAACAATTCAAAAATCACAAAAAGTTACCCTTGTATTATTTATGTGAAGTAATTAAAAATACACGACTCTTTTTTTGCCATATATTTCGATAATTTTACTTTTGTTTTTGAAGAATTTATACGGACCTCTTTTGGCTCTGCCGGTTTTCTTCGATAAACTTAAAACATTACTTATGAATATCAACAAAACCTATTCAACAGTTCAACTTGTTTCGCTGGTTGCATTACGTATGATTGTGGGATGGCACATTTTATACGAAGGAGTTTCGAAAATGCTTTTACCCAACTGGACTTCGGCTAATTTTTTAAACGAATCGCAATGGATTCTATCAGGCGTAGCACATTGGATTGTTTCGAACAGTGCAGTTTTAAACGCTGTCGACTTTCTAAATATATGGGGATTAATTGCAATCGGGCTGGGACTCATCCTCGGACTGTTTACCCGGACTGCCTCAATTGCCGGTGCGCTGCTTGTTTTTCTCTACTATTTAAACAATGCACCAATTATTGGTATCGAATATTCGGTTCCAACCGAAGGAAGCTATTTAATTGTTAGCAAAACATTAATCGAAGCCGTTGCCCTATTTGTACTTTATCTCTTCCCTACCGGAAAGATAATTGGATTAGATGCTTTCATCTCCCGCTATTTCAACAAAACCAAATAAATTGAAAAACAATGACGAAAGAAATAAATAAACAACCGCAAGAAAAACAGCCATCACAATCGCGAAGAACCGTATTAAAAGCGCTGGCAGGCATTCCTGTTCTCGGATATTTTGGTTACGAGTTGATGCATAAAATATCGGTTGATAAAAATAAAAGTGCCGGATTAATAAAAGAACTTGGGCTCGACGATTTACAAGCACCAAAGGAAATTACCAATGCAGCCGACGGTAAATTACTCAGAATAGGAATGATTGGATTCGGCAACCGTGCAACAGCATTGGCAAGAGCACTGGGGTTCGCAAGCTCTTCGAAAATAGAATCGATGCAGGAAAACGGAACCATTAAAGAGTGGCAACAGCAAGACAATCTGAATGTTGCCATTGTAGGTATTTGCGATGTATTCGACCTTCATGCAAAAAAAGGACTTGAGGTGGCAGCTTGTAAAACACCTGCAGGAAACGGAAAACCGTCGGAACTTCCGGTAAAACGTTACCGCACCTATAAAGAGATGTTGCAAGACGACTCTATTGATGCTGTAATTGTGGCTACTCCCGACCACCACCATGCACGAATTACCACCGATGCCGTAAAAGCAGGCAAACATGTGTATTGCGAAAAGAGTATAGCACTTACCGAAGACGAGCTAAACGAAGTTTATACGGCAGTAAAAAACAGCGACCGCGTTTTTCAACTGGGGCACCAGATTACGCAAAACGCCATTTTTCAGCAGGCAAAACAGATTATTAAAAAAGATATTTTAGGGAAAATTACACTGGTTGAAACAACAACCAACAGAAATACTGCCAGCGGTGCCTGGATTCGGAATCTCGATGCCAATGGAAAACCAAAACCCGGCGACCTGAATTCAATAGACTGGGATCAGTGGTTAGGAAACCGGCCAAAAGTGCCGTTCTCACTCGACCGTTACTACAACTGGACCAAGTTTTTCGACTACGACACAGGAATGTTGGGACAACTATTTTCGCACGAATACGATGCTGTAAATCAACTTCTTAGAATGGGAATTCCAAAATCGGCAATGGCTTCGGGAGGTATTTACTACTGGAAAGACAATAGAGATATTCCTGATACGCTCAATGTTTCGTGGGAATATCCCGAACGGAATATGACTCTTATTTATAGCGCAAGTTTGGCAAACAGCCGTCAGCGCGGACGAGTCTTTATGGGGCACGATGCATCGATGGAACTTGGTGGCTCGCTGACCATTACTGCCGACAACAACTCGACAAAATATAAGGATAAAATTAAAGACGGAACCATTGACACAAGTAGCCCGATGATTGTAGTTAATCCGGGCTCCGGCGACATTGATGCAGTTACTTCGGCCACCGAAAAATATTATGCATCGCGCGGATTAACGTCTACTGTAATTAACGGAAAACGTGTTGATGTAACTCATCTTCATGTAAAAGAGTGGATAAACTGTATTCGTCACGGAGGCACAACAAGTGCAAATATTGAACGTGCTTTCGAAGAGGGTGTTACCATTTTAATGGCTCAAAAATCGTATGTCGAAAAGCGGCGTACCGAATGGGATCCGGTGCTTCGTAAAATTGTGTAATGCAGTTTCTTTGAGTGGAATTTTAATTTCAGTTGGCTTTTACTAATCGGTTTTTTGACAAGATACAAGGCAAGAAGTTCACGAATGTAATCACATTTCATTTTCTATAAAATCATTAAAAAGAACAAAGAAATTGAAATTTCAGAATTCTACATCAACGAATGGACGTGAAACACGGCTGAATGAATAGCGAATTCCGCCAAGAAAAAAAGCCACAATTACAAATAGAAAACTTGACCTTTGGAAACCAATGAGACGAAACGAAAAGAGGATTATCAACAAAGAGGTAATTAGAGAAATATTGCAAAAGGCTCAAATTTGTAGAATTGCAATATTTGCCGATGAATATCCGTATATAGTTCCAATGAATTACGGTTACAGAAACAGTGTTTTATACTTACATAGTGCATTAGAAGGTAGAAAAATTGAGTTGTTAAAACAAAACGGTAACGTCGGGTTTGAAATAGAACAAGAACACAAAGTGTTAAAAGATGAGTTATCTTGTAACTGGACAACAAAATACCGTTCCATAATTGGCTATGGAAATATTGAATTGATAAGCGACAAAAAACAGAAAGTTGACGGACTAAATGTTATTATGGAGCATCACGGGAAAAAAGAAAATGTTTACAATGATAAGGCCGTTGATAATGTGATTGTTCTTAAGTTACATATAAAAGATTTGACTGCAAAACAATCAGGGCAATGGTAAAAGTTTAACTTGAATAAAACATATATCGCCATCAAAAGCTAAATACAAAACGTGTTTTTGTAGAAATTGAACTGTTTCGCGGTCTTTTACAATTTGACGGTCTGTCAGCTGACGGATAATATTATAAACAACAAATTGGCTACATACAGAATTGAAAGTCCTGCACCTTTAATCTCATTCTTTACATAAATCGTTAGGTTTAATTAAGCAATGAATATGAACAGAAGAAGTATAAAAGTATTATCGATACTAATAGCAATAGCTTTTATCTCTTGTAATAAACAGGATATTCCTAACAAAAAATCTGAATGGATAAAAAATGCTTTCATTAGTTTCGAAAGTGGCAACTATCCAGGAATTAAAGCAATTTCGTGGTGGAATGAAAATTGGGAAGACGGCAGAAAAAAGGTCAAATTACGGATTGATTCCTCGCCTGAAAGCCTCGATGCATACCGACAAAGTATTAATTCTCACACATTTATCACCAATTCAAATTTACAAAATGGTAAATTGGCTGCACCTGTTAGTGGTATTTACCATTCTGCTTTCCCCGATTTTGGCGGAACAGAAGATATTGTTACTTCTGATAGGATTAATGAATTTATTGAATTGGCTGACAAAGACATTGTTTGGGCTTATTTCTCGAATAATTGGACTGATGGAGTTAATTTCCCATTTGAAGCAGTCAGGACAATATCATCAACAGGAAAAATACCATTTATCCGACTTATGCCACGAACCAACTATGAAGAATACGTTGCTGACACCCTTTTTTCGATGCAAAAAATTATTGATGGAGATTTTGACGGTGAACTTACACAATGGGCAAAAGATGCGGCCAATACAAACATTCCGCTTCTTGCAGAATTTGGAACAGAAGTTAATGGTAGCTGGTTTCCTTGGAATGGGCTATACAATGGCGCAGGAAAGACTGATGCTTACGGAGATACCTCAATTGCAGACGGTCCCGAAAGATTCCGTGATGCTTACCGCCATATCATTGATATCTGTAGAGAAAACGGAGCAACAAACATAACTTGGTTTTTCCACATAGACGCTGATAGTGAACCTATTGAGGTATGGAATGATTTTGAAAATTATTATCCAGGCGATAATTATATTGATTGGATTGGAGTTAGTGTATATGGCCCACAAGAAGAAGGCGATGAATACCGCGATTTTTCTGAAACTTTGGATAAAGTTTATCGACGAATGACGAAACTTACCGATAAGCCCATGGCTATTTTGGAATTTGGTGTAACAGAAATAAAATAAAACTATCTGCTAAAAGCTTCTCCAATCCTAAAATAGAGGCCCCAATCTTGTTTCCCAACAGCCACATCCATACCAACATTAATATTGCGTGAACGAATTGCATTAAATCGAATGCCGGTGCCAATAGCAGGAAGAAGCCCGCTGTATTTATCGCCTTTTAAATTTTCGGTGGCAACTGCTACGCCGCCAAAAGCAACCATTCCCCACCTTTTGTAGAAATTCCAACGGTACTCCGATTGAATATTATACACCTGATTTCCTCTATATTTTCCGTTGCTATAACCTCGTAAATCGTCGCGTCCAACAATATTTTGTCCCGAAAATGGTACGTCACCAACCGAAAGAACACTATAAAAACGGGCCATTATTAATGCATGCTGTGTAAGCGAAAAATATTTGTTAAACTCCATTGCAATTCGGTGATACTGGCTCGATGAACCCAACGCATTTAGAAACGAATACGTATCAAATTTTGCATTCATACCAGATTTAGTATTCATTATATAATCGCGGCTATCGTATTCCGAAACAAAACCTATCCCCATTAATTTGTCGGTTTCTTCAGGTATGAGGTCGGTTGCAAAATTGGTTACTACGTGCGAATAAGACATTCTTACTCCTAAAAATAAGTTCTTTATTATCTGCCTTTCTCCTGCCAACTCAAGGTAATTGAATTTCGTATTATACTCTAAGAAAGCACCATCGTTTTTCAAATCGAAATAATTAAAAATAAAATCGGGGTAATTAATATATGTTTGAAATTCAACGTTTCCGGCAAAATACATAAAATTTGTTCGCCATTTATCCTCATTAAAATAGTTTTTCGTAAAAAGGCCGGCAAAATAGGTTCCGTTCATAAAATAAGAGCCCATTACTCCAACTACAGATACGGGCGAAATCGTATCACTTTTATCGACATTATAATATGCATTGGTCATTATTCCTATTTGAGCGCCAAACGATTTGTTGTACGATACAATTGGGATTGCTGCTATATTTACTGCTTTTTTGGGTTTTTGGCAAAATGCTGAAAACCCGATGAATACAAATAGAAATAGTAAAAGCTGTTTCATTCGTTTGAAATTTTGAATCAAAGCACAAGATAAAAAAAATAGTGCTCTAACTTAATTCTGCTTCTGTGTTTGAAGTCTTTTATAACAAAAGTGTTTCGTTGCTTTAATTAAAGGTAATTGTAACGTATTGAACTAAAAATCTTTGGATCAATTTGTTTTGGGGAATTCAGACACTCTTGAATTGCATTTTTCTGATATTCTCAATTCATTTAGCTTTTTGGAGTTTTTAACTATAAGTATGTACTTAACTATAATCCTCCGGGGCCGGATATAATTTTCTTGCTTCTAAGAATGGTTACTACAGCATCAACAATTTGGTCGTCTTCGAGCATAGCATAATTAAAAATAACATCGAAATCGTTATTTCTGGCTCTTCTTCCAATCACTTTTTCAATAAACGAATCGCGTTTGCTGTCCATACTTGTAATATAATCGGAAGCTTCCGACCTGCTGAATTCGTTAATTTGCATCAATCGATTAATTCGCCATTCTGCAGGTGCTTCAAGTCGAATGTTTAGTTTATTTGGTACGTTTCTCAGAATAACTCCGGCCGACCGCCCCACAATAATATTGCGCCCCTGATTGGCAAGTCGGCAAATAATTCCTTTTAATGTTTTTATGAGGTCGATATCCGAAATGTCGTAAATGGTTTCATTAATAAATGCCTGTGCAACTTCGTTTAGAAGTTGAATTGCTTTTTCCGAATCGGCAAAATTTCCCTCTTCAATTTCTGAAATCATTTCGGAAACCACTTTTGCAAAAAGGTTTTTGTCAACCCATTTCCATTCGGCATCGGTTTTTGTTTCCGACATATAACTGTATCCGGTTAATATTTTCGAGAGTTTTATGGCAATGCGATGTGCAGAACAACCCGCCTGCCTCGAGATGGTTACAACCGGCCCCGGAAAATCTCCCGTTTCAAGATTATAACACTCTATGTTGTTTAAATACTTATTTATTGATTTTTCCATGGTAAGTTTAAGTCAGTTTGTTTTTCTGAAATTATAATCAAAAATAGTGTATTTAGACCTTTATTTTTCGGTTATGTGGCATATTTTTAGATGTTGTTCAGCAGAACTTTTTTTATTAAACATAGTCGTGTTACAGCAACTACGCACTTTTGTGCATTTATAGCAAAGCAACACCAAACACCCTATAAATTCATTGGTTTTCCCCCATTACTTTGCCTGAAAAGTTAACCGCAACCCCAGGCTACACAATTAACTCTTCAAGGTTAAAAAAAGCATCTGGTATTTACGTAGTGTATTCTGGTATTATTTCAGAGTTTTTTCGTTGAGATTTTTTAAAAATATCGGGGAGATGTAAATATCTCTTTCAGTCGTGTAATTTCATACGAGATCATAACTTCGTGTGTTAGCCCTGTATAATTCCCAAGATTCCCGGTTGTGAAATCAATGGCATATCCAATTCGTAATTTGTTGTTAAAAATCCATTGCGAAATAAAACCGTAAGAACCACCAGTACTTAATTTAGTGCGAAACATGGCTCCTAACCATAGTTTTTCTTTGAGCAAAAAATTAGCTGTCACATCGAATTGGACGGGTGATCCAAGAGTTAATTTCATTAAACCGGTTGGTTTAAACTTTATGTCTTCCGACAGGTTAAAAACAAATCCCCCAATCATATAAAAATGTCGCAATTCAGATTGAACAGAGTAGTTGTTTATGTTTAAATCGAAATCATTTTGAATAATTTTAGGAATGGATATGCCAATGTAGTATTTCTGTTTATTTGTTAAGAAAGCCCCTACTCCAAAGTTAGGCATAAACTTCTGATCGACTTCGCCTTGAAACTGATTATCGTTACTATCAACCAACTTGTAATCGTTAAAATTATGCGAATAATTTGTAAATCCTGCTTTTAGTCCAAGTCGCAACAATGTCCCTTTTTCATCTATTAATAATTTATAGGAGTAGTCGCCGTAAAGTCCAAAACGTTTCTCTCTAAAAACTACATCGCTAATAACTGATAATCCTAATGCTACTTTCTCTTTTTTACCTACAGGCGACTGCATTGCAAAAGTATAAGTTTTGGGAGCACCTGGCATATCTACCCACTGATGGCGTCCTAAAACTAAAAAACCAAGACTCTCCCAAGAACCTGTGTAGGCAGGATTTATAACCTGAGTATTAAACGAATATTGGGTGTACATTGGGTCCTGTTGTGCAACAGATATTTTAATTGAGATTAAAAGAATCAAGATTAAAATAAACCTTTTTATATTATTATATATTTTCATTTTATGCTAAAGTTAGTATTGCACTATTAAACATTATTTCCCATAATTTAAAAATAGTGGTCCTTTTATTGGTTTTTTGCTTTTATCTTTCAAATCTAAGATATAGAAATAGGTTCCCGGACTTAATTTATCTGAACCAACTACTCCCGATTGATTCGATTTGCCATTCCACCATGCATCTGTTCCATATTTTGACTCGTCGCCGTAACCTTCTAACTTATAAACCAAAATCCCCCAACGATTGTAAACCTCAAATACAGCATTTGGAAAGTTCTCTAAACATGAAATTACGAAGTAATCATTAACATTATCATCATTCGGAGAAAATCCCTCGGGGATAAACAGCGTACATTCATCTTCAACATCAAGGTAATTAGGGAAACCATCATTGTCATCATCTTCATTATTCTTGCTTTCAATGGTCGAGAGTTTTCCATCGTTGTCATCATCAATATCGCGCCAATCTCTCATATTGTCACCATCGAAGTTTTGTAACGGAGCACTACTTCCTGTCGAATTATTACTATTTTGCCAACCATCAACGGTATCAAATGCATCGTCTAATCCGTCGTTATCTGTATCTCTTCCTGAGGCAACTACATCAGCAAATCCATCAAAATTTTGGTCGTTGCCCTCAATGTTATCCAGAACACCGTCGTTATCAGTATCTGAATCAAGGTAATCAGGAATTAAATCCGAATCGGTATCGACGGTAGAAAATGGCGTTCCTCCGTTATCCGGGTCGTAGGCATCGTCCCAGCCATCATTATCAGTATCGTTTCCGGTTGGTGCTTTGTATGAATTTTCCGGTTGCCCCTCTACGTTATCTGTTATTCCATCGTTATCCGAATCAATATCTAAAGAGTTTGGAATACCGTCGCCATCGGTATCAATCGTTCCATTTCCTTCGTCGACATCTAAAATACCATCATTATCGTCGTCAACATCAATAGCATCTGCTATTCCGTCTTTATCGGTATCGGTAACATCGGTTAATGCTAAGGTGAAAATTCCATATTTACCAGGTACGGTTGTTATTGAACCTGCTTCGGAAGTTGAGCCATCGTTAATATGTCCTCCCTCGGGTACCCATTTTGTTTGTGTGTCGTCCCACCGCACAATTATTAAATCGGAATTATTACCCAATTGTGCCGGAGTGGTTGTTTCGGTATCCCAGCTTAATGTAATTGCTACGTTGCTATTTCCTTCTGTTCTTTCAATAACCCAATACTCAGCCGTATCGATATTTGTAATGCCGCTGGCTATTAAATTGTGAGATACAGGTTTTGAAAAGTAGTATTGTGCCAAATATGAGTCGGTAACTTCTGAAGGTGCAGAAATAGCAGCGTACCTGTAAAATCCTGCATCGCCAATGGGGAAGATAAAATCGGTGTTTCCTATTTTCTTTACCGGGCCATCAACGAAAGAGCTGTTTGATGTATTTTTGTGCGTGGCATTGTTTTGAAAAATCATTGTGCCAAAAAAAGTATCATCAGCCCCAATAATACCATTGGTAAAATTAGCGTCACCATAAATATTTATATCGCAATCTAGCTCAAAAGCATGGTTGGGCATAGGATTATTAAAAAGAACATTTTGAAATTTTGTTACTCCCGTTCCCGATATTTTTTGTTTTCCTACTACTCCTATAAACTTTGTTTCTCCCTCGTGAAGAATTGGAGAAAAATCAACGATTCCGTTGTTTGTCCAGTTGTATAAAATATATGTTGTTCCGTTGTTTGTATAGGTTCCATTCGATTTAATGAAATAATCCATCGATATGTACTTTATTGCTTGGGGCTGAATATAAACATCGCCTGTGGTTGTAAATTGAGCAAAAACATTAAACGGAAGTAACATAATTAAACTAACAAAAAGCAGGTAGTAAAAATTTATTTTGTTACTCTGTAATATTTTTGTATAGAATCTCCTCATAACATGTAATTTATCCTCCAACAATACTGGTTAACTGTTGAAGTTTAATGTATTGTAATTAATGCTCATTGTTTTATTATTTAAATTTTAAAACAAATCGTTCCAATTAGTTCCGTCGTAGCATCTTAACTTATTAGTTGCAGTATCGTAATAAATTTGCCCGGCAGTTGGTGAAGCCGGTGCCGAAGCAAGTTTTGGTGCTACCAATAAATCGCTAACTGTCATTTCATTCGTTGTAACTTTTTCAGCCTCAACATCATTTAAGTGGGCATCCCACTTTAAAGTAGATGTTCCTAAATCCTGATCGGTAGTTTCGGGTGCAATAGTACCATTTACTTGCAATTTATAATCAGGTGTTGTTGTTCCTATACCCATATTTTGACTTGCATCAATTCTAAATACTTCATTCCCTCCGGTTGTAAAACCCAATTGGTCTGCTGCCGCTCTAAATATTCCTGTATTTGCATCTTCATTAAACCGATATGCGGGAGACCCCGCAGTTCCATTAGCATTTGCCATTGAAGTGGCTCTAACCTGACCAACTACCTGAAACTTATGAGTTGGTGTTGTTGTGCCCAGTCCTAACCGGTTATTTGCAGCATCCCAAAATAACTGCGAATTGTTTTCTGTGGGTTTGCCATTTGTACCTGCAAAGAATATTGAGCCTGTTGTTCCAGTGTGGGTAAGAGAACTTGGATTAACAAGTGTTATAGCACCTGTTGTAGGATTAATTACTAACACGCTATCGGTAGCAATATTTCCGGCAGGATAAGTAACAGCTGCGTTTGAACCATAATTCGTATTCCAAAATAAACTTGGTGCATTAAAATTTATTAACTGTCCTTCTATTGTAGCTTCATCTGTAGAAATTTCGAGTTTTGCTTCATCATCTGTAACAAATGATAAGGTATAGTCTAATGCTGATAACGTACGGTCTCCTGTTAATGTTCCATTGGTTCCGTATATATTAGCTGCTGCGACTATCGCATCATCAACATACTGTTTATCTACTAACGAACGGTTTGTATAATTAGCTGAATAATCATCTATATACAAAAGTCCTCTGTGATCGATGTCATCCCTAACACTTATACCAGCAGTTTTATGAAGCATTATTCTCTGTTCATTTGCCCCATCATATGCTTGCATATAAGCCCCTGTATTACAAGACGATACAACTCCCCATCCACCAGAAGGATCATCGGTTCTTAACATATTATAGAACCTATCGATTAAAAGTGAATTAATATAAGTACCATCGGTACCCGTTACAGAAAACTTATGAGAACCTGCATTAATATCTGTATTTGCAGATAATGAACCTCCTATTCGAATATCATTTCCTATTCGGGTTAACCCGTTGGAAGCGGTAATACTTGAGGCTACTACCGCATCGTCAACATATTGTCTATCTACTAACGAACGGGGTGTAAAATCGGCAGAATAATCTGCATAGTATTCAATTCCCCGCTGGTTGCCAACTGCTCTTCCATCAGTAAATTTAATTTGTGCCGGAGTGCCCCCGCTGGCAGATTTAAAAAACAAATTACTTCCACCATCTTCTGATAAAGCAACTTCGTATCCGCCAACTTTAGCTTCTATCTTAAAAGCTCCACCATCATCTTCCCAAAAGGCGGCACCGGAAGTCGCCTCAACATAACCATCTGCTGCAATACTAGCATCAAATGCTTGTTGAAGTGTTCCATGATGTGTATCAACATATTCTTTATCAACTAACGAGCGGTTTGTAAAATCATTAGAGTAATTTGCAGCATACTCAATTCCCTTTTGACTTCCTGCAGCTCTGGCATCGGTCCATTTGGCATCGGGTCCTAACTGAAACTGCCCGGCGGCTGTTGTTGCACTAAACCCGCTTAAATTTGTAAATGATAAACTATTGCCTCCACCAGTTAAAGTTCGATTGCCTGATAAAGTACCATTGGTGTTAAAAATGTTTGTCGATAAACTACTTAAATCTACAGTATTATCGGCAACACCATCGTCTTCGAGCGAGAGTTCAAGGGTGTTTCCATTCAGGTTAAATTTATCAACTGTTTGGTCGTCGGTTCCGGTACCATCTTGTAAGCTACTTAAATCTACCGTTTCGCTGGTTCCGTTTTCAATTCCAATTGTTAAAGTGGTTCCCGACAGTCCTGAACCACTAATGTTCTGGTCATCGGTTCCAACAGAGTGCACATCAATCCATTCAGTTCCGGTATGAGTTGAAGAAAGCAAGTCTCCGGGGTTTCCGGGTTGACCATTTTCATCAAAAAAATGTTCGTTAAGTTGCATATCGCCTGCTATATGGACTAATCTTTGAGGACTATCGGTATTGAATCCTACACGCCCACTCTTTTTGATATGTATAACATCTTTTAATTGTGTTCCCAATATCAAACCGATCCCTTTACCTGCTGTATTTATTCTGAAATCCATGGCTTTGCCGGGGAAATAACCAACATATCCATAGCTTTCAGGATCACCACCTCCTTCACCCGTTTTCCATCTTGTTATCGGAAAAAATTGTTCTAATCCAGTGCCACTAGTAATTGTTGCAAATTTTTTATTATTAGGATCATGTGTTGTTTCTTCGGTTTGTAATAAGTTCCAATACAACTTTACATTAAAAAACTCCTCTTCGTATGTTTCTTTTGTATGTATAGTTACTGTATTTCTTACTAATGCATTGCCATTAATATCGAGTGTACTACTAGGAGAATTTGTCCCAACTCCTAATCTGTTATTTGCAGTATTCCAAAACAGATTGCTATTATTTTGAGTAACTAATCCGGATGCTCCAATAAATGGAACTGAACCTTGGGTCATATCGGCAATGGAGAGTGTACTGCCGGTGTTTAACAACAAATCGTCGCCCGCTAATGCAGGTGAAATATTTGTTCCCGATTTTGCCCATAAATTTGATTCAGTCCAGATAGAACCATTATAAAACCAATGCGTATGTGTATCAATGTCATACACCTGCAATCCTTCGGCCGGAGATGGTAGATTTAAACGTTGCTGAGTGGTCATTCTTGGTATTAGAAGACCTTTGGTTGTGCTTGTTAAATCTAACACCGAAGATGGTTCAGGATTGTTTGTTCCTATACCTTTTTGCGCATAATTGTTTCCAACGAATATAAGTAGAATCAATGCTGTTAAAAATAATTTTATATTTACTTTCATCTCATTATAATTTTTTATCTGCTAAACTAATTTTAAACCAAGGTTAATTAATAATATACCAATTTGTTCCATCAGATTGTAAAACATAGGTTTGGTAAGCCACACCCGTTGTTTGCGTTGCAGCACCATCAATTGTAGCTCCTCCTGTTGTTGCAATTGTTACATTATTTGCTGATGTATCAATCTTTTTTACTATATACTTTTTCCCAGAAACCGGTGTTGGTAGTGTAATAGTTACAGCACCACCAGTTGCATCTACCAATATAGTACCATCTGTTGCTAAAATTGTATAATTTGCTGTTTGTGTGCTAATTGCAGTAATGGTTGACAGGCTGCTTAAATCTACTGTTTCGCTTGTTCCGTTTTCAATACCAATGGTTAAAGTAGTTCCAGATAATCCCGAGCCACTAATATTTTGGTCGTCGGTGCCAACAGAGCTTGCATCAACCCAATCGGTTCCGGTTGCTGTTGATGATAGTAATTGTCCGGCAGTTCCGGGTTCGTTATTTGAATCGAGGTATACTCCATGAACATGTAGGTTGCCAGTAATATATCCATTGCCGACAACATGAAGTCTTTCAGATGGGTTTTCTGTATGTATCCCAAAATTTCCTGTTCCGGCTTGTAGATATATGTTTTCCAAAGCGCCACCAGTTGAAATATTTACATTTAAAGTATTTCCGGGGCTTCCATTGAAATACATTTCATCGTCAGTATCATAAACTCCAAAAAATGCTTTACTATTTGCCGTTTCTACTGTATATTCTTCAAATACTGCATTTGATTTTATATGCATAGCACTGCCTGGAGCATTTGTTCCAACTCCTAGTCTGTTATTTGCAGCATCCCAAAACAGATTGCTATTATCCTGAGTAACTAATCCTGATGCTCCAATAAATGGAATTGAGCCTTGAGTCATATCGACAATAAAGAGTGAATCTCCGGTGTTTAATTGAACATTGTCTCCAGCAGTTGCCGGCGAGAGCGTAGTTCCGGTTTTTGCCCAAAGAGAAGCAGGAATTGCATTATCAACATATTGTTTATCTACCAAAGTCCTATCAACAAAAGTTGCTGACAAATCGGATGTATATCTGAATCCCTCATTGTCAGCTACAACAACAGGTCTTAAATCAACATAAGAATTTCCTGTAACAAAATGAATTTCGTGATTAGCAGAAGCTGTACCAATAACGAGGTTTTTGTCGGTCATAACAGCTCCGTTTCCGGTAAGTTCCGGTATCCAAAAACTTGCTCCATATTTACCTATGTACATATTGTTTGTAAAATCAGCTCCCGAACCTTTTAATTCAATAATTGCTCCGGCTCCATTTCCTGTATCATTGTTATTTCTAACCATAAATTGAGTGTAACTATTGGAGTTTTCTTCGACATACACTCTTCGTACACTGTTGTTTTTGGGTCTTATCATATCACCCACAATTTCCCATTGCATTTGCAGATCTACAAACTCTTTATCTACCAACGAACGATTAGTATAGTCGGCTGAGTAGTCGGCAGCATACTCAATTCCGTGTTGACTTCCTGCAGCTCTGGCATCGGTCCATTTGGCATCTGCTCCTAACTGGAACTGTCCGGCTGCTGTTGTTGCACCAAACGCGCTTAAATTTGTAAAGGATAAACTATTACCTCCACCTGTTAAAGTTCGGTTGCCGGTTAAAGTACCATTGTTGTTAAAAATATTTGTCGATAAACTGCTTAAATCTACGGTTTCATTGCTTCCGTTTTCAATTCCAATTGTTAAAGTAGTTCCCGACAATCCTGAACCACTAATGTTCTGGTCGTCGGTGCCAAGAATACTGGTATTATTCCAAGTTAAAACACCGTTAGCATCTGTAATTAATACTTGGTTGGCGGTACCGCGCGCGGCAGGAAATTTATATCCTGTACCTGCCGGATCTCCTATTTGAAACTCTGAGTTAGTACGTAAAATATTGCCTGTTGCGGTATTGTCTGTACCAAACTCTCCGTAAATTAGTGCGGTGGTTGATGAAGCCCCTGTGTTTTCTATGTATAACTTGTTGCTAGTGGTGTCATTATTATAACCTGCTTTGTAACCTATATAGACATTTCCGTCTCCTAAGCAGTTAGCCCCTGCTTCCACACCTATAGCAGTATTGTTATTTCCTATTTTATTAAATATTAAGGAACGAGTACCAATTGCTACATTAGCGGTTCCTTCTGTATTTGAATATAAGGCTTGCTCTCCACCAATTGCTGTATTATGGGTTCCTGTTGTATTTGAATTTAAGGCTCGATTACCTGTTGCTACATTATCGTATCCTGTTGTATTTTCAAATAACGATCGATAACCAGTTGCAACATTACCGTATCCTGTTGTATTTCTATATAAGGAGAAGAAACCAGTTGCTATATTTTGGTAACCTGTTATATTTGCGTGTAAGGCTTGAATACCAGTTGCTACATTACGGTATCCTGTTGTATTAGAATTTAATGAACCAAAACCAGTTGCTATATTATTGCTGCCCGTTGTATTAAAATATAATGATTGATAACCAGTTGCTATATTATTACTACCTGTTGTATTAGAATATAAGGCTCTAGAGCCAGTTGCGATATTACCGTGTCCTGTCGTATTTGAAAATAATGATTGATAACCAGTTGCTACATTATCGTTACCTGTTGTATTTGAAGTTAATGATTCCTTGCCAGTTGCGATATTACCGTGTCCTGTCGTATTTGAAAATAAGGCTTGAGAACCAGTTGCTACATTATCGAATCCTATTGTATTTGCGTTTAAAGCTTCAAAGCCAATACCAATGTTTCTATTATTTGTCGCATCATCTGCAGCACCAGCACCTATACCTAAAAAGATAGAAGAACCGTCATTTGAACCATCTGAATCAGATTTGCCGTCTGTTAGGTCATCTATTTTTTTTGCATCGGCAAGAGGTGAAAGATCTAATGTTTGAGTAGCTACACCATCGTCTTCTAAAGATATATATAAGGTATCGCCGGTAAGAGTAAGTACATCAATGGTTTGGTCGTCGGTATCAATCGAATCTTGTAGCTCAGTTAACCAGGTATTGTTGTTTAACAACGTGTCGCCAAGATTCGTAACGAAAGAGCTGTTGCTTAACAACGTGTCGCCAAGCGCGGTAACAAATGTAGTATTACTTAATAGCGTATCGCCGTAGTTGTAAATATCGGCAACTACATTAATGGTGGTAATTGTACCATCTTCCGATGTGTAGGTGTAAGTTCCGTCGCCATTATTGGTAAGTGTGGTTACGGTTTCGTTGGCGGTTAAATAGTTGCTCAGACTGTCTAAAAAGTTTTGGGTAACAAAAAGCGTGTCGCCTAAATTCGAAACAAAAGAGCTGTTGCTTAATAGTGTGTCGCCGTAGTTGTAAATATCAGCAACTACATTAATGGTGGTTATTGTACCATCTTCCGAAGTGTAGGTGTAAGTTCCGTCGCCGTT
>Ga0256831_1000440_pt1 | contig 21542 bp, 18 predicted proteins | sample 132544metaG_FD_189087 | JGI IMG/M metagenome (GOLD analysis project Ga0256831, IMG submission 189087) | Hydrothermal vent microbial communities from Lau Basin, Pacific Ocean - 132-544 | ecosystem: Environmental > Aquatic > Marine > Hydrothermal vents | place: Pacific Ocean: Lau Basin | collected... | reverse complement strand
TTATTATAGTTATTTAATATGCTATCAACACCAATAAATGTTGATTGGGTAAAAGCATTTGAAGTAATCAATAATATTGATATTATTGTTAATAACCTCATTGTATTCCTCCTATAGTTAACATTCTAATTAGTACTTTCCTGCTCGTTTGGGTTTGCAACCCAAACGAAACTTATTACAAAAAATCAATGTCCATTAAAACATTCATATCTGAATAATACCTTGCATTGCTGAATAAATAACCTTCAGGATTTTCCGTTACCGGCGCTAAGGTAGTGAAAATGTTATAATACCAGCTGTATTGGGGGTAAAAATGGAGGTTGCTCTCTAGCGAACCTGATAACTACCGGGTCGCACGGGAGCAGGTTATAAAACATTGTAGAAAAGTTAACGTCAACCATCCTGTCTGTTAAAAAGTTATTCCTTACTTTTGTGTCATTAATCAACACAATAAAGTAGTTTAACAAATCAGATAATTACAGGAAAATGAAAAAGTTATTATTAATCCGTCATGGTGAAAGTGCCTGGAATAAAGAAAACCGTTTTACCGGCTGGACAGATGTCCCTTTGTCGGAACAGGGCGTTGCCGAAGCCAAAAAAGCCGGCAAGGTTTTAAAAGACGAAGGTTTCCACTTTAAAGTAGCCTACACCTCTTACTTAAAAAGAGCCATTAAAACACTATGGATAGTTTTGGAAGATATGGATCAGATGTGGATTCCCGAAATTAAATCGTGGCGGCTAAACGAAAAGCATTACGGAAACCTGCAAGGGTTAAACAAAGCCGAAACCGCCGAAAAATACGGTGCCGAACAGGTATTGTTATGGCGCCGCAGTTTCGATGTGCCTCCCAAGCCCCTGGAAGCCGACGATGAAAGAAATCCTAAATTTGACCCGAGATATGCCGGGCTGACACCCGCCGAAATACCCTTAACAGAGTCGTTAAAAGAGGTTATCGAGCGCATGGTTCCCTACTGGGAAAAGGAGATAATGCCCACGCTTAAAAAGGAAGAAGAGATTATTGTAGCTGCTCATGGTAACAGCCTGCGTGCCTTGGTAATGCATTTGAAAAATATGAGTAAGGAGGCTATTTTAAAGTTTAATATCCCCACGGGAATCCCTTATCTTTTTGAGTTTGATGATGATATGAACCTTGTCAGCGACCGCTTTTTGGGCGACCCCGAAGAGGTAAAAAAACTGATGGAAAAGGTAGCCAATCAGGCCAAAGCAAAATAGAAGATTAATAAGGCTGCTTTAAAAGGTTTAGCACACAAGTTGTCACTCTGAGCGCCCGCCTGCCGTTTACCCGCCTTTGGAGGGCAGGCGAGCCGGACGGGCAGGAAGTCGAAGAGTGAAACAGTTTCTGACTTTTTTTTAGTAGCAAAAAACTATAAATAAAAAAACCAACACTATGTCGAAAACCTGGGTAATACCTGATATACATGGCTGTGCCAACACTCTGCAAACGCTGCTGGAGGTTCAAATAAAACCCAACAAAAACGATCATTTGATTTTTGTTGGCGACTACATCGACCGCGGCCCCGACAGCAAAGGGGTGATTGACACCATTATGGAACTACAAAAAAAAGAGTACAAAATTACCTGTCTTATGGGAAATCACGAAGATTACTGTATCAAGGCCTGGGAAGAGGATAGTGCCAAAAAGGATTTTCTCGGTATCCATACAAAGGGAAAAACGCAAAAGGAGTGGGAGCGTTACGGTGGCAAACAAACCATGGAAAGCTTTAACGCCACTCGCCCAAAGGAGATACCGAAAAAGTATATTCAATGGATGCAAAATCTGGATTATTACATCGAATTGGAAAAATTTATTGTGGTACATGCCGGGTTAAACTTTAAAAGAGAGAATCCGTTTGAGGATAAACGAGCCATGATTTGGGCGCGCGATTATGAAATTGACCCTGAAAAAATAAACCATCGACGAATTATTCACGGCCACCTGCCGGTAAACCTCGAATTTATTGACATGGTTGTAAATAACCATTCAAGCTACTGGTTTATCGATATTGATAACGGCGTTTATTTTACCCGTAAAGCCGGTTATGGCAACCTGGTGGCACTTAACATCGACACCATGGAATATGCCATCCAGTCGGTAATGGATGAGGTAAACTATAAAGGGGTTTAGCACATTGAAATTATTACCGTAAGGCTAACTACCCCATATATTCCACAAGCTTTATATAATCTTTTTCCGAAAGTGAATGATACATGCCGGAAACTTTGTTTCGCGACAGTTGCTCAATTATTTGAGATGCTTTATCGGAAAGGCCAATCTCTGCCAATGTTACGGGCGACTTAACCGACCTGAAAAATTCCTTTAGCTTTTGAATAGACTCTTCCACCGTTGTCGCATTAAAAAGTCCTTTACCCATGGTAAGAATCCTTTCGGGGATTCTATTTTTTTGAAGTTCAAGCCAGGCCGGATAAGCAATGCTTAAAGTGGCACCATGTGGAGTGTCGAAAAGCAGTGAAATCTCGTGGCCTATTCCATGAACACCCCAGTCGCCACCGGTTTTGCCATACGATGTTAATCCGTTTAATGCCAACGTAGCATCCAGCATAATGGCAGCCCGCAGCTTGTAGTTGGTTAAATCGGCCAAAAGTTTGGGTGCCTGTTCCATGGCGTCTTTAATAATCGATAAAGTTATTTTATCAACCACCGAAGGTTCACCCTCACCAAAAAAAGCTTCGAGTGCATGAGCAATTAGGTCAACAACACCGTAAGCAGTATAATCGGACGGAACGGTGGTGGTATATTGAGGGTCGAGAAACGACTCCTTGGGAAACAGCACCGGGTTAACATATCCCAACTTCTCTTTGGTTTTCGGGTTTTGAACCACGGCAGCGGCGTTCATTTCAGTGCCCGTGGCAGCAAGGGTAAGTACACATATTAACGGCAAACTACTTGCCGGATGATTTTTCCACGAAACAATGTCCCATGGCTCGATGCCTGTGGCAATGGCGGCTGCAATAATTTTTGAAGAGTCGATAACACTGCCACCGCCCAGCGCCACCACTGCACCCACTTTGCTTTCCATTCCAAAAGCGGCTGCTTTTCTTACATCTTCAATAACAGGATTAGGCTTGATGCCACCATATTCAACCCATTCTACTCCCGCCTTTGTTAATTCGGTTGCCACTTCGGTATAAATACCATACTTTTTAACCGATTCTCTGCCATAAACCAGTAACACCTTATTGCTATAATTTTTAACGGTTTCTCCAAGCGTTTCAACCACCCCTTTTCCAAAATGAAGACGTGTGGGGTTGTATGCTGTAAAATTTTTTATTTCCATGATAATGTGTTTAAACAGGTGTAAAGATAGCGATTATTAAATAGATGGAAGCAGTAATTTTTCGCAAAAGGTTGTAGGCGGGTGCTCTGTATCTTTCAAGTCATCACCCGGCCCCTTTGGCATTATCCCAAACCCTGCCCTCTTTTCAACCTTTCGGGTCTCCCTCGCACGTGCCTTCCGGCAGGCATGCCCGCTTCGACTTGAAAGATTTTTCCGTCCCAAAAGCACCAACCCACGTCATCGCGAACAGGAGGGAGGAAAGGTGTGATGGGGTGAAGCGACCCCATTCTTCTACACAAACAAACGCGCTAAGACAGCACACCGCCAAAAAATGGAGATATTCAATTACAGCCCCATCCAAATCGGATGCTATAAAATAGTATATTTGTTTTGTCAATAATTCCGGTTTACATCAAAGTCAATGCAAAACAAATACGATGTAGTTATAATAGGCGGTGGCATTAGCGGCCTTACTCTTGGTGCCCTGCTTGGAAAGTTTGGTTTTAAGTGTTGCATTGTTGAAAAGGAACCCCATCCCGGAGGATATCTTGCAGGGTTTAAGCGAAAAGACTTTTTTTTCGATACCGCAATCCATTGGCTTAACCAGTTTAACAAAGAGGGGATTGCTCACCGCTGTTTTTCGTTTATTGACGCCGATTACCCTAAACCGGTACCGTTAAAAAAAATTCAAAGATATCAAACTGATGACTTTAATATTTTGGTAAATGATAATATTGACGATGTTAAAGCCGGTTTTTTAAGCTATTTCCCCGATGAAGAAAAGGGGATTAATAAGTTTTTTGGCCATGTGCTGGAACTTGCCGAAGCAAGTCATAAGCTGGCAAATTTTGCACGATCAGCTCAAACTATGACTCCTCTGGAAAAAGCAATGTTTTATACGCGCGCATTGCCGGCAGTTTTTCCGTTACTAAAACATTTAAAATATACCGGCAATAAGGGTGTTAAAAAGGGTCTCGACAAGTACTTTAAAAACAACGAAATAAAAGATATATTCAGCTCCGAAAGCGATTTGTTGTCGTGTCTTTTTCCGCTGGCATGGGCAAAAAACAACGATTATTACAGTACCCCTCCCGGTGGCAGTATCGCTTTTGTTAAGTGGCTGTCTGATGTAAACAACAAACTGGGAAATACTCTGATGTTAAACACCGAAGTTGTTTCGATAACCACCAATAAAAACCGGGCAACGGGAGTTGAAGTCAATCAAAGCGGCAACAAACTGCCAATAGCGTCAAAGTATGTTATCATAGCCTCCGATTTGATAACCGCCTATCGTAAACTACTTTCTGCAGGTACTATCCCCGAAAGAAAAATTAATCTTATAGAAAATGCTGTTCAATATAAATCGGGGTTTTCGGTTTCGGTGGCTTTGGATTGTCCGGCTGAAAATCTAGGTTTTGGCGAAGAGTTAACCCTTCTTTTTAAAAACAATCTGAAAAGATACAAACACGAGGAGGCTGATCCGCTACACAGTAAACTCAATGTGCTTTCACCCTCGGTACGCGACAAAACCGTATGCCCGCCTGACAAAGGAATTGTTTCGATATATATGAACGCCGGATTTGAAAAATATAATTATTGGCAAACAACAATGGACGAAAAGGGCAACCGGATGAAGGGTGAAGCGTATCATCAACTAAAAGAGGACGTCGCCAATAAAATGATTGAGAGAGTTGACAATGAAATCAATGCTGAATTTTCAAAACACATTTTATTTTACGAGATAGCCACTCCCATCACCTATCACCGCTATACCGGTAACCATAATGGAAGTATTATGGGGGCAAAACCCGGTAAAGAAAATATGAAAAATAAAGTGGCCTCCTATTTTACGCCGGTTAAAAACCTGTTGGTTGGCGGCCAGTGGGCCGAACTGGGAGGCGGAGTTCCCATAACTTCAAAAGCAGCCATGAATGCTACACTTATTGTGCTAAAACAGGAAAATAAAAAAATGTTCAGGCAGTTTGCCAACTATTTTGACGGTAAAAAAAGCTTGCAGGAGTTAAATAAGGTTATTAGCAAACAACCTTTTACAACATAACAAATTTATCAATCCGACTTAAATAGTCTGCCAAGGCAGGCACGCCAAGCAACGGTGTTTCACTCTCCGGAAATAACTGAAAGCCGTAATTTTTGTATTTCTTTTTGATTTCGGAATAATCAAACCCCTGATGCCATTTGTTTAAAAACAGATTGGAGATAGTAATCTCGAATTTGGCAAGGCTGTCAACAATAAGCTGCGATTCGGAAAAAGAGAGCTTGTCGGTGTTCATCACAAGGTTTAAGCTTGTTTTCGATTTATCTCTGAAAACAGCTTTGATGGATTTGTAATCTTTTATCTGTTTGTTGAGTTTGTTACGTATTTTATCGGTTTCAATCTCCTTTTTACCAAATTTAACCCTTGAGATAATCTCCTTTTTTTCGATAATTTTATTTCGCAGCATCAGCAGGTTTTCGAGCCAGGTTAACGAAACATCGGGCAGGGTAAGAAACTTTAAAGTCAATGCCGTGGGTGGCATGTCAAAAACAATGTAATCAACATCCTTTGCTTTGTTACGAATTGATTGATAAGCCATTAGCAGGGCGTACTCTTCAATACCAGGCGAAAATTTTAGGATGTCGAGATAATTTTCAAGATTAAATGCCGTGAGATAGGAGTAGCTTCTTTTTACCTGCGATTGCATCTCTTCCAGATAGTTGTTAACCCACCGGCTTATTTCAACCTCTTTGGCCGAAAGATTCTTGTTGATTTTTAAAAATTTCTCCGAAAGTTTTTTTTCAAAAATATCGCTTTGGTTGTGTGCCGGATCCATGGAAACCAACAAAGTTTTATGGCCTTTTTCTGCCAAGTGTAATGCCGTTAGTGCCGATGAGGTTGACTTGCCTACGCCGCCTTTGCCTAGAAAAAATATGTTTTTTACACTATTGGTCATTGAACTAAATTAAATACAGATTACAAAAATTATATTTATTACTACTGTCAAGTCATGTATCTTCTAACTGTTAGACTGCTTCGTCGTTCCTCCTCGCAGTGAAGTCATTGCGATGACGAGGTACGAGGATTCGATAGCTATCGGAAGCAATCTCAATACGTCACTAAGAGGTTGACTTGACACTACGTTGGTTATTTTTTTTAAGCTTTGTGTTCACTGATTTCTCATATTGTAACAAACGATCTAAAATTATTTCTGTCAATTACTTTTGTCTCTGCATTGTAAGTTTCTGTAAATGTCTTGGGTAGTTTTATTCCGGTTTTTGATTGCCATTTAAATTCATATCCGTAAATTTTACCATCTTTTTCTTCAACAAAATCTATTTCCTGTTGTTGTTTGGTTCTCCAAAAATACATTCGTGCAAAGGTTTCTTTATATATATTTTGCTTTTTTCGTTCCGATATAAGGAAATTTTCCCATAGTGCTCCGACATCGTTTCTTAAATTAAACGGACTGAAATTACCTATAATCATATTTCTTATCCCGTTATCATAAAAGTAAATTTTTCTGTTTCTTTTTATTTCGTTTCTTAAATTTCTGCTGAAACTGTTCAACTTAAAGATAATGTATCCTTTTTCAAGTATGTTAATATATTTTTGAATGGTGATTTTATTTACTCCTATTGTTCCTGCAAGTTCATTATAATTGACCTCACTACCAACTTGTAATGCAAGTGCCAATAAAAGGTTATCAAGCACTTCAGGTTTCCTTATTTCAGAAAAAGCCAAAATATCCCGATATAAATAACTACTTACCAGGTTTTTTAGTGTAGTCCTCTCTTTACCTTTATTATTTAAAACTTCGGGATAAAATCCAAACAACAATCTGTTTTCTATTTGTTGTTCCGATTTTACAAAGCCTTCCTTTTTCTCAAATTCCTCCCACGATATTGGAAATAGTTCATATTCCCATTTTCTGCCTGTGAGCGGTTCATTTATTTTATTTCCCAAATCAAAAGCTGATGAACCGGAAACAAATAATTGCACTTCTTTAAATTGGTCAGTAATAATTTTAAGCGTTAATCCAACACCATCTATTCGCTGGGCTTCATCTATGAAAACAATTTTATGTTCCCCTAAAATTGTTCGAATTTCTTCTGTGTTTGGACTTAAAAGCGATTGCCTGATGGAAGGGTCGTCTGCATCAAGAAACAAGTATTCCTGTCCTTTGAGTATTTTTTTTATTAATGTGGTTTTTCCAACTTGTCGCGCTCCCACAACGACTATGGCTTTTCCGCTTCCAATATTATCTTTTATACTGTTTTCAACTGTTCTTTGATACATCTCTTTTTTGTGCAAATATAAATTAGATTATCGTAATGACCAAAAGTTATAACCAAAAGTCATTACGATAACCGTTTTTGCCTGAATTGAACTTGTAAAAACAATCATTTTGGCTCCTTCCTTTTTTACGATTACATTACATCAAAGGTTGACAACAGGTTCGAGATGGGTTCGTTGGCCATATCCACCTTGTTGAGCATCAGGGTAAAATGTTTTTCCATTTCGGGAAGCAGGTCTAAGGTTATCTGCATGGGAGGTGCCGGCAGCCCCACAAACGAACCCAGCACCAGAAGCCCGAAGATGTTTTCCATCTCTCCCAGCTCAAACTCAATGGCCTCCACAGCAGTGTTTCGTGTAGCTTTGTCGTAAAGTGCCCAGTTGTGCTTTATGGCATCCAGTAACTTTTTTAATGGTTGTTTTTTATTCATTTTTATTGATGCTGAATTGTTAAACAGGCTTCCTCACTCCGCGTTTATCCTAAACACCTTCATTTCAAACTTTACCTTTTTATCCGAAGGGAAATAGTAATAGGCCGCGTAAAGCGAAAACAGGGTTATAAGAATATGGGTGTTTTCGGGCAGGTTCATCATAATTGAAAAAACAAGAAAATAGGGCGCTGTTAAAGAGATGTTTAAAATTTTCTTCTCAAAATTCATAAACCGCTCGTTTGAAATCTGTTTTTTATTTTTCAACCCGTAAATAAAATAGCTGCGGTAAAACACCGGAAACGCAATACCGAAAGCACCGGCAAAGGATGCCAAAACTACAGAAACCGTTTTTTCAGAAACGTTTAAAGTAAAGCCTGTTAAGGAATAGTAATTCAGCAAATAAGCAATTCCTGCCAAAACAATTGCTATTAAAAGCCGGGTGGAATATACTTTTCTTAAGGAAGCCGAAACAGTTTGTTCATTCATAGCGGAGCACAGTTTTATCGTTAAAAGTAGCAATTACGAACGCTTCAACTCTTCATCCATTTTTACGGGCGAATAAGGAGTTTTAAAAAACTTAACAGCACCTTCGAGGGTTACCCATGTCATCGAAATAAAGATTATGGCATTGAGAACCTGCAACAGGATATTATGTTTGGCACCAAAGTTAAACTGGTTTTCAATAATGGCCCACTGCGATACCGAAATCATAAACAGAGCAGGAATCAAGCTTACCAGCCATCCCCATTTGGAACGGCCCTTAAGATAAATGGTTACCACAATCAATGCCAACGCCGCAAGGGTTTGGTTAACGGCGCCAAACAAAGGCCACAATGCCAAAGCACCTTTACCATCGGCACCCGATGAAAAAATAAGTGCCAAAGCTGCCAAAATAACAAATCCCGTTGCAACATATTTATTTTTAAAGGTTCTTGGAAATGTTTCGCTAACAAGATATCGCTGCACACGCGTTGCCGTGTCCAATGTTGTTCCGGCAAAAGTGGCCACAAACACGCCCATAATGGCCATGGCAATTTGTTTTGGAATGCCTATCGACTGAATCATATTGCCTGCACCTTCCACAAAAGCGCCCACTTTGGAGTTTAATCCTCCGGCGGCAGCCCACGAAGCATAATGATGTGTCCAGGCGGTTACTCCCGTGAGTATTTCGCCATTTTTGGCAAGATATCCCATGCCTATTCCTGCCGTAGTGGCAATAATAACCAATGTAGCCAGCGAACCTTCCAATAGCATGGAGCCATATCCCACAAACAGCGAATCGGTTTCTTTACGAACCTGTTTTGAAGAAGTCCCCGAAGCGACCAAAGCATGAAACCCCGAAATGGCACCACAGGCTATAGTGATAAACAAAAACGGCCACAGCGGCGGAGTTCCTTCGGGATGAGGCCTTACTGCCGGGGCAACAAGGTGCAGATCGCCGCTAAATCCGGCAAATAGTACACCGAGCACCAATAAAATTAAGGCAACAACAAGTTGATGTGAGTTAATGTAATCGCGCGGCTGTAAAAGCGTTGTTACCGGCAACACTGAAGCTATAAAAGCATAAACAAGTAAAATAAGGGTCCAAACGGCAACGGGTGACAACCCCAGTACCGAAGGCATGGCCAACGGCATGTAGGCTCCCCAAACCACCGTAAGATACATCACAACTACAGCAATTATAGACCATAAAGCCAAATTAGCACCCTTTTTATAAACAATGTAACCGAGATAAACTGCAATGGGAATTTGCAACCAAACCGGAATAACCGACTCGGGATACATTTTAAACAAAATGGCAATTACCAGTCCGAAAATGGCCACAACAATCCACAACTCCATAAAAATGATGAAAAATAAAAAGTATTTTGTTCGGGTGTTGATGTATTTTCCGGTAAACTCCGACAGGGATTTTCCCTGGTTTCGCATGGATATTATCAGCGATCCGAAATCGTGGGCAGCACCCATAACGATGGAACCAACAAAAACCCATATCAGTGCCGGAAGCCATCCCCAAATTACCGCTATAGCAGGGCCTACAATGGGGCCTGTTCCGGCAATAGAAGCAAAATGATGCCCGAAGATTACCTCCTTTTTGGTGGGCACAAAGTCAACACCGTCTTCCAGTTCAATTGATGGAACAGGATTATCATCGCTCAACTTAAATATCTTATTTCCAATAAATTTACCATAAACCCGGTACATTATCAGATAGCCTCCAAAAACCAGCAGCATGATTAATATTGATTCCATATCTTTTATTGTTAAAAATTAACTTACCTACAATTCAAAAGCAGCCTCTTTTAAAAAAACCGGTTTCCCTTATGTTCGGCAACTTTTACGAAAGTTATAAATAAATAGAAAAGGACAACAAATATATGACTAATATTTAATTAATTTTGTTTGTAAAATAATACGAGATGATTAAAAACAGTTTGCTTTCTTTTTTACTACTGGTTTCCTTTTACACGTTTGGCCAAATTAATGCCATAACCGAATCGGGTGACGAAGTAATTTTATATGATGATGGGTCGTGGGTTTATGTTGCCGACAGCAGTACCCACCTTGCCGAGGCAATCAAAATGAACGAAAAAGTTTTTAAAACTCCCAAAAGTTCAACTTTTTTGGTTAAAAGTAAAAAAACGGATGTTGGCGTAAGAATTAACCCTAAGAATTGGAAATTTACAAAAGGAAAAGCCGGACAACCCGCTGAGTTTGTGTTTCAAAACAAAACGGAAGATATGTACGGTATGATTATCACCGAGAAAATATCTATTGATATTAAAACATTAAAGCAAATAGCTTTAAATAATGCAAAATCTGCCGCTCCCGATGTAAAATTAACAAATCAGGAGTACAGGATGGTAAATGGAACCAAGGTATTAATGATGGAGATGAAAGGAACCATTCAAGGGGTTAAATTTGTTTACTATGGTTATTACTATTCTGATGATTCCGGTTCGGTACAATTTCTTACTTACACATCGCAAAACCTGTTTGAAGAGTATAAAAAAGAAATGGAGAAGTTGCTAAACGGATTTGTGGTATTAAAAAAATAAATCCAACGACTGCGCAGATTAGATCTTACTTTGACTTCCTGCCCGTCCGGATTGCCTGTCCTCCAAAGGCGGGCAAACCCTCCAAAGGCGGGTAAACGGCAGGCAGGCGCTTAGTGTGACAATTGGGTGTTATGAGCGAAACCGTCATGTTGAGCGGAGTTGTCATGTTGAGCGGAGGCGAAACATGACAGAAGTCGAAACATAGCCGGGCAGGGAAATCCGAACGAGTTAGGTGGTTGAGGGTACTCCAAAAACTCCTTATCAATGTTTTTGATACTATTTTATTTAAATGCTCGTTATGAAGTAAATTACCAATTTTAATTTTTTCTTATGGCCTACAACGCTGTTCGCTATCCAAAAGCCGAAGAGGTTTTAAATGTTATAACTCACGGGTTGGGCTTTCTGTTAAGCATTGCAGCACTTGTATTGCTGGTGGTTTTTGCATCGCTAAAAGGTAATGTGTGGCATATTGTGGGCGCTGCTGTTTATGGCGTCAGTTTGGTTGTGCTTTATTTGGCTTCCACCTTATACCATGTCTCAAAAAAGCAGTCGGTCAGAAATAAACTCAACATTTTTGATCACGCTTCAATTTATGTACTTATTGCCGGTACTTATACACCCTTTTTACTGGTAACGCTGCATGGCGTGTGGGGATGGACGCTTTTGGGTGTAATTTGGGGGCTTGCCGTTGGAGGTATTTTGTTTAAGATTTTCTTTATTGGAAAATACGACCTTGTTTCCGCTTTACTTTATGTACTTATGGGATGGCTTATTATTGTTGCCATTAAACCTTTAAACCAAAACCTTGCAACAGGTGGATTGTGGTGGCTTTTGGGAGGAGGCATCTCCTATTCGGTGGGAGCTGTGTTTTATATGATTAAAAAGATTCCGTACAACCATGCCATTTTTCATATTTGGGTTTTATTGGGAAGCCTGGCACATTTTATTGCAGTATTTTTTTATGTGATTCCGTAGTTAAACTACTATTACATTAAATACCACATTAAGGTTTTTTCAGGGTAAACGAAAAAGTGGTGCCTTCGCCAATGTTGCTACGGGCAGTAATGGTTTGCCGGTGTGCTTCAATTATGTGCTTAACAATGGCCAATCCCAACCCGGAACCTCCCTGATCGCGTGAGCGCCCTTTGTCGGTACGGAAAAAGCGCTCAAAAATTCGCGGTAAAAACTCCTGCGGAATGCCCACACCGTTATCGGTAACTTCGGTTAATATTTTTTCGTCCATGTCGTATAGCTTTATCTTAACCGAATTGTTGCTTTTGTTGCCATATTTTATGGCATTGTCAACTAAATTTATCAGCACTTCCCTGATGGCCTCCTTATCGGCTTTAACAAAAAACGGTGCCGGCAATACGGGTTTAATGGTTACTGTTGTATTTGCTTTTTGGGCTTTCATCTCTAAAAAATCGGTTACCTCTTCAACAAGTTGATAGAGGTTAAAAGTTTCTGTTTTCAGTTTAACTTCCCCCGATTCCAGTTTTGAGATGCTTTCCAAATCGTTTACAATATTTATTAATCGTTCGATACTTTTTTCAGTTTTTGATAAAAACCGGCGATTGATTTTATCGTCTTCAAGCCCACCGTCAAGCAGCGTTGAAACGTAGCCCTGAATATTAAAAATGGGAGTTTTTAGTTCGTGCGATACATTTCCCAGAAACTCTCGCCGATAGGCGGCCATCCGTTTAAGTTTTTTAATTTCCTTTTTTTTGTCTTCACTCCACCGGTAAACAACCTCCTGTATGGTATCCAGTGGGTTTTCGTTGGTTTTCTTTTTTTTCTCTTCGTTACCCGGAAACCGTCCGATAACTTTATAAATTAACCTGATTCGGTTATAAATAATGTGATTAAACGAATATCGAATAATAATATAGTTGAGCAAAAACACAATGGGTGCGCTGATTAACAAAGGAATAAGTTTAAAACCGAACCAAACAAACGAAATAATAATGTACGCGATAATAAATATTAACGAAACCAATATTGCATCAATAAGCGCAACATTTCCGGGGGTTAACTTAGGCTGCTTCATGATCCGGTTTGTTCCACAAATTTATAACCAACGCCCTTAATGGTACTAATAATGTCGGCATTAATTTTTTCCCGTATTTTACGAATGTGAACATCAATGGTACGGTCGCCTACCACCACATCTTTACCCCAAACTTTCGATAAAATTTCATCGCGGTTAAATACTTTGTCGGGGTGCGAAGCCAAAGTGAGCAATAATTCAAACTCTTTGCGTGGTAAAATAATTTCCTTTGATTGATGCACCACTACATATTTTACCGGATCGATAATCAGGTTTCCCCGCTGAACGATTTTGTTCCTCTTTTCCGGTTTATTAGCCCTGCGCAACAATGCATTGATGCGGTGAACCAAAATTTTTGGCTTTATGGGTTTTGATATGTAATCGTCGGCACCGGCTTCAAAACCGGCTTCCTGCGAGTAGTCTTCTGACCGGGCGGTTAAAAAAACTATCATAATATCCTCGGTATCAGCAAGTGTTTTAATCTTTGAAACAGCTGCCATCCCATCCATAACAGGCATCATAATGTCCATAAGTATTAAATCGGGTTTGTTTTTTTCAACCGATGTAACCGCTTCAAGGCCATTGTTTGCAGTGCTGATTTGGTAACCTTCACGGGATAGGTTATAACTTACAAACTCAATAATATCGGGTTCGTCATCAACAATTAATATATGAAACTTGCTCTTATCCATGCATGATAATTTGAAACGAAAGTAAATAAATTAGGCTAATAAGATAACGGCAGGTGTTATTTTATCGTTAAATATCATATTTTGCATCCGGTTATGGGATAAAAAATTCCATTACTTTTAATGCCTAAAATAATTTACATGAAAAATAACTTTTTACTTTTAGCGGTTGCATTACTTTTTTTTCAGGGAAGTGTTTTCGCCCAGGCGTTTACGGGAGGTGTTACTGCCGGCCTGGCAGCCAGTCAGGTAGCCGGCGATGGGTACTGGGGCTTTAACAAAGCCGGAATTTTTGCCGGAGGATGGGTAAATTTTAATTATAACGAGCACTCATCGCTGCAAATGGAATTAACTTACTTTCAAAAAGGGTCGAGGCACAACCCCGACTATGAAAAAAATCCGGCCGATTTTCCATATATATTTCGGGCTGATTATGTTGAACTCCCTGTGTTATACCAGTTTAAAACAGGAAGGTTTATTATTGAAACCGGCCCGTCAATGGGTGTTTTGATGTATTACTACGAAGCAAGCGACCAGCTTATTATCAGCGATAAAGAAAATGCCAACCGCCCAACAAGACTCACCTTTCAGGTAAATTTGGGCATGAAAATGGTTGTTTCTGAAAGACTAAGTGTTGGATTAAGAACCAACAACTCACTTTTAAATATCAGACAAAAAAACGTTACCGGCGATGCAAAACGACTTTTTTGGTTCGGTCAGTTTCATGATGCACTGGTAATTGCAGCTTTTTACAGGCTGTAAAGCAGAGAGCCTGTAACTATTTTAAACTCCATTTGGCACCCTCTTTCGTGTCTTTAATTACGATGCCCAGTTTAGTAAGATCATCACGTATTTTATCGGCTGTAGCCCAGTCTTTATTTTGCTTTGCGTTTTGACGAATGGATAAAATGGTCTCCATCAAATAATCAATTACCTGGTTATTATCGCCCGATGCCTTCTCATCGCGCATGCCCAATAAGTCAAAAAGAAAAGTGTGGATAAACGATTTCAGAAAATCAATATCTTTTTCCGAAAGCTTTTCTTTTCCATCGTTTACCTGATTAATGATTTTTGCCACTTCAAACAGGTGAGCAATAACCATTGGAGTATTCAGGTCATCGTCCATGGCTTCGTAACACTTTGTTTCGTAGTTACGCACATCAACACTGCTTTCGGCAGAGGGGTGTAATTCCGGCAACAGATGCCAGGCATCCAAAAGACGGTTTAATCCTTTTTCGGCAGCTTCCAGCGCATCGTTACTAAAATCGAGTGTGCTGCGATAGTGCGCCTGTAAAATAAAAAACCTGATTACCATTGGGCCATATGCCCTGTTTAACGACTTGTGGTTTCCACTAAAAAACTCATCTAAGGTGATGAAATTATTGAGCGATTTTCCCATTTTTTGGCCGTTTACGGTAATCATATTGTTGTGCATCCAATATTTTACGGGGTCGTGGCCGTTGGCGGCATTGGCCTGGGCTATTTCCGATTCGTGATGCGGGAAAAGCAAATCCATCCCTCCTCCGTGTATGTCGAATGTTTCGCCCAAATATTTTTTACCCATGGCCGAGCACTCCAGATGCCAGCCCGGATAGCCTTCGCTCCATGGCGATGGCCAGTGCATAATGTGCGTGGGGTCAGCCTTTTTCCAAAGGGCAAAATCAAAGCTGTTTTTCTTTTCTTCCTGGCCGGCCAACTCGCGGGTATTTTCAATAAGCTCCTCAATTTTACGCCCCGAAAGTTTTCCGTAATGATAATCTTTGTTGTATTTCTCCACATCAAAATATACCGAGCCTTCCGCTTCGTAAGCATACCCGTTTTGAAGAATTTGTTTAACCATCTCCATCTGTTCGATAATATGGCCCGAAGCCGTTGGCTCTATACTGGGATGAAGCGTGTTTAGCTGATCCATGTTGGCATGATAGCGGTCGGAATAGTATTTTACAATTTCCATGGGTTCAACCTCTTCGAGCCGTGCTTTTTTCTGTATCTTATCTTCGCCCGAATCGGCATCGTTAACAAGATGGCCCACATCGGTAATGTTGCGTACATATCGAACTTTAAAACCAATGTGCTTTAAATACCGGAACAAAATATCAAAAGTAATGGCAGGACGGGCGTGCCCTAAGTGGGCATCACCATAAACAGTAGGCCCGCAAACATACATTCCTACGTGAGGTGGTTTAATGGGTTGAAAAACCTCTTTTTTCCGTGTGAGGGTATTATAAATTTGAAGTTTGTGTTCCATAACAATTTATTTTGGTTGCAAAATTAGTAAAGGTATCGGATTATATGGTCTTTTAATTTGAAATACTAACCGGTATGTTGTTTAAAAAAAATGTGTGGCTTAAAAACTGTCTCTGAAGTCTTTCTTTTTGTTATACTTTAAATCCTGTAAAATGGAGGCTTTAACATTGATTGAAAAGTTCCAGCTTTTACGCGGGCCAAAGGGGATAACACTAAAGCGCATTTCCCAGCAGTGCAAATCGCGATAGATGTTGAATGAGGTAAGGCCAATTTTGTTGCTGGTAAAATCCCATCCCGAACGGAAAGTAACTTTCCACTTTGGCGTAATGTTTACCTGTCCGGAAAAGTTAAGCGTTTGAACAACTTTGTTGGTAGGAATTTTTGCGTAATTTAACCAGGCTAACTGCGTGGTATAGTTAAAGTTATAACTAAGGTTGATTGACCAGGGGATATTCCAGTCGATATATTCACTTTCAGAATTTAACGTACCAAGGTCTTCTTTACTGTATTTTTCGGATGCTTTGTCGCTTTTATCCGTATCTTTTGTTTTCTTTTTAAAGTCTTTATCGCTTAACTTAAGGCTGAGGCTCAGTGCCCAGGAGGTGTTGGTCCGGCGGAAAAGCCTCCTGTTTTTTGTCCACTCAAAAGTATTTAACCTGTGGCCTGCCGAATCAACCACATAGGGGTCCCATGATGAACTGTATTTTAAATCGATGTTTTTCCAAAGCGATGTTCTTCCGTTCATGTTTAAATACGACATGTTTAACGAATCCCTCGCCAAATCGTAACTTCCTGAAATGTTAAAGCTTTTTATCAGGGTTATCTTTTTCATCCCGGTAATGGTATCCTTTCGGTTTCTAACTTTAATTTCCAGGTTATTACCAAAATTGAATCCAATTCTACCCGATTTTTGCCCCGGCGGGCTTCCATACAAAAAGCCATCATATTTTGAATACGAAACTTCCTCTCCATCGCCATTGATATAAGTATCGTAATAACCCCAGTTTGAACTTCCGAAATCAGGTACATAGCTAAACGAAACCGAAGGGGTAAAAACATGGCGAACGGCACGCAACGGCCCCTTTTTAAAGCGCAACATTCCGTACGCCTTTGTTGACAGGCTGCTGCTGACGGAAAAATCGAAGGTGTTGTTAAAGCCTGCAATGGTGTCCTTTTTTATATAACCTACCGTAGTATCGTTGTTCGAAATCAGGGTGTCGTTTATCCAATGTTGCTGAACCTGTTGAGCATACATCCGGTCGGTAATATTCATATTGGTACTCAGCGTAAAATATTTAAAAAGTTTAATGGGCAGATTAACCGGTATTTTATGAACCATCCCGTTATTCATGCTGTTTTTATAAGGTTGCTCGGTAAACACCAGTGAATCCAATGTGTTGATAACGTTTTTTGTGTTCATGGAATAGGTAACGCCGAGGTCTTCGTAAAATCGTTTTTTTCCCACCGGTTTTTTTCGGCGGAAGGGATAAAAGCGGTTAACATTAAACGTTAACTCGGGAAGCGTAATTTGTACCACATGCGTTTTAGTGTTTTGCCGGTGGCTGGCGTTGGCCGTTAAATGATAATTGCTGCCCCAACTGGTTTGATACGAAACACTCGATTGAAATTCGTTTTTTAAATAGTCGTTTACATTTTCAACATTGTATTTTATAAAATTAGAAGTAACAATGTTTACATTGGCATTGAACCTGCTTTTAGGCCGTGCTTTTGGGTCTTGTGTGTGTGTCCACCTGATTCGGAAGTCTTTACTTTTTTGATAATCGGGCGAATATTTATCGCTGATTATGTTTACCGCGTATTGAACAGCAAACGAGCCACTGTATTTATACCGTTTTTTATATCGAAAAGTTGGTTTTAGTGCCCAACTACCCCGCGAGTAAATGTCGCCAACCATTTTTAAATCCATGTAATCGTTAATCGACCAGTAATACCCGCCTCCCATAAGGTAGAACCCCAGTACAGCCGATTCGCCGTAAGTAGGAATTACAATGCCCGACTTTTGTTTATTGTTGTTTGGAAACATGCCAAAGGGAAGCACCAACGGGGTGGGAACCCCTTCTATTTCCATGTAAACCGGGCCGGTAACAATTTTATTTCCGGGAATTACACGCGCTTTTTTAAACTTAAACTGAAAATGAGGATGGCGCTCAACGTTACAGGTGGTGTATGACCCGTTTAAAATATTAATGGAATTATCAGGAAGTTTTTTCACCCGGCTACCGGCTAAAAAACCTTGCTGGTCTTCGGTAAAAACACTGTAAATGTATCCTTTACCGGTTGTAAAATTATATTTAATGGTGTCGGCTTTAAAGGTTTGATCGCCCTGAGTAAACACAGGTCGCCCCTGTTGTTTTCCGGTGGAATCGACCACACCGTAGGCGGTAACAATGTTTTTGTTAAAGTCAACATCTATTATGGCGGCTTTAAGGTCGATATCTTCATACTTTATTTCGGCATCGCCATACAGATGAACCTTTTTACTGATAATATCCTGAACAATTGAGTCGGAAGCCGTTCGGTCAACTTTGGCATCAATTGAAGTTAAAGGCTTTGGCTTAGGCAGCGTATCTACTGTTACCGAATCGGAAACAAGGGTATCGGGCAAAAGGGTATCGTTTACCAATAACGAATCGACAGCAGCAACAAGTGTGTCGGTAACGGCCTGTGGCCACACACAAAATGTTTTTGCAGAAACATCGTTTACATTAGAGGTTATTAAAAGAAATAACCAAAACCATGTTGATAATTTAAACAAAGATGGTTTTTTCGTCAATGGGTTTGATTTACTTTTGTTTTTCGGCTCCCGATAATTATCGGGATTGATTGTGCAAATATAATTTCTATATTGATACCATTAATTTGAAACGAAAGCAATATATTGTTATTATCCTGTTATTGGTTTTTTCCCGATGTTTTCTGTCTGCGCAAACAGCAAACAACAAAGGAAAAAAAATCGGTACGGTGGTTATTGATGCGGGTCATGGCGGCAAAGACCCCGGTGCGTCGGGCAGCCATTCGCGTGAAAAAGATATTACACTTGCCGTGGCGTTAAAAACAGGCCGTTATATAAAAGCCAACCTGCCCGGTGTGAGGGTTATTTACACACGTACCAAAGATCGTTTTGTTCCGCTTATAAAACGGGGTGCCATTGCCAACAAAAACAAGGCCGATTTATTTATTTCAATACATTGTAACTCAAACAATTCGCACAAGCCCTATGGTGCCGAAACTTATGTGTTGGGAAGCGACGACAGCCGCAGCAACAGGAATATGAAAGTGGCCATGCTGGAAAATGCCGCTATTTTATTGGAAGAAAATGCCAAAAGCAACTACGATGGTTTCGACCCCAACTCACCCGAATCGTATATTATTTTTTCGTTAAAGCAAAACGATTATAAACAGGAAGAGAGCTTGGTGCTGGCACAAAAAATCCAAAATCAGTTTAAAAAACGCGCCGGAAGAAAAGACCGCGGGGTACATCAGGCAGGTTTTTTGGTGTTGGCCGGAACATACATGCCTTCGGTTTTGGTTGAGTTGGGTTACCTGAGTAATTATACCGAAGAAAAATATTTGCTTTCCGAAAAGGGGCAGTCCTATATGGCATCGGCTATTTATCGTGCCGTAAAATCATATATACACGATTATGAACTTGAAAATAACACGCCCGCTGTTACTTCAACAAAAAACCAGGTTGTTAAAAAACCTGTCGAAACTCATCAAACAGTTTCAAGCGGCGTTGAATACCGTGTTCAGTTTGCCACTTCCACAAAAAAAACAGCAGTAACCGACAAACGTTTTAAAAACATAAAAGATGTTTCGGTTTATTATCACAATGGGTTGTATAAATATACTTCGGGGCATTTTAAAACCCTGAGTGCGGCAACCAAACAGCAGCACAAACTCAAAAACATGGGCTATTCAACAGCATGGGTAGTAAAAATGAAAGGCGATAAGCGATTTTCAGAGGCTTCAAAAACTCCTTCAAAATCGGAGATAAAAAAACAAAGCGGTATTAAAAACACCTTGGAATACAGGGTTCAGTTTTACACTTCGCCACACAAAACAGCTATTAGTAATGCTCGTTTTAAAGGAGTTACGGATGTTGAAGTATATTATCAAAACGGAATATACAAATATACCTCAGGTCATTTTAACTCTGTTGCAGAAGCGGTTGCGCACCAAAAGCACCTGCGGCAGAGGGGATTTGCCGATGCCTTTGTTATTAAATGGAAAAACGGAAAACGAATACCGTAAAAATTAAGGATTAATAACTTTTACAAAACCCGCCTTGTGTAACAATTTACTTAATTTTACGTTTTATAAAAAAACTGATTTAACGTGAGACGATCGAAGCCATTTATTATTGGATTTACTTTTATCCTTGCCATTGTAATTTTTGTTTGGGGTTTTAATTACCTTAAAGGCAGAGACCTTTTTAAGAAACAGGAGTTTTTATATGCGCGCTATCATACGGTTAATGGTTTGGTGGCGGCAAAACCGGTTTATGTTAACGGGCTGCAGGTTGGCCAGGTTAGCCGTCTTTATTTTGCCCCTGACCTGTCGGGAGACATTATTGTTGAACTGGTTATTCAAAACAAATTTCCCATTCCAAAAAACAGCATTGCCCATATTTTCAGTGCCGACCTGATGGGTTCCAAATCAATCACCCTGATATTGGGCGACTCAAAAGTGCCGGTAAAAAGTGGCGACACGCTGCTTACTAGTGTTGAAGGCTCGTTAATGGAGTCGGTTAACAAACAGGTTGCGCCTTTAAAAGCCAAAGCCGAAGTGTTGATGGGTTCGGTTGACACCTTAATTGCAGCATTTAATACTGTTATGAACGATGAGACGGTTAAAAGCCTGTCATCAAGTATAAAAGACATTCAATCTACCTTTAAAAACCTTTCCTCCACCACTTCGCGGCTTGACGACCTGGCCACTTCCGAAGGAAACAGGCTTAGCAATATCCTTACCAATACCGATTCGCTTATTGCAACCCTGAACAGCAACAGAGAGGGATTAAGCAGAATTATCGGGAATTTTGAATCCATCAGTGACTCGCTTTCAAAAGCCAATATTGCTGCCATTATATATAAGGCCGACTCTTCCATTAACAGCCTGAACCAAATTCTTGCAAAAATTAACAAAGGACAGGGTACAGCCGGCAAGCTGATGAACAACGACTCGCTGTATCGTGAGCTGAACAAGTCGGCCGAAGAGCTAAACAAGCTTTTAAAAGATGTTAGAGAAAACCCCAAACGGTACGTTAAGTTTTCGTTGTTTTAACCTGCCGGTAATAATAAAATTATCAGGTGCTAATACTTCCGATTCACCATAAGGGTGGTTGGTGCTAAAAAGTTACCGCCAAGTGAGGAAAACAAAATCGAAAATGAGAAAGCGAACAGCAAATCTGTTTATTACGCTGTACAATAGAAATAAC
>Ga0256831_1000439_pt1 | contig 21613 bp, 14 predicted proteins | sample 132544metaG_FD_189087 | JGI IMG/M metagenome (GOLD analysis project Ga0256831, IMG submission 189087) | Hydrothermal vent microbial communities from Lau Basin, Pacific Ocean - 132-544 | ecosystem: Environmental > Aquatic > Marine > Hydrothermal vents | place: Pacific Ocean: Lau Basin | collected... | reverse complement strand
ACGATGAGCATTGCGCCAGTTTAAATAAGCGGTGTGATAAATATCATTGGCCAGGGAACGTTCATTTTGATCAGCTTTAACCGGGCGATCCAGTGCCTGTTTAATTCTATTACTTAATTGAAGAAAACGCTTTTTTTCATCACTTGAATGGTTTTTCAGGTAGCGATTAAAAGGTGTGACGGTTTGCTGTATTTTGTCTTTAAGTTCGGTGACAGGAATAACATCAGAAACGACTTCTTCAATAGCGAGATTGAATGCATTGGTGGATTTTTGAAAGAACAGGAAACCAGTGCCGCCTAAAATAAATAAGGGCAATATAATAATAATAATACTCAGTCGCAGTCGGGTTTTCAACGAAGGTGCTGAAGATTTGGATTTTTTAAAGATACGGAAAAAATCAGACATTAAACCAGTTGCAGTCCCAGTGTTAAAAAAACGTAACTACTCAGCGTATTCATCTTTTGCACCATTTCGGCGTTATTTTCGTACTCAAATGGTCACGTATTGATATACGCTCACATTTTCCGTGCGCCTCTTTGAGGTAGCGAAGCTATTGTGCCTTGAACTGGCACAAAATCTAAACACGCTGAGTAGTTACAAAAAAACAAGGTAAATCTTAGCACAATCAGTACCTCAAAGCATATATTCTAAAGCGGGTTCTATTTGATGATGCATGCTCAGTGGGAACGGATTTTATAGAGCAGAAGGTAATATTTGCAGGGCTTTTAAAGGTGGTTTTATTGCATTTTCGCGCCAGTTTTGAGCGACTTCCCATTTGAGAATATCATAATAACTGCGAATATTTTCCACATATTTAACGGTTTCATCGCCTCGGGCATAACCATAGTGTACTTTCTTATGCCATTTTTTTTTGCGTAATAGAGGCAGAGTCTGTTTCAGGTTGACCCACTTGGTATCGTCTTTGCCTTGCTGACGAGCCAGTTTCATAGCATCTATAACATGCCAGTAGCCCAGGTTATAGGCCGCCAGAGAAAAATACAGCCGATCCGGATCGGTAATTATTTTGGGTAATTTTTTGTATAAGCTGGAAAAATAATAAGCCCCGCCAAAAATACTCTGATAGGGTTCAATACGATTATTAACCCCAATATGTTCAGCCGTTGCCAGAGTCAGCATCATCAGACCTTTTACCCCAGTGGGTGATTCAGCATTGGGGTTCCAGTGTGATTCCTGATAGGACATAGCGGATAACAGCATCCAGTTGATGTTGTTATCTTTGCCAGCCTTTTCAAACCATGGCCGAAATTTTGGCAGACGGGTTATGATATGGCGCTGATAAACTCGTGTACCAACATAGTCAAAGCCCTTAATATGACCAAAATGCTGATCCAGCAGGTGTTGTAATTCGCCACTGTCCTGTTGCTGTTTTAAAAATTTACTGGCTGCATCAAATAGCGAATGATCGGTATTTTTTTCAAATGCCCAGGCAATATCCTGCGGCTTGTTAATATCAAATGCCAGTCTGAGTTCAGGATAATAACGACGGTTTAGTTTTATTTCGTCAGAGCTAACAATGGTAAAATCAATCAGCCCTTCATTGACCAGTTGCATCAGATCTTCAGGTGAGGCATCAGGATTGACAGTCCAGATAAGTTTCGGGTATTGTTTTTTTAGTGATTGTAAGGCCAGAATAAGGCTATCATCGGCCGATATCTCAATGCTAAGTTTTGCTATATCTTTCAGTTTTTTGGGCTGACGGGTATTGGAGCGGTAAATGAGTTGGTAAGTCACTTTGTGATAGGGTATTGTAAACAGATAACGAGCTTTTCTTGGCGGTGTAATAATGAGTTTGGCCGCAGCCAGATGACCCCTGTGGCTATCCAGCTGGTGTAGTAATTCACTGGCATTAGGTTCAACGATTACTTTAAGTCTGACGCCCAGAGAGTCACTGAAGCGTTTTACCAGTGCGTATTCAAAGCCTGCAGGTCCATAGGGACCCTGGTAATATATACTGGGTGAATTACGGGTCAGAACGTTTAATTGACCGGTGGATTTAATACGTTCCAGCAGATCCGGTGTTGCAAAGCAGGCACTGAGTAATAACGGCGTAAGAACTAATAAAAATAAACGCATTGGTAAATAGCAATATTTCGTAGAGGTTTAATGTTTCTGAAGATCCTGCCTGAACTCACTGGAGATAAATAAGGCTTTATTCCAGCCAGTAGTAATGCCGTCAATTAATGCCTGCAGAAAATCAATAATAAACATGATGAGATCAGAAAACAGTTCAAAAAAGGTATCGATTACGGTCTTTTTAAGTGCTTTAAAAGAATATTGGGTACCTTTGTATAATGCAAGTAGGGTTTGATAGAGTAATTCAATAATAAACAAAGTGATAAGCGAATAGATAATGGCAATTTTTTTAAGTAATAACAGCATAGAAGTAACCTCGAAGAATAAATTTACCCAGCACCTCGTAAGGCCTCGTCCTTAGGTCGAGGATAGCAGAGCTGACAACTATTTTCCAAAAGCCTCGTCATTTAATGCGAGGTACCGGGTTTACTGACAGCAGAATCAGTTCCTTTTATTTTAGCAGTTTATTCTGGAAAGTCTTTAAAGCGGTAAAATAGTGTAGAATTAATGCTGAATAGTTTTGAATTAATTTATGTACAATTGTCAGATTTCAGGTGATATTAATGACTGAACGAATGTTCAGAATAATTTTAGGTGCAGTACTACTATTATTACTGTATCTCAGTGCACTTAATAATAATGATGAATTAATAAAGATTTATATAGGAATATTATTATTTGAAGGTATCACAAACTGGCGAGTGCCTAAACTACTGACCCTGCTGAAAAACTGGATTTATTACCCGCAGGAATCTGGGCTGCCAATATCTGAACAGATCAGCAGCAAATATCGTATTAATTTTGAAGCGGAACGGGCATTACGGCTGGTTATTGCTTTGGTATTGCTGATCCCTGTGATATTTCAGGTCGATATTTTCTGGATTATTCCCTGGTTTGTGGCCAGTCTGTTATTACTTGCCGGTATGACCAATATCTGCCCCCTGGGTATGTTCTTGCTCTGGCTGGGATTTAAATAATGTCTGCACAAAAGAATGACAAAAAATCCATTTTAAGTGATGACTGGAGCAGGAACTGGCAGGCCAGTATTGCGGTAAAAATTACTGCCGTAGTGATGTGGGTAATTATACCATTTGGTTTTATTATTGCTCTGTTATTTATTAATAATGTGGAACGGGATGTTCGAGTGTCTATTGAGGATGATGCTGAAATCATCTTAAATAGTGCGCGTATTTTATTATCTGAAAATAATTCGTTTTATTCCCCTGTGGTGCAGAAAAAACTGACAGAAAAATTAAACAAATCGGTTTACTGTAAAATTAAACTGGTAACGGGTTCTAATGAACCGATACTGATTCAGTCTGGTAAGTGTCTTAAACCGGCCCAGACGATTGACACCAAATATTATTTTGGCACAATAGTAAACCAGAAAAATCAGGAACTTTCACTGGTATTATCACACTTGCCGGTGCGTAATATTATGCTTGAATATCGAGCTGACATTATTTTAATTATGATATTTATAGTGCTGGTACTGGGCTTTATTCTAACCTGGGTCCTTCGTTTTCTGGTGCTTAGACCATTATTAAAAATTGTTGATGCGACCCGACTTATTTCAGAGGGACAACATGAGTTGCGTCTGGATATGCAGCAGCAGGATGAGTTTGATCATCTGGCTCGGTTTTTAAATAAATTACTGGATCAGTTGTTTGAACAGCAGAAAAATCTTAAACAGGCAAATCATGAATTGATGAGAGAAGTGGCGGAAAGGAATCGTATTGCCCTTGAACTTAGAGCTAATCAGGATCAACTGGAAAATATAATAGAAGAGCGAACCGAAGATCTGGAAATTGCCCGTGATGAAGCACTAAAAGCTAATCAGGCCAAAACCCTGTTTCTGGCTAACATGTCCCATGAAATCAGAACACCTCTTAATGCTATTTTAGGCTATGCTCAACTAATAAGCCGTAATAAGGAACTGCACGCAAAACATCGTAAATCCTTAGCTATTATTGAAGAAAGCGGTAACCATCTGCAGGGTGTTTTAAATGATATCCTGGATATTTCAAAAATTGAAGCAGGTATGATGGAATTGCATAAAGTGAATTTTGATCTTTACCAGTTGCTGCAGAAGATCAGCCAGATTTTTCAGGAGCGTTGTGCTGACAAGGGATTAGGCTGGTATGATGAGTTTAATTTTAGTGATGCAGTGCCTGTGCATAGCGATCCACAAAAACTCAGACAGATTTTAATTAACCTTATTGGCAATGCAATAAAATTTACAGATCAGGGAAGCATCAGTCTGCTGGTTGAACGACATGCTAATGATCAATATCGTTTTGAAATATCTGATACGGGGCCGGGTATTGATAAAGATGGAATGGCCATGATTTTTACCAGTTTCCACCAGGAACAGGCAGGAATTGACAAAGGAGGAACGGGGCTGGGACTGAGTATAACCAGAAGTCAGCTGCAGTTATTAGGATCTGAACTACTGCTTGAATCCAGTTCCGATAAGGGTAGTATTTTTTCTTTCACACTGATACTTGAGTTTGCTCAGGGCGGGGTGGAAATTATGCATGACAGCAATATTGAAGTGATACGCCTTTCATCTTCTGATTCAGTTAAAGCACTGGTGGTTGATGATAGTGAACTCAGTCGTAATCTACTGGTGGATATGCTGGTGGAAGTCAATGCTATAGTGAGTTCGGCAAATAATGGACTTGAGGCCGTTAATTATGTGGAACAGCAAAGTGCAGCGGACAAACCGGATATAATCTTTATGGATATTGGTATGCCACTTATGAATGGTATTGATGCGGCTCGTGAAATCAAGAAAAAATATGGTGATCAAATTATCTGTGTTGCAGTGACTGCTAATATTATTGAGCAACTGGATAATATGCATTACCCACTGGGTTTTGATGATTATATCCTCAAACCTTACCGTTTTGAGGCAGTGTTTGAGTGTATGAAAAAACACCTGCACATTGATTTTGAAAATGAAATGCGTACCGATCAGGAAAGTGCTGAACAAGTTGATATAGACTTTTTTCAGTGCCGAATTGGGCTGGATTTGTATACTGAATTATTACAGGCGGCGATAGATTATAATCCTCTACATCTTAAATATTTATTTGACCAGCTGGCACAAGTGGGGGATGAGCAGATTAAAGCGGCTAAAAAATTAAGACGACTTATGGCTCAATATGATATACATGCAATGGTAACCCTGATTAAAAAACTAAAGCCGGGCGAATTGAATAATGATTGATATCGGTGTTAATTTAAGCAATGCTCGTTTTAATAATGATCGTCAGCAGGTTATTAAGCGAGCTGCGGCAGCCGGAGTCAGTAAAATGATTGTAACCGGGACTTCAGTTGAAGTCAGTCAGCAGGCACAGAACTTATGTCAGCAATATCCTCAGTATCTGTATGCAACAGCGGGTATTCATCCTCATGATGCCAGTACTTTTAATGCCGATAGTCTGGTTCAGTTAAGCTCTTTACTGCGGCACGATAAGGTTGTAGCTGTGGGTGAATGCGGACTGGATTTTAATCGGAATTTTTCTACGCCCAAACAACAGTTGTCCTGCTTTGAAGCGCAGCTGGAACTGGCTGTAGAATTAAAAAAGCCGGTTTTTTTACATCAGCGTGATGCTCACCAGGACTTTTTGCGCCTGATAAAAAAATACCGTTCTACTCTGGTCAATGCGGTATCGCATTGTTTTACCGGCAGTCGCTCAGAAATGGACAGTTATCTGGAACAGGATCTTTATATTGGCATTACCGGCTGGGTGTGTGATCAGAATCGAGGTCAGAGCTTACAGCAGGCAGTACGTTATTTACCTCTGGATCGGTTGATGGTTGAAACTGATGCGCCTTACCTTTTTCCAACCGATCTGGTGCTCCCTGGAGAGACAGGCTTAACAAAAAAACATAGAACAAGCCGCAAACGAAATGAACCGGCCTATCTGCCTCATATTATAAAACAACTGGCTCATTTTATGGCACAGAACGAAAAAGATGTGCAGCAGCAAAGCAGTAAAAATGCTCGGGAGTTTTTTAATTTGAATTAAATTAAAGATTTATTTACCTGGCACCTGGTAAGATCTGGTCCATAAGGCCGAGGATAGCAGAGGTGACAACTTTTTCCCAAAAGCCTCGTTTTTTAAGGTGAGGTGCTGGGTTTACCTTCAAGAATATCCATAGTTTTCTTTTTAAGTAAGTCAGCCTGTTCGGCTTCATGTTTACGTTGAACATTAAGCAGGGCGGTAAAAGCCGAAACATTGCCAATCAGCATCCGGCTGGTCATCTCTGCCGTTACGACCACAATCATTCCGGGCAGGATAATGTGTAGATTACCGGTAAGTTCCATGAGTGCGACCAGTGCGGCTAACGGCGCACGCAAGGTTGCGCTCATCATTGCGACCATACCAATCATGGCGTAAAAACCTGCAGAACCCTGGTAAAAAGGATAAAAGCTCTGCACCAGAAGTTCGCACATACCGCCTACAGCCCCACCCATTATCAGCGATGGGCCGATTAACCCCCCGGGTAGGCGTGCCCCCACAGATATTGCAGTGGCGATAAGTTTGGCCACTAACAATAGCAATAATGACTGTAAGTCCAGGGTATTATGAAAAATACGATCAACTGCATCATAGCTGACCCCCATAATGGCCGGTGCCCACTGTGCCAGCAGACCCGTGATAAGTCCGGCAAAAACAAAGGCATATAAGGGGCGCCAGTTTAGAGTATGCTGTGCGCTCAGGGTACAGATACGAATAAATACCATGGCCAGCAAGCCGATTATCAGTCCCATAAACAGGATCACCGGCAGTTCACCTAATGAACCAATTGACAGAGCGGGTACGGCGAAGGCCGGGCTCTGTCCGTAAACCAGTCGGCTGATAATGGTGCCGACCACAGAAGCAATAATAATCGGGATAATATTATTTATCGTGTAACGAACCCGAAGCACTTCAATAACAAATATTACCCCGGCCAGAGGGGTGTTAAATGCAGCGGCAATGGCGGCAGCACCGCCAGCGGCGGCCAGCAGATGATCCTCATTTTCGCTAAGCTGTAACTTACGTCCAATTAATGCTGCATTGGCGGCCCCCAGATGAATGCCCGGTCCTTCTCTATCAACTGAATTTCCCGAAACAATGGCAATCAGTCCGCCAAAAAACTGTACTACGGCATTGGAAAAGGGCAGTGCCTGTTTGCGAAAGCGCATAAAATTAAGCAGATGAACCACACCTACTGGACGTTTATCTGCCGGCAGGCGTTCGAACAAATAACCCAGAAAAATAGCGCCGGATACTGGTAGTAAAAAACGCAGCCAGCCGGACAGGGCTTCATAATTGCCGACTTTTTCATCTGGCAGTAACCAGGTCTGGCTGACTTCAATGGACAGCCTGAAGAGAGTTACCAGAACCCCAGCCATCAGTCCGGTTACAGCACCCAGTAAGGCAATGCGCAAAAGCAGTTTATTCAATAGACAAAATTCTCAAAAGTGATGTATTTAGAATTGCAGGCTAATTTATAACCCAGAAATATAAATTTGTCACTATTGTTAAAAAAAATTTATGTCTGAAGCCCCCCCATATAGAGGGGAGAATGCTGTTTAGAATAAACCGTGATCGATATAGCCGTTAACGACCATAATTAACAGAATCAGACCAATGCCCAGCAGGGTGAAGCCCAGGATGTGGGAGATAATATTCCAGCGTTTTGATGGCCCTTTGACTATAAGCTTGTCCAGTTCACCGGAAGCTTTCAGACGTTCGTATTCCTCAGGGCGTTCTTCCTTCAGTTCTTCCATATCCCAGACACCGGTAAACATGACCGTATCCAGTGGGAATTTGGCGGGTCTGAAGTGGTTATTAAAGAAATGCACCACAAATAAGGTCAGTACTGCCAGGAAAGCTTCCAGACCATGGGCAATGGTGGCGACATTAAAGATCCAGCCGGGGATATAGCGGCCGATACTTTCAGCAAACCATAATAATATGCCGGAGGTACCAATTACAAATGCACCCCAGTACACGGCCCAGTAATCAAATTTTTCCCAGTAGGTCCAGCGGTCAAAACGCGGCTGTGGACCTTTGCCGAAATACCAGCGGAACTGGCCCTTCATATCTTCCCAGTCTTTCATGCGCGGCAGCAGAGAGTTAGGGCCGAACCAGTCAAATTTTTCCTTACTGGTGAATATTTTGTACAGTACCACAGCAGCGTGTCCAAAAATGGCCAGCATAAATATCAGACCTGCCCAGTGATGCAGGTTATTCAGGGTTACCATTCCGCCCAGTAAAGGTACTAGAGTCATCGCCCAGGTGGTATTGGGGTACATAACCACCATACCGGTAAAGACCAGAAACATCAGTGACAGAGCCAGTATCCAGTGGTTAATTCGCCAGTACCATGGAAAACGCTGGAAATAGATACCACTGCGTTTTTTCTGGGGTTTAATCCGGACAGGATAACTGCGAGAATCACTGTGTTGATAAATAACAGGACGTTCTTTTTTCTCACGCCAGAACCATAACACGGAGTGCAGATAAAAGAATACCAGCACCAGAACAACCAGTGCCCCCATACCTTTGGCTATAATCCATAACTCAGGGTATTTTTTAAAGTTATTGGTGGTGCCATGGGGGTGATATTTGGCAAAATTTTCATTGGCATTCTCATGACATTTCTGGCAGGTTTTTACCTTATTAGCTGGATTGACTGGTGATTCTGGATTATCTACATGGGTAATAGTATGACTGTCATGGCAATTGACACAGCGTGGTGCGTCCTTATCACCATGCCAGGCAAGCTGTCCGTGGGGGCTGGACATATAACCGTCCAGCTCATCCACATGACATTCCCCACAGCCTTCAGTGATCACCCGGTGAGCCGGCAATTTTGTCAGATTGGTGATTTGATGGGCAGAGTGACAGTCGGCACAGGTGGCAGAGTCACCTTTCCAGGGTGTTTTTAATGCGGCACCATGCATGGAATTACGATATTCTTTGAGTGCTTTTTCATGACATGAACCACAGAGTTCCGGTGATTTAAGGCGATAGGTACTGGAGCGTTTATCTTCTGAAGGGTAAACATAATGCGCTGTATGGCAGGTAGCACAGCTGGCATTATTATTAATTTTTTTGTCATTGTGGGCAGAGAGTTGATATTCCTGGGTATAAGCAACTACTCGCCTTGGCGGTGAGCCGCCAAATAGTGAATTACGGCGCTTGCTGGCCACCGAACCTTCGTCACTGAGTTTTTCGTGACAGGAAATACAGTCAACCGAACCCAGACTACTCTTACGGTGAGGGACTTCTTCAATATCATTATGGCAATCGGTACATTGCTGACTGCCATGAACACTGCCTTTAAAAAGGCCATTGTTTACAAAAAGTTCTCTTTTTCCCTGTTCCCCGTGTTTGCCTAAAGGGATGCTAAAGCCCTTTTCTCCGTGACATTCGGTACATTCTGAATTGGGGAATGATTTTGCCAGCAGGGGATCATTAATACAGATTAACAGTGTGGCAAAGGTAATAATGGTCGAAAATAGTTTTGAGATTCGCATAGTGTTTTTTACTGCAATAAATAAGTTTAAAAAAGAGCTTATTGAAAGACCCCGCGAGATATTTCAATAAACTCTTCCTGCGACAATACACTAATATTACCAGGTAGTGTATTGTCGCAAGGAAAGAGGCTGGCTATTTATTTAGCGTCTGCTTTTTTACCCGTTGGGTTACTTTTGCTAACTTTAAAGCCATGGTTGTCATCATCAATTGGACGCCAGAACTTGGGTGGTTTTTTGCCCAGATACCAGCGGTGTAATGGTGACTCAAGGGTTTCATTAAGCAGCTTCTCAACGGCATCTGCTCCCTTGATATTTCCTTCTTCTCGAGCTTCCTTGATACGTTTTTTAATGGATGGAACAATTTCATGGTAGAAACGCTGTGCCATTTTAAACATACCTTCCCAGTGTGCATAATCAGGGGCAAACATGGCTGCACCATGACGGGCACGACGACCTTCATGATGCCATAACAGGAACCATTTCCATTCGAGTTCTTCGTTAAATTTGGTCTTATCTAACAGGCCGGTTTGTAACATTTTCTGGATCAGGTTACGAGTTGGTATCGCAAACTTGTTGTTGTAGTTTTCAACAAAGGCATCCAGTTGCTGGAAGTGGTTATCAACAGTGCTGGTTGCATGACAGTTTTTACAAACGTTCTTCATGTCTTTACGGCGCTGCAGCCATGGCTTGACCTTTTTGCCCTGCCTGATAGCTTTGGCATCAATTTTTTCTGAAACAGGTGCTCTCAGGTTCCAGGAAATACGACCACCAATATCATGAGAAATAGGCAGATCAGGCGTGGCAGACATATGACAGGTAGCACAGGTAGGTGCTGCATCATAATCTTCACCGACAACCCATTTGGCAGAATCCATATTCATTTTGTCTTCATGGGCTCGGAAAGCGACGCCATGAGCAGATTCTTCATAAATTTCTTTTTGTGGATGATCCGGTCCCAAATGACAGCGACCGCAATTGTCAGGATGACGAGCCTGCGCAGAATCAAAATTATGGCGCAGGTGACAGGCAGAACAGGAACCTCTTGAGCCGTCAGGATTAATACGGCCGACGCCGGTATTCGGCCAGCTGGAAGGATCCAGAGTACCATCAGAATTAACTCGGACAATAGTACCATGACAGCCGCCACAGCCGATGCTGGTAACTGGTGAGGTTCCATTAAGAGTTGGGCTGCCTTCAATAACTTCAGCCAGAACATTATCCAGTGACCCCAGAATATCCCCGGCAGAGGCATGATGGCTGGCCTCAAACTCTTTTACTTCGCTCTTGTGACATTGACCACAGTCTTTTGGTGAAACCAGAGGTGAAATAACAAAATCTTTATGCATAATGGCATCTTTATCAGACTTTTCAGCTTTATGACATTCATAACAACCGATATTGGCACCAAAATGTTTGGAATGACCCCACTGGTTATATATTGCTGGGGTTTTTTCCTTGTGACACGAAGCACAGGTTCTACTTTCATTACTCAGGTGTGCCAGCCCCTTGTTCATTTTGAATGAATCTTGTTCTTTGGGAGCGGTACCAGTAGCACTGCTTTGAGCAGCCAGGGCATATAATGGGATGGACAATGCAAAGAGTAGAACGGATGCGCCCAGAGCAACCGTTCTTATTGTCCGCGGGGAGTTTATGTTCATTTAATAATTACCTCATTCTTTGTGGTAAAAGGATTCAAACAGGAAGTTTATCTCAGTTAAGCAAAACTCATACCATATTTGTGCTAAAGAAAAGGAAGAATATAAGCTATTGATTATGAACTTTATCTATTTTGAACAGTCTAAGGCTCATGCGGGAATTTTTTAGATAAATGTTCTATAACAGTGCAAATAAGTCATAAATGCTCTTAAATAATACTGTATGGTTTCTCTAGGTTAATGCTTTAAAAAGGTGGGGCTGAGCTGAAACTAAGCATCTTACCCGTAACGGGATGAGAAAAGCTAAGCCGGCTGGCATGCAATAATAATCTTTCTGACATGGCCAGAGCTTCTGTATGTGCATAAAGCGGATCACCCAGAATCGGATGGCCTGTTTGCTGTAAGTGCACTCTCAGCTGATGTGAACGGCCGGTGGTCGGGGTTAATAGTATACGACTGTCCAGTTCTGTACCATCAAGGTATTCCCAATAGGTCTGAGATGCTTTTCCTTTCTGATGATCTACAATCTGCCGGGGTCGGTTCTCCCAGTCACAGCGCAGGGGCAGGTTTATTTCGCCTTTGGTATTCTCCATGCGGCCATAGACAACGGCAATATATTCTTTTTTTACCTGGCGTTCCTGAAACTGACGGCTTAAATTTCTATGGGTCTCTTTGTCCAGTGCCAGAACGGTCAGACCGGAGGTTTCCCAGTCCAGTCTGTGAACGGTTAGAATGGATGGGTATCGTACGGCCAGACGGCTGATAAGGCAATCCTGTTTGTCTTCACCCCGACCGGGGACTGAAAGTAATAATGTGGGTTTATTAGCGATCAGAAGATACTCGTCAAGGTAAATTATTTCAATGCCGGAATAAAGTTCTGTGCAAGACATGGATTAGCCGGAACTCCCAAGACCGATTGTCTGAGGATATTGCTGTAATTGCTTTAATATCTGAAGAGCCTCATCATTGTCGGAATAAGCCTGCATCAATTCTGTCACTTCCTGCCGATACGGTGTTAATTTGATAGAGGCACTGCCTTCAGGATGAGTCATACGGTGGAGTCTATATTGATCCCAGCGCTGTATTTCATTTAATAATAAGGAATCAGGAAAATTACGGCAGCGATAACGGAAAAACATTTCCTCCAGACGTGGGTCATCAAAATTAAATTGCAGTGAATCCAGATCATTGCTGCTGCATTCGCGGATCTGCTTCATGCGTTCCTGATCAGCAGGTGAGAAAAAACCACCGGAGTAGAGTTTCAGATCAGGATCATCCGCTGTCTCAGAGTAATCAATTTTAAATGCCGCCTGGATCCGTTCAGACAGACTTTGATCAGATAATAACAGCTGTAAGTGCTTTTTACACAGTGTCAGGTCTAGCTTCCAGCGTTTCGTAATTTCCGGTGTCAGAGTGTTTAATGGAACCACTACAGGACATTTGTTTATATGAATCGTTTTTAAAGGCAGGCGGGTTTCATTTTCAGCCAGTTCATCAGCGGCAGTAAAGGTATAATATTTTATCTGTTCACTATCCATTTTAAGCAGTGCATCAGGATTATGATGTAATTCATACACAATAATTGCATTTTTATTGCGACTATCGATAGCAACGGGAATAATAATACCCATATGACCCTGGCTGGCCGGATACATACCACTGATATGGATCAGCGGTGTCTGTTTGTATCGCTCAAGGAGCGCCTGTATGTTATGTTTCTGACGATGTTGGTAAATAAACTGGTATAGACGTGGTTGGCTGTTTTTTACCAGACGGGCAACCTCAATAGTAGCGATGACATCAGACAGTGCATCGTGAGCTGCTTCATGACTTATATTATTGGCTTCAGTGAGCTTCTCCAGTCTAAAGCTGGTGTGGCCATCTTCACGTACCGGCCAGTTAATTCCTTCCGGGCGTAAGGCATGGGCTACTCTGAGTAAATCAATAATATCCCAGCGGGAATTGCCATTTTGCCACTCACGGGCATAAGGATCATAAAAGTTGCGATAAAGAGTATTGCGGGTAAATTCGTCATCAAAGCGGATATTGTTATAACCCACAGTACAGGTACTGGGTTGTGCCATTTCTTTATGAATTCGGGCAATAAAAGTGGCTTCATTGAGTCCTTTTTCTATTGCTTCCTGCGGGGTGATTCCTGTTATAAGACAGGCTTTCGGCTGGGGTAGAAAGTCATTAGCAGGACGGCTGTAAATCACCAGCGGCTCACCAGTTATATTCAGTTCTGTGTCGGTTCTGAGCCCAGCAAACTGGGCTGGACGATCACGAAAAGGATCGGTACCAAAGGTTTCATAATCGTGCCAGTAGAGAGTTGGAGTATTGGGCATGGTTTAGCTTTTATCCGCTTTTTCCTGCTCGGCTAATGCAGCAGCCCATGGATCTTCTTCTTGTTCTACTGCTTCAGTATCAGCTTCAGAGGCCGCCTGTTCGGCCAGTGCTGCGGCCCAGGGATCGTCTTCCGCTTCAGTATCAGAAGCGGCAGGTTCTTCTACGGGTGCTTCAGTACTGGCCTGTTCCTGCAGGGTTTCAGCCTGTTCGTTAACAGTAGGAATTTCCGGTTCGGATGCGGGTTCTGAAGTCTCTGCGGCAGTCTGATTTTCAGCTTCTGCCTGTTCAGATAATGCCGCAGCCCATGGGTCATCTTCTGTTTCAGATACTGTTTCCTGAATATCTTCAGCTGCTTCACTATTTGCGGAATCGTTATCCAGAGTGTCCAGATCGGTATTGAGTTCATCACCAATACCAAGATTTACAGCAGTACTATCGTCCAGAGTTGCATTGTTTTCAGCCAGATCAATGGACCAGGGATCATCAACCTGATCATGCCCATCATCAGGCGAAGGTGCCTGACTGGAAGGATTATTATTATCCAGACGATTATCACGCAGATAAATAATAGCTTCGAGAATTTTCTGGGCATTAGATTCTACTTCCTGACCCGTTTTCTTACCATGTTCTGTCATTAATGATGTAATGGTTTCCAGGGCTTCAAATAAATGTTCGTTAAGCTCGGTATTTTTTAGACGCAGTTCAGAAAGTTCTTTCAAATGTGTTTCATTTAACTCTGCCTGTTCACGGGCTAGAATAGTGGCATTGGCATTTTCTTCGGTGGCAGAGAGTTTGTTTTCTGGTTCTGCAGGGGCGCTGTCTGTGTCACTGGAGCCTGTTACTTTGAGAAACACATCATCAACCTCGTTTATGGTTTCTGAATAATCCAGCAGGCGATAAGTATCATGCTTTAAATAAATCGTGACAAATTCTTTAATAAGATTTTTTTCATGATCATACAGTTTTTCTGCCTGGGTATCGGCATTACCGGCATAGGCTATGGCAGACAATTGTTTTTTAATGGCACTAATGCGCTCTTCCTTGTGTTTGTTATAGTTTCTAATCAGTTGATTAGCGGCTTTAACATCCTTACGTCTGGACTTACTGCTGAAAATAAATACTATTATCAGGATCAGGAGCAGAACAATACTGGCTTCTGCTGTAACAATAAACAGTTTTGGGATCAGGGCTTCCATTAGTCAAGCTCCTCCATTATTTCTTCGTATGCCAGTTGACGGTTCAATTGCCATTTTCGATAGCCTAGCCAGCCGCCAACAGCAACGATCAGATTGACTATGACTGCAATAATAATTCCCATCGTCCAGTCTGATTGTTCTTTTACCGGCGGCACAGGTTTGGTCTCTGCTTCAACAACGGGTTTTATTTTTTTCTGTTTCGGTTCCGGGGCAAGCAGAAGCTTATCAAATTTGGGCAATGTCAGTGGAATGGGATGAGAAGTATAATCAATGGGTCGGCCACTGCGAGAGCGGGTCAGCATGTTTATAACGATCTGATAATCCTTATTCGGATCAAGAGAATCACTTTCATAGCTCCATTCCAGTAATTTGGGGTTATATCGGCTTAGTTCAATTGCCCTGGGCTGACCATTTTCAATTAAGCGGGCACTGAGCTTAATTTTTTTGGCATTTATGAATTCCAGATTGGGAGATACAAAAATCTGGTGATAATTTTTATTCTCTTTTTGTATCTGATCCACCCGAGTACTGATCAGATTAATATCATGTACCAGAATTGAATGGTTGATTTCCCTTTGAAAGGTTTCACTGCTGGCCTGAAAGATAAACTGATTTTTGCCGATTTCAAGTGTTTTTCTAACCTGTACATTATAAATTCCATCGTGTGCTTCTTTATCACCACGCAGGCCGTTATCATGTAAAAACCAGCGTTTTTTATTAGGATCGAGCTGACGGGCACTGAAGGAAATAAATTGTAGAAAATCATCATCGCTGATTTTTTTACTGTTATTAGTCATAAACAGGGAAATGTTTAAGGTTTCACCTGCAAACAGGTTGTTGGGTATACGATTGGTCTGAATTTGAAGGTTGGTGACAATCATAACCCGATTGTCCGGATCGGTCTGGGCATTAATAGACCATTCTCCGGCTTTGGGGTGGGAAATAGTGATCAAATCATAACTTTTTTCTGACTGCCACTTAACATAGGCTGGTTTTCTGGCAAGAGTATATTTTTTTCTGCCCGGTTCAACCACCTCCGTGGGCCGAGCTCCTTTGGGTTTAAATACCAGCAGTGTGAGTTCCATAATGGAATCATCCACCAGAAAGGTATTGTCAACCAGAGGGACGGCATCCCGTTGCGTGGTTTTTTCAAACAAATGCAGGAAAATACGCTCTAATTGCTCGGCATTATCTGTTTGTTCATAACCGCCGTCGGTTTTAGTGGAAAGCTGTTTTAAAAAATCATGATCCGCATTGGCTGACAGGGCAATGGTGTGAATACTGGCTCCAAGTTTTTCTATTTTGGGCAGTAGCTCAGTCAGGATCCGTTGCCGTTCAGCGGCATTTTTACGGCTGTCTTTACTGATATCAATCATACCATCTGTGAGCAGAATAATACTGCGTTGATGCAGACGAGAGGGGCTGTCTCCCCAATCGGCAATGGCGGTTTCCAGTGCCAGGCCGATATTGGTAAACAGGTCTTTTGAATGGATTCTGCTGCTGGCCCTGTGTGCCTGAGTTTTCCATTTATCATTGGTAATACCCGGCAGGATCAAGGGTTCTGTCCGGGTACCAAAAGTCCATACAGCAGCCGTGCTGTCGGGTGGTAGCAGACCCACCAGCAAACGCAGAGCGGGCAGACGAAGATTGGCCGGATCGTTCTTTTTCATGCTGCCGGACACATCAATTAATACTCGGATATCACTGGTTTGCGGCTGTTGTTTAACTTGCTGGGCCGCCATACTGTAGGTCGGAGCGAACAGAATTAAAAGACCAAACAGTTTGATTGTATCAGCATAAAACTGCCTGACTGATGCAAGAGTGTAGGGCATGTACTAACCTTAAATAAACAGAGTAATTAGAAATAGCTATCGGCCAAAATGAAAAAAGCTTAACGGTGTTTCTCTCTTCAGACCTGTGCCAGCAAAAAAATACAGTTTCCATTTTTTACTGCTAAAAAAATGCCATTGCAGACAATTATACAAGAAATAGAAAAATTATTTACTGCTCCTGGATGTTCCTGAACAGGTATTTAATATAACTAAATATTTCAATGGCTTAAGTTTGTGTTTTTCAATAACTTGAAAAATAAGTCAGAAATTTTCTTAATATTGATCAATTTAGTAAAAATTAATTCCTCTCAGCTAATGACGGACAGGTCTAACAAGGATAAAATAGCAATTTAATACATTAAACTATGGTAGATCTGAAAATGAAGCGAGTAGTAGTGACGGGAATAGGTATTGTCTCTTGTCTGGGTAATGATAAGCAGGCGGTTCTTGAATCTCTTCGCAATGGTAAATCCGGTATTCAGTTTAAGGAACAGTACCGGGAAATAGGCATGCGCAGCCATGTGGCCGGCAGTGTACACATTGACCAGGATGAGTTTATTGAGCGCAAGGTTAAGCGTTTTATGGGTGATGCTGCTGCTTATGCCTATATTGCCATGCAGCAGGCAATAACGGATGCAGGTTTGTCAGAAGCGGAGGTTTCTAATGTCCGTACAGGTCTGATTGCCGGTTCAGGTGGTGCATCCTCTGCCAATCAGGTACAGGCAGCTGATATTATGCGTGCTAAAGGTATTCGCCGGGTGGGTCCCTACATGGTGCCTCGGACTATGGCCAGTACCGTTTCGGCCTGTCTGGCAACGCCTTTTAAAATTAAAGGCTTAAATTATTCCATCAGTTCTGCCTGTGCCACCAGTACCCATTGTATTGGAAACGCGGTAGAACAGATTCAGTTTGGCAAACAGGATATTGTTTTTGCCGGAGGTGCTGAAGAAGAACACTGGACTCTGAGCATGCTGTTTGATGGCATGGGCGCATTATCCTGCAAATATAATGAAACCCCGCAAACAGCATCCAGGCCTTATGATGAAAGCCGGGATGGTTTTGTAATTGCTGGCGGCGGCGGTATGCTGGTACTCGAAGAACTGGAACATGCACGTGCTCGCGGGGCTAAAATTTATGCGGAAGTAACCGGCTACGGTGCTACATCCGATGGTTCGGATATGGTCGCTCCTTCGGGTGAAGGTGCGGTACGCTGTATGCAGCAGGCTATAAGTACTGTGGATACTCCGGTTGATTATATTAATACTCACGGTACCAGTACACCGGTTGGGGACCTGAAAGAAATTCAGGCTATCAGAGAGGTGTTTGAAAAAGCAGGTAAACCCGTGCCGCCGCTAAGCTCAACCAAATCTTTAACCGGACATTCGCTGGGAGCCGCTGGCGTTCATGAAGCCATTTATTGCCTGTTAATGCTGGAACATAATTTTATTACTGCCTCAGCTAACTGTAATATTGTGGCAACTGACTCGAGGATAGCGGATATGCCGATTGTCAGTACCATGACAGAACAGCCATTACATACTATTTTGAGTAATAATTTTGGTTTTGGCGGTACCAATGCCTGCCTGGTTTTGAGTCAATGTATTGATTAATAAAGAATTTTGTTGTTATTAGTTTCTCAATAAAGCTTAGAAGCTGGGATAAGAGGAAAAAATATTGTCAGAAAATGGCGCCAAGGCAACGGTTCTGGTGGTGGATGATGAACCATTCAATCTTGAAATTATAGAAGAGTATCTGGAGGAAGAAGGCTATTCTCTTTATACTGCTGAAGATGGTGATGATGCCTGGCGACAACTGGAAGCTGAACCTGATAAATTTGATGTTATTCTACTGGATAGAATGATGCCAAAGCTTGATGGTATGGAAGTTCTGGCAAAAATGAAAGCCCATCGAAAGCTCAAATCAATTCCTGTTATCTTACAAACCGCAAAAGCCTCACAGCAGAATATTATTGATGGTATGAATTCAGGTGCCTATTATTATCTGACCAAGCCTTTTGATGATGAAATGCTGCGTTCTATTGTCAGAACGGCCATTGAAGATAAACTCCGTTATGACTTACTGATCTCTAAACTGGAAGAAAGTGTCCGGGGACTGACAAGCCTTAAAGATGCTATTTTTGAATTTCAAACTATTGAGCAGGCAAATGATTTAGCTAAGGTACTTGCAAATGCCTGTGCCAGACCGGACAGGGCGGTGACCGGGATTTCTGAATTACTGATCAATGCTGTTGAACATGGTAATCTCGGTATTGAGTATGAAGAAAAAACCCGCCTGGTTGCCAGAGGGCAATGGCAAGCTGAAGTAAACCGGCGTTTGCAGCAGGATGAGTACCAGAATAAAAAAGTACTGGTTCGTTTTAAACGTGAGGGTAGACTGAACAGAATTTTAATCAAGGATGAAGGAAATGGTTTTGACTGGCAGAATTTTCTGGAGCTGGATCCCCTGCGAGCATATGATACACATGGCCGGGGTATTGCTATGGCCAGAATAATGAGTGTAGATAATATTAAATATCTGGGTAATGGTAATCAGGTTGAACTGATTATTCAGGGATGTTGACTGAATATCGTTTAAGCACTTTCATTAGCATCGGTTTCAAAGGTCTGGGTTTGTAAGGGAATGCTGAAGGAGATGGTTGTTCCCTGCCCAAAGATACTCTGTGCTTTAATTACTCCGTGATGCCCTTCAACAATCTCTTTACATATGGCCAGACCTAATCCGGTTCCGCCTGCACCGGTATTGGTTTTACTGCTTTGTACAAACGGATCAAAAATAGTTTCCAGTTCATTAACAGGTACACCAACCCCTTCATCTTTAACATCAACTTTTATCGCGGACTGTTTATTAATCAGACGCTTTTCCCGTGTGGACTTATCTTCAATGGTAGTATAGGAAAAAGCGATAGTAATAATAGAATCCGGATGGGAAAATTTGACCGCATTAGACAGTAGATTATGGATAACCTGCATAATTCGTTCTTTATCGCAGGTTATACTGGTATCAATTTCGTTCCCTATTATTTTAATGGTTAATTTTTTTTCAGCAAACAGGGCCTTAAGTTCTGAAATCACCATAGAAACCAGGTCTTCCAGAGAATTACAGGTGAAATTAAAATCCATTTTTTCTGCTTCAAGTTTGGACAGGTCCAGCAGATCATTTAATAGCAGCAGCAGTCGCTGGCCACTTTGATGAATACGTTCAAAATAAGTTTGCAGTTTTTTTCTTGAGCTGTAGCCGGCGTTTCTTAGTCCAATACTGGAAAAACTTAAGATACCATGCATTGGGGTTCGCAGTTCATGTGAGATATTGGCCAGAAATTCAGATTTAGAGCGATTGGCTCGTTCTGCAGCCTCCTTGGCATATTTTAAATCAGCCGTCTGTACGCTGATCAGTTCTTCCAGGTGGGTGCGGTTCCGATGCAACTCTCGTTCCGCATTTTTCTGTGAAGTAACATCACTATGGGTGCCTACTGCCCGAACCGGATATCCTCTGGAATTAACTTGAACGATTTTACCGCGGTTTAATATCCATTTATATTGCCCGGTACGGGTTTTAAATCGATATTCAATCTGAAAAAAGTTAATCTTGCCCTGTTTCAGTGTTTTGAATAGTTCGTAGACTTTTTTCCTGTCATCAGGGTGTAATAATTTATCCCAGGCTGCCAGAGTACTGGGGATTTCTCCCACAGGATAAGCCATCATGGTAGACCATCGTGGACTGACATAGAGTTCACCGGTGATCATATCAATATCCCATAAAGCATCGTTACTGCCTTCCAGTGCAAATTTAAGTCGCTCCTGAGCTTCTAATAGAGCAGCCTGTGTTTTGTTTTTGTGAGAAACTTCTTCTTTTAGCAGTTCATTGGCTTTGCGTAATGCCAGTGTCCGGTTATAAATTTCATCATCCAGAAGTGTTTTGCTGGATATTAACTTTTGTTCAATTGTCTGGCGATGAACGTCTTCCCGATTGAGCTTAACCAGAAAGGCCAGTAAAACAATTAATAGGGAAAAAAATATGACAATACTGCTGAGCCATTGTGTAGTAGCATAGTTACTGATGAAATGTTCATTGCTAAATACTCTTAATGTCCATTGGGTATCTTTAATAATTGCATGGTCTAATTCAAACTGTTGATAGCGAAAATTTAATTGTCGACCAAACACCTTACTGGTGCGGATCCCGTCGGCACTGCTGATGATTTGATTGGGAGAATTACTGTCCGTAAGTAATAAATGCTGATTGGATAGCTGAGCATTTTTGATAATTTTAACAATTATATCCATTTTAAAAGTAACCAGAAATATAAATAATTCACCCCGGCTATCTTCCAGTGCGGTACGAATATCAAAGTGATATCCGGAAGCATTTCTACCGTGTAAGCTAATAGAATTATTCAGCCGTCCTGACTTGAAAATTTTATTCAGTTCAGTACGGCAGGTATTGCCAATCTTAAGAGTTTGATGTGAAGTTAATGCCGGACCTTCTGAATTAATCAGATTATAAGTATGAAAATCAGGAAAATGTGAAGAGACCTCAAAATCAATATGTTCCAGCAGAGTTTTATTTTCAGGATTGTTTAAAATATTCAGTAGTAGCGGCTTAAAGTAATGGCTGAATGCTAGTAGTGACTTTTGTTTTTCTTCAATATACTGTTCAATCCGTGCTCTGGCATTATTGATGGATGTTTTTGCCAGCTGATGTTGATAGTCTTCAAATTCTTTGATGTTGTTGTAGCTTGACCAGATTAGATAGTTAGCAAAACTAAACATGATGATAATGATAAAAATAATAGATGTTTTTCGATTGTGTTTCTCATCTCTTTGGGTGAACAGGTAGTAGATAACGCTCAGGATGATCATAAGTGTACTAAATGCAGCATACCAGATGGTTGAAGATACAGTCTGACCAAAATTAATATACTTGTCC
>Ga0256831_1000438_pt1 | contig 21627 bp, 16 predicted proteins | sample 132544metaG_FD_189087 | JGI IMG/M metagenome (GOLD analysis project Ga0256831, IMG submission 189087) | Hydrothermal vent microbial communities from Lau Basin, Pacific Ocean - 132-544 | ecosystem: Environmental > Aquatic > Marine > Hydrothermal vents | place: Pacific Ocean: Lau Basin | collected... | reverse complement strand
ACTTAATATTTTAGGCTGAATAGCGGCCACTTCCTTATCGCTTTCAAACCTCTCGACACAAGGTGTAATCCAGTTTTTCGAAACTTTTACATCGGAATTCAGGAGAACAAAATACTTTGCACGAACCTGTTTTAATGCGCGGTTATAACCTTCGGCAAAACCGAAGTTCTCTTTTAAATCGATAATTTTTATTGTTGGATAATTTTGCTGCAAGAAGTCAATCGACCCGTCGGTTGAGCCATTATCGGCAATAATAATTTCGATGTTGTCGCCTTTCGAGTTCTCTATTACCGATGGAAGAAATTTGTTAAACAAATTTTTGCCGTTCCAATTCAGAATAACAATTGCAGTTTCAACGGGTTGGCTCATAAATTAGTCGATAAGTGTTTTTGCAATAATTGATGCAAGTTTTTTCTTTCCAAGCGTTTCGAGAACTTTGTTAATGCTCTCTGTTTTGTTGGTTTCATTTGAATTCAGAATGGCATCAATCTCTTTTACCTGTTTCCCCGTCAACTCTTCTTCGAGCAGGCGCTCAATTTTTTTATTGTCGCCACTCGTTTTTGGCAAGCCCAATTTTTCGAGTTCAGCAATTGTAGCACTCAAAATTTCTCGAGCCTGAATTTTTACCGGATCTTCGCCTTTTACTTTTCCAACGGCTGCTGTATCGCGCAAATTCCAACTCGAGTAGTCGTAATGCAACGCTTTTATCAACTTTATTTTCGAATTGTCAATTCCAAAAATCCTTTCAAGAAAAATTAATGTGCGATCTTTCCACGCTTCCAAATCGAATTTTTTATCGTCGAGCTTGGCTAGCTGTTCTTTTAACAGGGTAATTTCTTTATGAGCCATAACAAATAATTGTTTGGCGCAATTTACAAACTATTAACCCGATTTAAAAAAAGTTCATCGCTTTAAACTCAATTCATTTATACTTTTCGGGAAAAGTTATGTGATTAAGTATCAATACTTCGTTAAATATTTGTTTCTCGCAAAGCCGCAAAGTCGCAAAGGTCTGATTTTAGCAAATTATGACAATCATCTTATTCATTATAATTTTCTGTTTATAAGGCTTTTATGAAAACGCACCGAACCTTTAAGTATAGAAATGAACATTTATTAAACTATTACGTTATACCATTATCAGATTGCTCGAAACAGAGTTTTTCAAAAAACTATAAATTCATTCGTTCTTACAAGAGAGACATATTAAAAACATTAATTTAGCGATAAATTAAGAGAAACGACAGAAAAAGGAGGCAGTATTCTTGTTTAGTACCTGTTAAATATCTATACTTGCAGTCGGATTTCAAGAAATCCATATCCTCGAATCAAAAAGTTCCGATTATTTATCAATAATTAACATCAAAAAAAATAAAGGAATAATATTATTATAATGTACGATATTTTAGAATTGAACAAGAAACTTGTTCCTGAACTTCGCGACATTGCCAAAGGGTTAAAAATCAGGCGTGTTGAATCTTTTAAAAAACAAGATTTAATCTATAAAATACTTGATACCCAAGCCGTGCAGGAGTCGGAAAAGAAGGAGCAAAAGAGTGCAACAAAAGAGCACCCAAAAGAAGAAAAAGGAATTAAAAACTTTTTCGGTAAGAAACCTGCTTCCGAGAATCAGGAAAATCAGGAGAAACAACCTGAAGAATTACGACGTGGAAAACGCCCGCGCCGTGAAAGGACAGAACCTGTTATAAAACGCGAAAAGATTACTTCGACAAAAAAGAAAAAGTCGTCTTCAAAAAACGATAATGACACACAGCAGGTACAGTCGAGACAAGACCAGATTAAAGCCATTATAAAAGGGTTTAATAAAGAGAAAGAGATGGAAGCTGCAGCCGAACAAAAACCTCAGGTTGTAAAAGCACCTCAAAAAGAGAAAGAGGAGTCGCGTCCGCGTATTGAAGTTAAACTTCAGTCGCAAATGCAACAAGAGAAGCAGCAAGAACCTAAAAAAGTGCAAGAGACAAAAGCTCCTGCAGAACAAGCAGAAAAGCCGGTTCAGGAGAATAAAGAAAAAGCCAGGGAAGAAAAGCCAAGGCAACAGTGGGTGAAAAACGACAAACAAAATGGAGGTCGTCCAAAATCGCGTCAATACGAGTTCGACGGAATTATTACCAATACCGGTGTTCTCGAAATTTTGCAAGACGGTTACGGATTTCTTCGCTCGTCGGATTTTAACTACCTCAACTCGCCCGACGATATTTATGTTTCGCAATCGCAAATAAAACTTTTTGGATTGAAAACAGGCGACTCGGTAAAAGGAACAATTCGCCCGCCCAAAGAGGGTGAAAAGTATTTCCCACTGATTAAAGTACTCGAAATTAACGGAAGAAGTCCCGATTACATTCGCGACCGTGTTCCATTCGAACATTTAACACCGCTTTTCCCAAACGAGAAATTTCAGTTAACCGGAAACGGACACGACAATATTTCGACCCGGATTATTGATATGTTTGCGCCTATTGGAAAAGGACAGCGCGGATTAATTGTTGCACAGCCAAAAACAGGTAAAACTGTTTTACTAAAAGAAATTGCCAATGCAATTGCAGCAAATCATCCCGAGGTTTATATGATTGTTTTGTTGATTGATGAACGTCCGGAAGAAGTTACCGATATGGCCAGAAGCGTTAATGCAGAGGTTATTTCGTCGACTTTCGACGAGCCTGCCGACAAACATGTGCGAATTGCAAACATTGTTCTCGAAAAAGCAAAACGTATGGTAGAGTGTGGCCACGATGTTGTCATTCTTCTCGATTCGATTACCCGCCTGGCCCGTGCCTACAACACAGTGCAACCGGCATCGGGAAAAGTCCTTTCGGGTGGAGTTGATGCCAACGCACTCCATAAACCAAAAAGGTTTTTCGGAGCAGCACGAAACATTGAAGAGGGTGGTTCGTTAACCATCATCTCAACGGCATTAACCGAAACCGGTTCGAAAATGGACGAGGTTATTTTCGAAGAATTTAAAGGAACCGGTAACATGGAACTTCAACTCGACAGGAAACTTTCAAACAAGCGGGTTTACCCATCGGTCGATATTCCGTCATCGAGTACCCGCCGCGAAGATTTACTCTTTTCAAAAGAGGTGCTCGACAAACTCTGGATTTTACGCCGCTTCTTAAGCGACATGAACTCATTGGAAGCAATGGAATTCTTGAAAACACGATTGATGCGTGCCACTTCCATGGAAGAGTTCCTGACATCGATGAACGACGGTTAATCCGATTATAAAATATTTATGCTTAAGTCGAGACAGGTTTGAGTATATAAAAAACAGATTCAAATTTGAATCTGTTTTTTTTTGCACTTTTTATTGCTTGACACTATACCAATTTTTACTATTTTCATCGTTCGTTTTTAAATTTAAACCAATGATGAAAGATTTTACAAAAGATGCACAAAAGTTCATACGCCTCCGTAACGAAGTTCAAAACACAGAAAATTATACCGATATATTCAACCAGTTTGAGTGGCCCGAAGTAAAAGAATTTAATTGGGGTACCGACTATTTCGATATAATTTCGGAGAACAATAAAAAAACAGCTCTGATTTATGCCGACAGCGAGGGGAATGAAATAAAAGTGAGTTTCGATAAAATGAGACGTCGCAGCAATAGGTGCGCAAACTTTCTCACCAAACTTGGTATTGAAAAAGGCGACAGGGTTTTAATGATGATGGACACCTCGGTAGAAACGTACGAACTTTTTTTAGGAATAATTAAAACCGGTGGGGTTATTATTCCGGCATCAACACTACTATCGCCTTCCGATGTGGGCGACCGCATTGAACGGGGCGATGTAAAATTTGTTGTTGCTCACAATAAGTTTCGGGAGAGAGTAAACAATGCCGGGGAAGCACTGCAAAACCTAAAAGCACAAATTTGTGTTGAGCAAACGAATGAGAATTGTGAATTGGGGAACGATACAAGCTGGATTAATTTTAAGGATATAAAAAATTACAACGACACTTTTGTGCCTAATTTTACAACGCTTGCTACCGATACCATGTTTATGTTTTTCACATCGGGAACAACTTCAAAACCCAAACTTGTTATTCATCCACACAACTATCCTTTCGGGCATCTTACTACAATGTATTGGCTCGACCTGCAGAAAAACGATGTTCATTACAATATCAGCTCTCCGGGATGGGCAAAATTTGCTTGGAGCAGTTTTATTACTCCCTGGAATGCCGAATCGACAATTTTTACTTTTAACTACTCGGCTTTCGACCCAAAAAAAACACTTGAACTAATTGAAAAATATAAAATTAGCAGTTTGTGTGCACCACTCAGTGTTTGGAAATTATTTCTTTTACAAGACCTGAGCAAATACAATTTATCGTTGAAAAAAATTGTAAGTGCAGGCGAGCCGTTAAACCCGGAGGTGTCGAACAAAGTGAAACAAGTTACCGGGCTTGAACTTCGCGAAGGATATGGACAAACTGAGACAACAGCACTTATTTATACGCCAAAAGGAATGACTGTTCCCGAGGGATCGATGGGAAAAGTTTCGCCCGGATACAGAATAAAAATAGTTGACGAGAAGCTGAAGGAAGTACAACGCGGAACAGACGGGCAGATTGCTGTTGAGATAACTCCGGTGCGGCCACTGGGACTGCTCGAGGGGTACGACGACGATGAAAAAAACAATGAAATTTTTAAAAACGGGTTATATTTAACCGGCGATACTGCCTATATGAACAGCGATGGATTTGTTTTTTTTATAGGTCGTTCCGATGATGTTTTTAAAAGCCTCGATTACCGGATTAGTCCGTTTGAAGTTGAAAGCGAAATAATGGAACATCCGGCAGTGCTCGAAGTGGCAGTAATTCCAACAGTCGATAACCGCGACCGTATTGTTCCGAAAGCATATATTGTTTTAAAACCCGGTTTCTCGATGGGAAGTGAAATGGCACTCGAACTGTTCCGGTTTATCCGTGGGAATATGGCTCCGTATAAACGCCCGCGATCGATAGAATTTATGAAAGAATTCCCTAAAACAATAAGCGCAAAAGTGATGCGTAAAGATTTACGCAAATTCGATTTAAAACTAAAAACAGAAAAGAAACGTGGTGATTTTGAGTTTTTAGAAAAAGACTTTGCCACAGAACTAAACCTTGGGAAAAGACGATAGGAACCCTGAAAGTATACTCAATTTGTGTTTTAACTTTTCAAAAACGTAAATAAAAATAATATTATATTGTTGCACTTGCCTTACTGTATTTATACTCAATCCATTTAGTTTTTTGGATTCCGATGTATTTCGGAAGAAAACCTATCTGAATTGAGTATATTTAACCGGAGATTCTAACCTGTCGGAAAGTTGAAATTAATAAAAATGTTTTATGAAACTCTTCACAACAAAACAGATTGCCGCTCTCGATAAATATACAATTGAAAACGAACCGATTGCCGATATTGATTTAATGGAGCGGGCAGCTCTGCAAATTTCGAACCGGATAGTAAAGCTTTTTACGACCGAGCAAAAAATAGTTGTTTTTGCAGGGCCAGGCAATAATGGAGGCGATGCACTTACTGTTGCCCGTCAAATAGCCGGATTGGGTTATTTGTGCAAAGTTTTTCTTCTCGATTTTGGGAAGGAATTAAAAGGCTCGCCGGCAATAAATTGGGAACGGCTCGAAAAACAGGGGCAAGTTCAATTAAATAAAATAAGTAGCATCAAGGAGTTTCCGCAGCTCGGTGAAACCGATATTATTTTAGACGGTATGTTTGGCTCCGGGTTAAGTCGTCCGTTGTCGGGGTTTCCGGCCGAAGTGGTTGATAAAATAAACCGGTTGAGCAACACTGTTATAGCCATCGATATTCCCAGTGGATTAATGGGTGAAGACAATTCTGAAAACCACTCGAATACAATTGTAAAGGCCGATTATACGTTCACTTTCCAATTTCCGAAAATTAGTTTTCTGTTTCCCGAAAACGAAAAGTTTGTTGGACAATGGGAGGTGTTACCCATAGGGTTGCACACCGAAGGGATTGCAAGAACAGCGTCGGACTATTTTTTTATCGAAAAAGAGGATGTGGTTAAAATCATTCCGCAACGCACTACATTTCAGCATAAAGGGAGTTTTGGCCACGCTTTATTAATTGCCGGGAGTTATGGAAAAATGGGAGCAGCTGTTCTGGCCTCGCGGGCGTGTTTGCACTCCGGTGTCGGGCTGCTTACAACACACATTCCACGGTTGGGATATTCAATTATTCAAACGGCGGTACCCGAAGCAATGGCAAGCATCGACCGGCACGATTCGGAATTTACCGAATTCCCCGAATTAAAAACCTATAAGGCAATTGGCATTGGCCCGGGAATTGGGAAAAAACAGAACACGGCAAGGGCACTTCACAGTTTATTGCAGCAGGTGGCAACGCCAATGGTAATTGATGCCGACGCTCTAAATATTTTAGCTGAAAACAGAGCTTGGCTCAACGATATTCCTGAAAATTCAATTTTAACACCACACCCCGGAGAGTTTAAACGATTGGTTGGCGACACAAAAAACAGTTTCGAAAAAATTGAAAAGCAACTTCTGTTTTCAAAAAAGCAGAAAGTAATTGTAGTTTTAAAAGGAGCATTTACATCGGTCTCTACTCCCGGTGGAAAACTGTTTTTTAATTCAACCGGAAACCCGGGAATGGCAACTGCCGGTAGCGGCGATGTGTTAACCGGAATACTAGTTGCATTTCTGGCGCAAGGTTTTTCGCCTGAACATGCAGCTTTGTGTGGCGTGTACCTGCACGGTTTGGCAGGAGATTTGGCGGCAGCAGAACTTTCGTACCCCGCATTAATTGCCGGCAACATAATTGATTTTCTTGGCAACGCATTTATCTCAATAAAAAATGCCTCAACCAAATAATTTTAATATTTTTGAACTTCAATTAAAAACATGAATACAATGAGATTTATAGCAGTTGTAATTGGGTTAATTTTGGTGATGCCTGCTTTTGGGCAACGAAAAAAGAAGAATAGCGATGAGGTTGTAGCTCCAACATATGTTGAGGGAGTTGTTTATGCACTGCCACGAACAGCTTTGCGTGTGTATGTAAAAGCAACAAAAGAGACCTTTGTACCCGGGCCGTATGCCGGGTATGCCAACCAACTATTGGGAATAAAAAATGCAAAAACTAAAGCGGAAACAAAGTGGACAATTACCGAGGTTAGAATTACATCGTTTGTGGAACCCGACCCCAACCAGGTTTATAAGGCGGTTGGCGATGCAGCATTAAAAGTTTCACTTACTTCCGACGGTCGAATTGCGGGAATTAATGTGCCAAATTCTACCGAACAACCGATTACACTGAAAACAAATAAAATTATTGAAACTGCAGACGCTGCCGATGATTTTTCGTTCGACTATTTTACCGACACGCCGTTTTATACACCCGGCGATTCGACAAACGGATTTCAGCCGGTACGTGTTAGTACCGATAAAAAAGCGGCCGAAGCTGCTAAACGAGTTCTCGACTGCCGGATTAACCGATTTGATATGGTGGCCGGAATGATGGATGAATTTCACCCCGACGGCGAAGCTTATAAAGTGAGTTTAGAGGAGTTGAAAAGGATTGAAAAGAATTACCTCAGTCTGTTTGTTGGGCGTACCGTTCGGAAAAACGATATTTTCACATTCAATTTTATTCCAAAAGAGATAACTAAGAATGGCGAAGTTGTATTTCGTATCTCCAACGAAAATGGAATTGTTCCGGCTGACGACCTTTCAGGGAAGCCGGTTATGATAGAGTTTGACGTGGAGGACGGAATGATTGATAAGTTTTCCGAGTTGGCAAAATCGGAAAATCCGGATGCCGGGGAAAGCGGTCTCTATTACCGAATTCCTGCAACAACAACCGTACGTATTGTTAACGAGCTGAATACCGTTGCAACAGCTCGTTTCCCAATTGCACAATTTGGCGTGGTTGCTCCGCTACCCGAAAAAATTGTTGACGGAGGTTATATGGTAAAATACAATACCGAAACCGGAGCAATTAAATCGGTTTATAAACGATAAAATGATACAAAGGGGTGGCTGCAAAGTCAACCCTTTTTTTATCTGTCATTTTTATCTCTTACAATTTTTTTTACTTTTAGCAATTCCAAAAAAATAGACTTATCGGGCTTTAATTTGAAGCTTAAAATAGGAATTTAGAGAGTGAATTTTAATTTCAGAAAGACATAAAAGAATTATAGTTATGACAAAAGAAAAAAAGTTTTTTGGGCACCCAATGGGGCTGTCAACTCTTTTTGCAACCGAAATGTGGGAACGTTTCAGTTACTATGGAATGCGGGCGCTGTTAACACTGTATTTAACTGCCGAACTGGTAAACGGAGGTTTTGGGCTAGACCGCGAAGCATCGTTAGAAATTTACGCCATTTTTACCGGGCTGGTTTATTTAACACCAATTCTTGGAGGTTGGGTTTCGGACAAGTTACTCGGGCAACGAAAAACCGTTTATATTGGCGGGCTTGTAATGGCAATCGGGCAATTTCTTCTTGCATCGAGTGCTCTGCTTTACCAATCTACACAGCATAGTACCGACTCGCGACAGTTTCTTTTTAACTTCGGATTAGGGGTCTTAATTATTGGAAACGGTTTCTTTAAACCAAATATATCAACCGTTATAGGTAATTTCTACGACGATAACGACCCGATGAAAGATTCGGCTTTTAATATCTTTTATCTTGGGATTAATTTAGGTGCTATCCTCGGAACTTTTATTGCCGGCGGACTGGGAGAAAATATTGAATGGGGTTACGGATTTCTTGCTGCTGGCGTTGGTATGATTTTAGGAATTTTATGGCTGAAAGCAAAAGAACGTACACTTGAACACCACGGACTTCCGCCAAAGACAGCAGCCGATAAATATGTTTTAGATGGTGGCGACTGGAGAACAATTTTTATTTACGTTATAGGGTTGGTTTTTGGTATTTTTGCCCTTATTTACATTTGGGGATTGTTGCCCGAAATTATTAAATCGGTTATTACTTATGGCGGTTTTGCTGCAATATTTATTGGCTTGTCGTACACTATTTTTAAAGGAACAAAGGGAACAAGCGAATGGAGTAGAATGGGAGTAATAATTATTCTGGCAATATTTAATATTGTTTTTTGGGCCGGATTCGAACAGGCCGGCGGAACCTTTAGTTTGTTTGCCAAAGAAAATACAAACCGGATGATGTTTGGTTGGGAGATGCCGGCTACCTGGTTTCAAAACGTAAATTCGTTTTCCATCCTGGTTTTTGCTTCGCTCTACTCAATTATGTGGTTGTGGCTCGATAAAAAAGGCTGGAACCCGCGAACTCCCTTGAAATTTGCTCTTGGTCTGTTTTTTGGCGCACTGGCATTCTTTGTTATGTCGAAAGCCTCTGACCTGGCACAGGGCGGCAATTTGGTTTCTCCGTTATGGCTGGTATCGGTTTATGTGCTTTTAACTTTAGGCGAGTTAATGCTTTCGCCAATTGGGTTATCGATGATTACAAAACTGGCACCTGCGAAACTGGTTTCGGTGGTTATGGGACTTTGGATGGCAAGTTTTGCAGCAGGCAACTACCTGGCAGGAATGCTCGAGGGAATTCTTAATAAGTTCGACTTCTCACTCTATCCGTTTATTATGATGGTAATGTTGGGGTCGGGAATTCTTTTGGTAATTCTTTCTCCGCTGCTTAACAAAGCAATGAAAGGTATTCATTAATTGTTATTCTGAATTTTTTAAACACCTGTTATGACTCAGATAAAAGATATTCAACCCAAAGAGGTTTGGAGTGTTTTTAACGAAATGCTCCAAATTCCACGCCCCTCGAAACACGAAGATAAAATTGAGGAGTGGGCAGTAAATTTTGGCAAAAGCTTAGGTTTTGAAACATTGAAGGATGAAGCCGGAAATGTGATCATTAAAAAGCCGGCAACACCAGGAATGGAAAACCGGAAAGGGGTTATTTTGCAAGGGCACCTCGATATGGTTCCGCAAAAAAATAGCGACAAGAATCATAATTTCGAAACCGACCCGATTGAGGCTTTTGTCGATGGCGACTGGGTTACAGCAAATGGGACCACTTTGGGAGCCGATAATGGAATTGGAGTGGCGGCGGCTATGGCTGTTTTGGCATCGAAAACATTAAAACACGGACCGGTGGAAGCGCTTTTAACTGCCACCGAAGAGACCGGAATGGATGGCGCAAACGGATTGAAAGCGGGTGTTTTAGACGGAGATATTCTTATTAATCTCGACTCGGAAGATGAGGGCGAACTGTATGTGGGGTGTGCCGGTGGCGAAGATGCAACCATTACATTCTCTTATTCTGAAGAGAAAATTCCGGAAGGGTTTGTTGGAATGAACCTCAATGTTACAGGTTTAAAAGGCGGTCATTCGGGAATTGACATTCCTCTTGGCAGAGGAAATTCGAATAAAATTTTCTTTCGCATTTTATATGCAGCCCAAAATTTGGGGGTGAAATTGGCACATATTAACGGTGGTAGTTTGCGAAATGCAATTCCACGCGAAACTTTTGGCGTAGTTGCTGTCGATAAAACGAAAGTTGCCGAATTTAAAGCATTGGTCGATAAAATTACCACCGATGTAAAAAACGAGCTTTCAGCAACCGAGCCGGAATTAAAAATAACTCTTGAGGAGACAGATTTACCCGGAGTGGTAATCGATACAACCACACAAACCAATTTAACCGCTGCCGTAATTGCGTGCCCAAACGGAGTTATTCGAATGAGTAACAGTATGGAAGGAATGGTTGAAACATCAACGAATTTGGCAATTGTAAAGTCGGATTCTGAAACAAAGACAATTACTTGTGCAAGTTTAATGCGCAGTTCGGTAGATTCGGCGCGGGCAGAACTGGCTGCTCGTATTAAAGCTGTTTTTGAACTGGCAGGAGCAGAAGTTGTTTTTAGTGGCGCATATCCGGGATGGAAACCCAATATGGATTCGCCAATTTTAAAAACCATGCAGGGAATTTACAACAAAAAGTTTGGAAAAATTCCGGAAATAAAAGCAATTCATGCCGGATTGGAATGTGGAATTCTCGGAGGCACTTATCCTCACTGGGATATGATTTCGTTTGGTCCGACCATCCGTTTTCCTCACTCTCCCGACGAAAAAGTGAATATTGGAACTGTTCAGAAATTCTGGGACTTTTTGGTTGCAACGCTTGAGAATATTCCTGAAAAATAGGCGAAGTCGTTTTATTGAACCCCGGTAATTGGTATTAATATTTTGGCATCATCGAAATTGTTTTGCCTGTTGTGGTTCTATAATGCCCCATAACATCGGCAGTTAAACACGAATGAACAGGAATAATTTCAACAAAATTACCAATGGTAAAATCTTTTAACTGATTGTGTGTTACCTTTAAAATACCGTGTTCCTGCGAAAGTTTCGACACGTAATTTAGCGGTGGCAACAACTCTTTTGTGTGGTTTTGAGGATTTAAAATTCGTCCGTAAATATTTTTCCCGTTTATATTTGTAATGGCCTCTTTCGAGAAGTGAACAGCACCGCCATAAATAACTACTTCGTTTCGCGAGGGATGTTTCGCAACAACCGGACAAGCCATTTTTACGGCAATATCGTCGAGCGAACAAACCCCAAGGTTGTACTGCATTAAATCGTAAAAAATAAAATTCCCCGGTCGAATTTCATCAATGCCGTCGAAGGTAGTACAAATCGATGCTGAAGGTGTGTCGCCAATGCTAACTTCAATATTGGGAAACTCTTTTTTATATTTCTGTTTCAGTGCTTTCAGTTGAAGAACTGTATCGAAGTGCCGACTAAAAATCTCGTTTATCGATTTTGCCGAATAGGTGTGTCCGGCATGAGTTAAAAACCCTTTAAATGTAATTTTGCTATTCCCTTTCAACTGTTTAAGGATAGAGTTGATTGAACCTGTTTTCGACGAGGAAATTCCGGTGCGGTGGCCGCCGGTATCTATTTTTATATAAACCCCCAGTTTGTGCGACAAACTACCGGCAAGAGCAGCGGCAGCCTCCTTGTTCTCGACCAGAACATTTAGTTTTATGTTGGCCGCCAGCCGGTTAATATTTTCGATCTCCCGAACATTAACCGAAAAAGCAATGGTAATATCGTTCCATCCGTTTGTTTCAAAATATTCGGCCATTTGCACCGACGAAACAGTAATTGTATCGACCCCGAAAAGCCGGAACCATTCGCCAATCTCTGCCGACTGATGAGTCTTAAAATGTGGCCTGAATTTTAATTTGTATTCAGCCGCTTTTCGCGCCATATTTTTTATGTTGTTTAAACAAATCTCTTTGTCGAGAATTAATCGTGGTCGGATAATGTCGTTCATAAAAGTATAATTTGTATTCACCCAAAAAACGTTGGTAGTTTTTAGTTTTCTTGTTCTATCGCGGTTTTTGTTCTCTTGCCAGTTGGTTCCGAGTTTCCATTAGTTTTTTCGAAATTCCTGTTTTGTAAATATGCGGACTGATAAAACGTTTGTGTTCTTGTGGTAGCTGTTTCGCCCGCTCTTCCAGGTGGTTGTGGATAATAAGCGGATTTGTTTGTTTTAAAAGTGTTGTTCCGTTGGCCATAACTTTTTGTGTAAGCAACTGCTTTTTCAGATTCGAAACATTGGTGTTTTTTTCGGGATAAACAGGATGAAAAATGGTTTGGATGTTGTCAGGATTTTCGTCGGAGCATAAAATTCCATCGCGAAAGAATTTTCCATTTTCATCGAAATAGCGAATCAACTGTTTTTTGCCGGGCAGCGTAACTTTTTCAATGTTTTCCGAGAATTTCATTTTTGGCCGATTATTTAAAACTGCCAGTTTATACACTCCATCGAGAGCTGCATCGCTCTTCCCGGTAATTAGTTCCGTACCAATTCCAAATGCGTCGATGGGGGCATTTTGGTCGTGCAAAAGACTTTTTACAACAAACTCGTTTAGCTGGTTCGATGCAACAATTTTCACATAACCGAGTCCGGCATTGTCGAGCATTTTACGCGCATTTTTACTCAGGTATGCCAAATCACCGCTATCGAGCCTGATTGCTTTTAGTTGCTGCCCTTTTTGTTCCATCTCTTTGGCCACTTTTATGGCATTCGGAACACCTGTTTTCAGTGTGTTAAATGTATCGACCAATAGAACTGTATTCCCCGGATTTACTTCGGCAAAAGCCCGAAATGCCTCGAGTTCATTGTCGAAACTTAAAATCCAGCTGTGGGCCTGTGTTCCGGTAATTGGCACATCGAATTGTTTACCTGCAAGAACATTCGATGTTGAAGAGGCACCACCGATAATTGCAGCCCGGCTGGCGTGCAGAGCACCAAATCCTTGAGCCCGTCGTAATCCAAAATCGGAAAAGGTTGTTTCGCCCGAAATCAGTTTAATCCTAAATGCTTTTGTGGCAATTAACGATTCGAAATTTAGAATATTAAGCAGCATACTTTCTATAAGCTGGCATTCAATAATATCTCCTTCAACTCTTAAAATCGGTTCGTTTGGGAAAACTATTTCGCCCTCGGGTACACTAAAAATATCTCCCGAAAAAGTAAACTCTTTTAAATAGTTTAAAAAATTGTTTTTTAACCCTTGCCCGCGAAGATATTCAATGTCGCTTTCGCTAAAAGTAAAATTTGCGATTAAGTCGAGAAAATCCTGTAATCCTGCAAAAACCGTAAATCCGCCTTTGTATGGGTTAGTTCTGAAAAAATAATCGAATGTGGCTTTTTCATCTTTTTTCCCTTGCAGAAAATAGCCCTGCGCCATAGTTAATTCGTAAAAGTCGGTATAAAGCCCCAGATTATTTTGTATTGAAATCATAACTTTAAAATTAGGTCTGTATTGCAGGTTTTAAAGATAGGGAAGAAAAGTGTCAGCTCAAACCGAATTGTCTCCTAATTGTCTTCAGTTAATTTAGTTTTTCTATGAATGAATTGTTAATTCAGGCTAAGATCTGAATATTAAAAATGGTTACGAGAACTTGCAATAATTAGTTTAATGGCTTCAGTATGAAATCAGGATAGGAATTATTGAAATGTTTAACTATTTGTTAGCAGACTTTACTTAAGCGCGGAGTGGGGAGGAGGAAAATGAGTGTGTTGTTGCGATTCAAGTCCGATTCGCAATCATCCTTCTTTATTGAGGGTTGACGATTATCGTAATTCTTCTGTATAATTTTTTTGTAACTCTTCAACATACAAGTTGCTTTTATTTTTCTCTTTTAATATCTCAAAGTACTTTTTTGCATTCTCCATCTCTTTTTTTTGTAATAATCCCTGAATTAAAACGAATAATGCAAAGTTTGTATTTTCTTTTTTGAACTTCTCAACTCCTTTTTTTTCGATAGTTTTAACTGCTGAATTTGGATGCCCTCCAATTATGTCGTTGTAATTTCTTAATAGGTCGGAATGTTCAATCGCGATAGAATTCTTGTCTTTCTTGAAATATTTTTTTGCTGTTCGCAAATACGAATTACTTGATCGTAAAAATATGCTTCTTATTTTTCCTGAAAGTGGCAACGCTGCTTTTTGATAGCTGATAGCAACATTTGTAATTAATACCGGATCTTTTTTGTTGTTTTCCAAGAAACGCATTTCGTTGTATATTTCTTTTGTATTGTCAGGTATTTCGGAAAGCAATTTTAAAATTTGACTTTTTGTTTTATAACCTTTTTCTTGGTAGAGAATATTGCCCCATGCATCAGTAATAAAAAGTGAAGGAATTGATTTAATTCCATAAGATGCGGCAACCGAACGATTGTTGTCAACATTTATTTTTGCGGCAACAACACGGTCAAGTTGTTGTAAAACTTCATCATCTAACCAGGTCTCTTCATCCATTTTTTTGCATGGGCCACACCAGTGAGCATAAAAATCGATTAATATAAGTTTGTTATTTGCTTTGGCAAATATCTTGGCCTGATTAAGTGTATAAATCCAAGGAGTAGAATGAGCGAATGATGTTAAAATAAACAATAAGGTTAAAGGGAGTAAGATACGTTTCATGACATTATTTTTTTGATGTTATTAAAGGTTGTATTGTGATAATTAAGGTTGTTCATTTTTCTGTTCATTTCAAAATTAGGGTTTATTAGTAGAAAATCAAAAAAAAGAGGACTCAGTTTTTTTTGAATCCTCTTTTGTATACTTAACTCACGAAAAGCTATTTGAGTTGAGTATAAATTGGTAATAACAACTTAATACCTGTAGTGTTCCGGTTTAAAAGGTCCTTCTTTAGGCACGCCAAGGTATTTGGCCTGGTCGTCGGAAAGTGTTGTAAGTTTAACTCCCAACTGCTCGAGGTGCAAACGGGCTACCTCCTCGTCGAGCTTTTTCGAAAGGGTAAAAACGCCAACTTCATAGTCGTTTTGCCATAAATCGATTTGTGCCAAACTTTGGTTTGTAAACGAATTACTCATTACAAACGAGGGGTGTCCGGTAGCACAACCGAGGTTTACCAAACGTCCTTCGGCGAGTAGAAAAATACTGTGACCATCTTCGTAAACATATTTATCGACCTGTGGTTTAATATTTTTCTTTTTAATATTTGGCCAGTTTTCTAATTCAGCTACCTGAATTTCGTTGTCGAAATGGCCGATGTTACAAACAATCGCCTGGTCTTTCATTTCAGCCATATGTTTGGCCGTAATAATGTCTTTGTTTCCGGTAGTTGTTACGTAAATATTTCCTTCAGAAAGTGCGTCTTCCATTGTTTTTACTTCGAACCCTTCCATGGCTGCCTGCAGTGCACAAATAGGGTCTATTTCGGTAACAATTACACGAGCTCCGTAACTTCGCATCGAGTGGGCGCATCCTTTACCAACATCGCCGTATCCGGCAACAACAACAACTTTACCGGCAATCATTACATCGGTTGCTCTCTTAATTCCATCGGCCAACGATTCACGACATCCGTATAAGTTATCGAATTTCGATTTTGTTACCGAGTCGTTTACATTAATTGCCGGAACAAGCAATTCTCCCTTGTCGAACATTTGATACAAACGGTGTACTCCGGTTGTTGTCTCCTCCGAAACACCTTTCCACTCAGCAACTGTACGGTGCCATTTTTGATTATCTTCGGCGAGTGTGCTCTTCAATAGTTTTAGAATTTCGCCCTCCTCTTCGCTCTCCGGTTCAACATCTAAAACCGTTGCGTCGTTCTCTGCAGCATATCCTTTATGAATAAGAAGTGTTGCATCGCCTCCGTCGTCAACAATAAGTTGCGGCCCTTTTCCGCCTGGGAAACTTAGTGCCTGCTTTGTGCACCACCAGTACTCTTCGAGTGTTTCGCCTTTCCATGCAAAAACCGGTACTCCTGCAGCGGCAATGGCAGCGGCGGCATGATCTTGTGTCGAGAATATATTGCAACTTGCCCAACGCACATCGGCACCCAACTCAACCAGTGTTTCAATTAAAACTGCGGTTTGAATGGTCATGTGTAGACTTCCCGTTATGCGTGCTCCTTTTAATGGTTTCGACGGGCCAAACTTTTTCCGAATCGACATTAGTCCCGGCATCTCTTTTTCTGCAATATCCAACTCTTTTCGCCCAAAATCTGCCAATGTTATATCGGCAACTTTATAATCTGTCATATTTTTGTTTTTCAAATTGTTATCAAAAAAATCGGTGCAAAAGTAATAATTTCTACAACATATATGTGCATAAAAAAAGAGCCAACAAATGACTCTTAATATACTGTACAGTAAAATGCTTAATCAATTTCCCAAATCGGAGAAAAATTTAATACGCATCAGGCGAATATCTTCTTCCGAATATTCGTCTTCGCCAAGTTCGTCCAACGCATCCTGAACCGAATCGGTTTCGGCCTCTCTAAAATAGTCGAATACCTCTTCCTGATGATCTTCGTCTAAAACATCATTAATGTAATAGTCGATATTAAGTCGTGTTCCCGAGTTTACAATTGCTTCAACTTCGTTAATTAATTCTAAAATTTCAATCCCTTTTGAGTTGGCAATGTCTTCAAACGAAATTTTTCTGTCGATACTTTGAATGATGTAGACTTTTAACTTCGATTTGTTTGCAACCGTTTTTACAATTAAATCTTCGGGGCGTTCAATTTCGTTATCATCAACATACCTTTTTATTAATGCCACAAACTCTTTCCCGTATCTTCGAGCTTTCCCTTGCCCCACACCTTGAATGTGCTGAAGTTCTTCGGTAGATATTGGGTATTGAATTGACATATCGGCCAACGAAGGATCCTGGAAAATAACGAAAGGTGGAAGATTGTGTTTTCTGGCAACTTTTTTACGTAAGTCTTTTAACATAGAAAACAGTTGTGGGTCGCCACTCGAGCCGCCCGACGGTGCTCCTCCTCCGCCTGCGGAGTCATCCTCTTCTTCATATTCGTGGTTCTTTACCAACATAAAACTAACCGGATTGGCCAAAAAGTCGTGCCCTTTTTGTGTTACTTTTAAAAGGCCGTAGTTTTCAATGTCTTTATTTAGTATTCCGGCCACCATCGACTGGCGGAAGACAGCATTCCAAAACCGTTCGTCGTGGTCTTTGCCTTTACCAAAATATTTATTTTCGTAATGTTTAAACGATTTTATTGCTGCCGATTTATTTCCAATTAAAATATTGGCAATGTGGTCGCCTTTGTATTTTTCGTTTACTTCGAGTATTGCTTTTATGGCAAGAACAACTTCATCTTTTGCTTCAATTTGCTCTTTCGGATTTAAACAATTGTCGCAGTTTCCACAATTTCCCTGTTCGTATTTTTCGCCAAAATAGTGCAATAGAATTATACGTCGGCAAATGGCCGATTCGGCATACGATACGGTGTCGAGTAGCAGTTGCTTTCCAATTTCCTGTTCGGCAACCGGTTTGCCATGCATAAATTTCTCGAGTTTCTGAATATCTTTATAACTATAAAAAGTAATGCATTTCCCTTCACCCCCATCGCGACCTGCACGTCCGGTTTCCTGATAATAGCCTTCAAGGCTTTTGGGTATATCGTAGTGAATAACAAATCGTACGTCGGGTTTGTCGATTCCCATGCCAAATGCGATGGTTGCTACAATTACATCTACCTCTTCCATCAAAAATTTATCTTGATTTGCCGACCGTGTGGCAGCATCCATTCCAGCATGGTATCCCAAAGCTTTTATGCCATTTACAATAAGTGTTTCGGCAATCTCTTCCACCTTTTTACGACTCAGGCAATAGATAATTCCCGATTTCCCTTCGTTCTGCTTAATGAATTTAATAATTTGATTTTCGGGTTTTACTTTCGGGCGAACTTCGTAATATAAATTCTCGCGATTAAACGAAGCTTTAAAAACCTGAGCATTAAGAATTCCAAGGTTTTTCTGAATGTCGTGTTGAACTTTTGCCGTTGCTGTTGCTGTTAATGCCACAACCGGCGAGTGACCAATCTCCTCAATTATCGGTCTTATTCGCCTGTATTCGGGGCGGAAATCGTGCCCCCACTCCGAAATGCAATGTGCCTCGTCGATGGCATAAAACGAAATTTTTATTTTTTTCAGAAACTCGATATTGTCCTCTTTTGTAAGCGACTCTGGAGCAACATATAGTAATTTTGTTTTCCCGTTTAGTACATCGGTTTTTACCTCTTGTATGGCTGCTTTCGATAACGATGAATTTAAGAAGTGAGCCACATTATCCTCCTCCTGCGCACCTCTAATTGCATCGACCTGGTTTTTCATTAATGCAATTAATGGCGAAATAACAATTGCTGTACCATCGAGCATTAATGCCGGCAATTGGTAAATTAACGATTTTCCTCCTCCTGTTGGCATTAAAACAAAAGTATTCTTTCCGTCCATAACACTTTTTATCGCCTCCTCTTGTTGACCTTTAAAACGGTCGAACCCGAAAAAGTGTTGCAAACTTTCTTTTAGTGAAAGATTATTCATTTTATTCTTTTTAAAACCCTAATTATATTCAATTTGTAGTACCGAAGTTGTTTAAAGTCGCAAATCCAAACCTGCTCCCGATTTACATTGGGATTGATTCTTCGAAAGTGTCTTTCAGGCCATTGAACATTAGTTCAATGAGGCCATTATGTCTCTCTCGAAATTTACCTTTTCCTTTAAACACCTTCATAATTAATCCCTCATATTTTATGAAAAGTAAATTCTAAATTATTAAAAGTAAGTTAAATGACAATAGGTTTTAATGATTTTTATAATAAATATTAATCTTAAGTAGAATTGACGGGGAGAAAAGCAACATGAATTGAGTATATATTAATAAGTACTATATTTGTGAAGTTTTTTCAAAAAAAAATTGATTTTCATGAGCGAAGATACTACCCGGGAAGAGCAAACAACAAAGAAAAAGGGGGATAAACCGAATGCGACCGAAATGTCGTTTTTAGATCATTTAGAAGAATTACGATGGCATATTGTGAGATCGGCGGCAGCAATATTTATTTTTGCGATTGCGGCATTTGTACTAAAGTCGTTTATTTTCGATACGATTATACTACGTCCGCGCCTGCCTGAATTCTGGACAAACAGAATGTTCTCGAAATTGGGAGATCTGATTGGCTCGGAGGCGATAAAAATTAATCAGGTTCCACTAAAAATGCAAAGTATTAATATTGCCGGGCAGTTTTCGACACATATTTTAGTTTCGATAATTGCAGGTTTTATAATTGCATCGCCTGTTGTTTTTTACGAATTTTGGAGATTTATTAAACCTGCATTATACGAAAAAGAGAAGAAGCATGCCGGAGGAGCCGTTTTTTTTACCTCGTTATTGTTTTTATTGGGTGTGTTATTTGGTTATTTTTTAATCGTTCCTCTCTCCATTCATTTTTTAGGAACCTATCAGGTTAGTAGCGATGTTGAGAATATGATTAATTTGCGATCGTATATTGGGTCGGTTACATCAATCACACTAGCTGCCGGAGTTGTTTTTCTACTCCCTATATTTTCATACTTTCTCAGTAAGGTGGGAATTCTTACTCCTGAATTCATGAAATCGTACCGAAAACATGCATATGTTGTTATGTTGCTTCTTTCGGCAATTATTACGCCTCCCGATGTTTTTAGTCAATTAATGGTCTGTTTCCCATTGGTTATTTTGTATGAAATTGGAATAGTAATTTCGCGTAGCGTAGTTAAAAATCGTGAAAAAGAGATGGATGAGTTATAATATAGAAAGAAATTAACGTTATTTAAGTAGATGATTCTTCGAGCCGAAAAAATAGTAAAGAAATACCGGAAGCGAACCGTTGTAAAAGGGGTTAGTTTCGATGTAAGTCAAGGTGAAATTGTGGGGCTGCTCGGACCAAACGGAGCGGGTAAAACCACATCGTTTTATATGATTGTGGGACTTGTTCGACCTTTTTCGGGGCACATTTTCCTTGATGATGAAGAGATAACAAAATTACCGGTTTATAAACGGGCAAAAAAAGGAATTGGTTATCTGGCTCAGGAGGCATCGGTATTTCGTAATCTTAGTATCGAGGACAACATAAAAGCAGTGTTGGAAATGACCAACTATTCGAAAGAGTATCAGAAAGAAAAACTTGAGACACTTATCGATGAGTTTGGGCTCGAACATATTCGAAAAAGTAAAGGCATTCAGCTTTCGGGTGGAGAACGGCGAAGAACAGAAATTGCTCGTGCACTAGCCATCGACCCAAAATTTATTTTACTCGACGAGCCTTTTGCCGGTGTCGACCCAATTGCAGTTGAAGATATACAGCAAATTGTTGTTAAACTCAAAGAGAAAAATATTGGTGTACTTATTACCGACCACAATGTACACGAAACTCTTTCTATTACCGACCGTTCGTATCTGCTTTTCGAAGGTAAAATTTTAAAAGCAGGAACTGCCGAAGAACTTGCTGCAGACGAAGATGTTCGACGGGTATATTTAGGTAAAAACTTTGAGCTTCGTTAAGAAAATTAAGTTTTTTATCAATTTATTCGAGATTGATTTGCAGAATCAAAAAACATCATTTTCTTTGCACCGCTTAATTAAGAAAACAGCCTATTTAACGAAAAAGGTTGGAGCGAAACAAAAAAACCTTAAAAAAAGTTTGGCGGATTACAAAAATGAAGTATTTTTGCAGTCCCTAAAAATAAGGGAATATAGATTGGCCCGTTCGTCTAGGGGTTAGGACGCCAGGTTTTCATCCTGGTAGCAGGGGTTCGAATCCCCTACGGGCTACCAATTTAAAAAAAAAGACAATAAAATGGCACATCACAAGTCAGCTTTAAAAAGAATACGTCAGAACGAAAAAAGAAGAGTTCATAACAAGTATTACGCAAAAACAACACGTAATGCAATTAAGGCTCTGCGCAATACTACCGACAAAGCGGAGGCAGAAACATTGTATCCGAAAGTAGTTTCTATGATTGATAAATTGGCAAAAATCAATGTCATTCATAAAAACAAAGCAGCAAATTTAAAATCAAAATTAGCTGTTAAAGTTAGTTCGTTGTAAAAGAAAATTACGATATAGATAAACCTCTCCAAAAAATTGGAGAGGTTTTTTTATGCCCGTTTTTCTAAGTTTATTTGGGATCACGGATCACCTTGAAAAGTAGGTGGATTAAAAAATAATTTCATCTTTGCGGTTTAATTATTTTAAAATAACATGACATTGCAACACAATCAATATAAAGCC
>Ga0256831_1000437_pt1 | contig 21647 bp, 23 predicted proteins | sample 132544metaG_FD_189087 | JGI IMG/M metagenome (GOLD analysis project Ga0256831, IMG submission 189087) | Hydrothermal vent microbial communities from Lau Basin, Pacific Ocean - 132-544 | ecosystem: Environmental > Aquatic > Marine > Hydrothermal vents | place: Pacific Ocean: Lau Basin | collected... | reverse complement strand
GTATTATAATTGGGGATATTGATGAAGAAGAGATGATGAATTTAATGAGTTTTTTAAAGATGTTTGAAAGTAAGGTAGGGGTTTTTAGCAAAAATGATATAAGTGAGTATGAGATTAATTTTTATGAAGTATAAGGAGAAAATATGTTACTTAATACCTATTCAAGATTTGATGTAAAATTCATCAAAGGCAAAAATGCAACTTTAATTGATGAAGAGGGAAAAGATTATATAGATTTTACAAGTGGTATTGGTGTTGTAAGTGTAGGGCATGGTAATGAGAGGCTTGCAAATGCCATATGCGAGCAAGCAAAAAACATCATTCACATCTCAAATCTTTATAGAATTCCCCCACAAGAAGAGTTAGCTAAAATTTTAGTTGATAAATATAAAGAAAATGGGGGAGTGTTTTTTTGCAATAGCGGAGCTGAAGCAAATGAAACAGCACTAAAGATTGCTAGAAAATATGGAGAAGTAGAGGGTGAAATTAAAAGATATAAAGTAATTACGCTTGAGAATTCTTTTCATGGAAGGACAATTTCTACCCTAAAAGCTACAGGACAGCCAAAATTCCATCAATATTTTGGACCATTTCCAGATGGGTTTGATTATGCAAAAAATATTAAAGATATTTACAATAAATTAGATGACAAAACAATAGCGGTAATGATAGAATTAATTCAAGGAGAAGGAGGAGTTAATCCTTTTGATAAGGATGAAATAAAAGAGCTTGAAAGTGAGCTTAAAAAAAGAGATATTTTACTAATTGTAGATGAGGTTCAAACAGGAATATATAGAACAGGGGAGTTTTATGCAAGTAATTTGTATGAAATAACTCCAGATATTATAACTCTTGCAAAAGGGCTTGGAGGAGGAGTTCCAATTGGAGCAGTTGTAACTAGACTTACTGATGTATTAAAACCAGGAGAGCATGGGAGCACATTTGGTGGAAATTATCTCTCAACTAGAGCTGGCATTGAAGTTTGCACTATTTTAGAAGAAGAAAAAACTAAAGGAAATCTTGATAAAAGGATAGAATATTTTGATGATAAATTAGTAGAAATTGCAAAAGAATTCCCAAATTTATTTGATAGCGTTTCAGGATATGGGCTTATGAGAGCTTTAAAAACTCATAAATCTCAAATAAGAGATGAAATTATAAAAAGAGCTTTTGAAGAGAGAGTTTTAGTCCTTAAAGCTGGTAGCAATTCAGTTAGATTTTTACCTCCTCTTACAATCACTTCTAGTGAAATTGATGAAGGGTTTGATAGATTAAAATCTGCACTTGCCAAGGTAGAGGAATGATAAAAATTTTGATTTTTCTTCCTTTATTTTTATTTGCAGATATTTTAAGTAACTTGCAAACTAAAAAAATTTTATTACAAAAAAATAAAATTGCTCAAGAGTCTTCATTTAATAAGAAGTCTTGGTTAAATCCAATACTTTTAAAATATACTATAACAAGAGATAATGCTTTAGAAAATACAATTACTACTAAAAAGGTATTTTCAATTGTACTAAATCAGCCAATTTTTAAAAGTGGGGCGATAATTTATTCTATAAAATATGCAGATGATTTAAAAGAGTTAAACGAAAAAAATTTAATTTTTACTAAAAACAAACTTATAAAAACTGCATTGGATTTGGCATATGAGTATAAAATTACTAAATTAAATGAAAGAATTTTAAATTTAAAAATAAAAAATGCTTTAATTGATGTAAAAAGAAAAAAACAAGAATATAAAAGTGCTCTTTTGGATTTAACTTTTTTGAATAATGCAATTATTAATTTAAACTCTTTGAAGATATCTTTAGAGGATATAAAAGAGAAATTAGCAAATATTAAATTTAATTTTAAAAATATTTCAGATATGAATATAGAGGATGTAAAGCTTAATTTATTTAAAATTATAAGTTTAGATGAATATATAAATAATAACTTAGAGCTTAAAATAAAAAAGCTAAATCAAAAAGTAAATAAAGATTTATATAAAATGCAAATAGGAGATACATTAGTTACATTATTTGTAAATGCTAATTATAATTATCAAAACATTAATTATTCTAACAGCTTATACAAAGATGATAAGATAAATTTTTATAATATTGGAGCTGGGATTAGTTTTCCTATCGATTTTAAAGCTCCTAATAAAATTCAAAAAGCAAAAGTTAATTACTTAATTTCCAAATATGATTTTTTGCAAAAAAAAAGAGAATTAATTAATGAATATAAATCTACTTTAATATCAATTAACGCAATAAAAAATAAAATTAAAATATATAAAAATAATATAAAGCTTTATGATGAATTGATAAATTCTACTAAAGAAGCTATTGTGGCTGGAAGTGCTACTCAAGATGATTTAATAATTTTGCAAAACTCAAAAAAAGTAAATTTAATTAAAATTAAAATTCTAAATTTAGAGCTTCAAAAAAAATTGCTAAATCTTTATTATAAACTTAGTAACCAAAAGTAACAATTAATTTTTCTATTTGTTATAAGGTTAAATTATAAGCTTTTTCTATTTTTCTCTTTTGATATAATTTTTAAAATTACTTAAAGGGGTTCAATGAAGAGAGATGTTTTAATAGTTGGTGCTGGTGGAGCAGGATTATACGCAGCGCTTAGTGCAGTAAAAGAAAACAAAGATTTAGATGTTGCAGTTTTAACTAAAGTTTATCCAACTCGCTCACATACAGGAGCAGCTCAAGGTGGTATAAATGCAGCTCTTGCGAATGTTGACCCAACAGATAATGAAGAGCTTCATACATTTGATACTATTAAAGGAAGTGATTATTTAGCTGACCAAGAAGCAGTTAAATATATGTGTTATGAAGCACCAAAAATTATAAGAGCAATGGAGCATATGGGAGTGCCTTTTTCTAGACTTGGAAATGGAAAAATTGCTCAACGTCCTTTTGGGGGTGCAAGTAAAGATAGAACATGTTATAGTGCAGATAAAATGGGGCATGTAATGCTTCATACTTTATATGAGCAATGTATTAAAGAAGGAGTTGAGTTTTTAAATGAATGGTTTATGTTAAATATTGTTCATGATGGAAAAAGAGCAATAGGAGTGACTGCTATTAATATTGCTACAGGTGAAGTTGAATTAATTAGAGCAAAATCAATAATCCTAGCAACTGGCGGACATAGTAGAATATATTGGGGATATACTTCAAATGCTCTTGGATGTACAGGAGATGGTACAGCAGCAGCACTAAGAGCTGGGCTTCCACTAAAAGATATGGAATTTTTACAATTTCACCCAACAGGTCTTAGAAAATCAGCTATATTAGTAAGTGAGGCAGCAAGAGGTGAGGGAGGTCATCTTAAAAACGCTTTGGGTGAGAGATTTATGAAAAAATATGCACCTGAGAAGATGGAACTTGGTCCTAGAGATTTAGTAAGTAGAAGTATTATGCAAGAGATTAGAGAAGGTAGAGGATTTAAAGATGAAGAGGGAAGAGAGTATGTTCATCTTGATTTAACTCACCTTGGAGAAGAAAAAATTAAAGAGAGACTTCCTCAAATTAGAGAGCTTGCAATTGATTTTGAAGGAATTGACCCAATTAAAGAGCCAATCCCAATCAAACCAACAGCTCACTATGCAATGGGTGGAATTCATACAAATGTAAAATGTGAAACTCCAATTGAAGGAATTTATGCAGCAGGTGAAGCTCAATGCGTAAGTGTGCATGGAGCAAACAGACTTGGAGGAAATAGCTTACTTGATATTGTTGTATTTGGAAATGTAGCAGGGAAAGAAGCTGTAAGATATGCAGAAGGAACTGATTTTGCTGATGGCGGAGAAGAAAAGTTAAAAGAAGATATTGAATTTATTAATGAGCTTATGAATAAAGAAAGCAAAGAAACTCTTGGTGATATGAGAAATGAGCTTGGTGAGATTATGTTTAAACATTTTGGAGTATTTAAAAATGAAAAAGAGATGCAAGAAGGGTATGCTAAGCTTAAAGATTTAATTGAAAGAGCTCATAAAAACTTAGGAGTTGAGGACAAATCAAAAATATTTAATCTCGATTTACAATCAACACTTGAATTTTTCAATCTACTTGAGATTGCAGATGTACTAGCTTATGCGTCACTTCAAAGAAAAGAAAGCCGTGGTAGTTTTTATAGAGATGATTATCCAAAAAGAGATGATGAAAACTTTTTATATCATTCAATGATTACTAAAAATCCTGATGGAAGTTTTAATTACGAAAAAGGTGAAGTAGATATTAGCTTGTATGAGCCAGCTGAGAGAAAATATTAGTAAAAAATGGAGAATGGAGAATTTTTCCAACTCTACATTCTCCACTTAAAAATGGTCTCCCGGGCGGGATTTGAACCCACGACCTTCGGATTAGGAATCCGACGCTCTATCCAACTGAGCTACCGGGAGAGATGAAATTATAACAAATTTTTAATAGCTTTATAAGAAAAATAAAAATAAGATAAATTTTATCTGTTTTGTTAAAAATTATGATAAAATAATTAAAAGGATTAAAAATGAAAAAAATCAAATACACAGCAAGAATTAAAAGATATAATCCTGAAGAAGATAGAAGTTACTATCAAGATTTTGAAGTAGAAGTTGAAGATAGCTTAACTGTGCTTGAATTGTTGATGTATATTAAAGATAAAATTGACCCAACTTTAACTTTTAGGGCTTTTTGTAGAAGTGCAATTTGTGGTAGCTGTGCGATGATTATTAACAATAGGGCTGGTCTTGCTTGTAAAATTCAAGCAAAAGATAAAATAAAAAATGGTGTAATTAAAATTGAGCCACTTAAAACTTTAAAACCAATTAGAGACCTTGTAGTAGACCAAGAGCCAGCATTTGAGAAACTCAAAAAAATCAAGCCTTATCTTGAACCAGACCCAAAAGTTGTACCTGATAACTTAAAAAGCGAATCACTGGTACTTCCAGAAGAGTTTGCAAGATATGATAAGCAAACAGATTGTATTTTATGTATGGCGTGTTATGGTCAATGTAATGCCCTAAAAGGTGATAGTGAATATTTAGGACCATTTCAGCTAACTAAAGTATTTAGATTTATTATGGATACAAGAGATGGTGTTGATGTAGAAGAGAGAATTAAACTTGCAGAAGACCATGGAATTTGGGAATGCGTACAATGTCAAATGTGTTTTGCAGCATGTCCTAAAGGAATCTCTTCTTGTGATGATATCTTAGAGCTAAGACGTATTGCAAAAGATGTCGGAGAAGAAAACATTGCAACAAGAAGAGCAAAATTCTGGTTTGCTACTGTATTTGAGACAGGACAAATTGATAAGCTTCATTTACCAGAAGTTGCATTTAGTGATGAAAAAGGTAAAAAAATTAGAGAAAATATGGAAAAAGAGTTTAAACAAAGAGGACTTAGAGAAGATGAATTTGGACCAAAACCATTTGAAGGAATTGAGAAGTTTAGAAACTTTATTAAAAAAATTGAAAAGGAACTATAATGAAAAAAATAGGAATTTATCCTGGATGCTGTTTTCAAGGAGCAGATATTCACAATTATGATATTACAACTCAATTTTTAGAGCATATGGGAGTTGAGGGAGTATTGCTTGATAGAGCTGCTTGTTGTGGCGGTGGAGTTATTGATGAGACAAATAAAAAAATAGTATATGGTCTTAATGCTAGAAATATTGCTTTAGCAGAAGAGAAGGGAGTTGATTTATACACTCCTTGTAATACTTGCTATATGATAATCGCAAAGACAAAATTAGCACTTGATAGTGACCCTGAGCTTAAGAAAAAAATAAATGAAATTTTAGCTGAAGAAGGGCTTGAGTATAAAGGTACTGCTAAAATTTATCATACTTTAAATTTAATTAGAGATTTTGTTGGACTTGATGAATATAAAAAGAAAATTAAAAGACAAATTAGCGGAGTAAAAGTTGCTCCATATTATGGATGTCATGTATTAGCTCCAAATGAAGTTGCAATTGATGACCCTGAAAATCCAACTATTTTAAAAGAAGTTTTAGAGCCACTTGGAGTGGAAGTGGTTGAGGGATATAAAGATGAAGATACATGTTGTGGATATCATGCAAGATTTACTGAGCCTGAGCAAAAAGAGCGCCTTGCAATTAAGCCACTTGATGGAGCAAAAGAAGCAGGAGCAGATATAGTAGCTACTCCATGTCCACTTTGCCATAAAGCAATGGATGGATATGATGAGCCAATACTTCAAGTTACTCAACTTATAAATGTAGCTTGTGGTTCAACTCCAGAAGAAGCAGGAATTAATCTAAATAAAACAGAGGTAAAACTATCTCTTTAATCTCTTTTCCTTTTTAAAGGTATTTATTGAGATATGATGTAATTGAAAAAATTGGTGAGGGTAATAGAGGAGAAGTTTATAAAGTTAGACTAGAAGATGGCAGAATAGCTGCTCTTAAATGGTCAAAAAATTATGAAATAGATAAAGAGTGGGAGATATTAAATTACTTAAATGGCTTTTATGCTCCAAAGCCTCTTTTTAGAGGCAATAGATATATTGTAATGGAATTAATTGAAGGAAAACCTCTAAAAGAGCTTCTAAATACTCCTGAATTTTATAATGCAATGAAACTTTCTTTAATAGCTGCTTTTAAATTAGATGAAAAAAAAGTGTTTCATAAACAACTTGGAAGATTTTATCATATTTTGTATAATGGAGATAATGTAAAATTTATAGATTTTGAAAGAGCCGTAATTACTCCTAAATCGCGCAATTTTTTGCAACTTATTGGTTATTATTTGCAAAGAGATGAAAATTTTGATAAAAATAGGATAAATTTAATCTTAAATTTGTATAAACAAGATAAAATAAAAGCTCTTGAAGAATCTATAAAGGCAGTAGATGAAGCTAAAAATAAAGCGATTTTTAAACAATAAAAGTTATTTTGATGAATATGAAGTAGATTTTAGAGATGACGAAACTATTTTAGAATTGCTTGATAGGATAAGAGATAAAGATAGAAGTTTAACATATAGAAGTTTTTGCAGAAGCTCTATATGTGGGACATGCACTATAAAAGCAAATAATAAAACTATCTTAGCTTGTAAAAGTAAAGTTAAAGATTTTATTGAAAATGATGAATTAGTAATTGAGCCAGTAGATAAGGCAAAAGTTATCAAAGATTTAGTAGTTGATAATAGCTTTTTAGAAGAGAAAATAAAAAAAGTAAACGGGTGGTTTGTAGATGAAATTGATGTAACTAAAGAGAATCTTCAAACTCCTGAAGAGCTTAAAAAGTATGATAAACAAACAGATTGTATATTGTGTGGGGCTTGTTTTTATGAGTGCGATGCGCTTGAGTATGATAAAAATTTTGCAGGTCCTTTTGCTTTTACGAAAGTTTATAGATTTGTATTTGATTCTAGAGATAAAATGGATAAACAACAAAGGATTGAAATAGCAAAAGAAAATTTATTGTATAATTGTATTAATTGTCAAAAGTGTGCAATTGTATGCCCAAAAGGAATTTCTAGTATGATGGATATTAAAATGCTTCAAATGAAAGATAAAAATCCACCATTTAGCGATAGTTTTAATTTCTTTTAAGGAGGGGAAAATGGCAGCAAAACCAAATGTAAAACCCTTGGATATAGAAGCTACTTTTAATGAAGAAGGTCTTGATGCAAGAGCGTTAATTACTAGAACTGATAAAAAAGGTATAATTACTTTTGCATCAAAAGCATATAGAGATATGACGAAATATTCAAAAGATGAGCTAATAGGTAAGCCTCATAGTATAGTTAGACATCCTTTAATGCCTGAAGCTGCATTTAAAGAGATGTGGGATACTATACAACAAGGTAAACATTGGGAAGGAATGGTAAGAAATTTAAGAAAAGATGGTAAGTATTATTGGGTTGTAGTGCAAATTGACCCAATTGATGAAAATGGAAATACAGTTTATGATAATCCAGATAAAATAGCTGGATATGTAGCTGTAAGACGCGAGCCAACAAGAGAAGAGATTCAAGAGGCTGATAAGCTTTATAGAGCTATGAGAAAAGCAGAGCTTCTTGCTAAGCCAAAACTTAAAGATTGGGAAGAAGAAATATTAAAACAACTATGAAAGAAGAGTTTTTTATAAGACAATTTAATTCAAAATATATTGGAGATGATGGAGCTGTTTTAAATAATAAAATAAAAAAAGAAGTGATTGTTAGTGATTCTTTTTTTGAAGATATACATTTTAAAAAAGAGTGGTTTAGTTTAGATGAAATTTCATATAAAGCTTCATTAGTAAATCTTAGTGATATGATAGCAATGAATGCAAAGGCAAAATATGCTATTTTAAATGTAGCATTTCCAAAGGATTTGAGTTTAAAAGAAATAAAAGAGTTAGCTAGTGGATTTAAAAAAGCAGCAAAAGAGTATAATTATGAAATAATTGGGGGAGATACTATAAAAAACGATAAAATTGCTATATCTGTAACTCATATAGGATATACTAAAAAACCTATTTTTAGAAAAGCAAAAATTAATGAATTTGTCGCATATACTGGCACTCTTGGGAGTGTAAAAAAAGATTTAATAAATGCGCTTAGATTTAATAAAGTAAATAAAAACTCTAAATTAATAAAACCTATTTTAAGAGATAAATTTTTTTATAAAGCTTCAAAATATATAACTGCTGCTTGTGATATAAGTGATGGATTATTTAAAGAGCTTGAGAGAATTTCTAAAATTTCAAATGTAGGATATGTTTTTTTTAAAAAAATTGATAAAAATATAGGATGTAGCGGGGAAGAATATGAGATTTTATTTACTTTTAATCTTAAGTATTTGAAGGCTATCAAAAATATAGCTAAAATTACTCGCACTCCTATTACAATTTTTGCTAAAACAAAAAGAGGAAAATTTAAATCTATATGTGCAGAAAATCATTTTTAAGGATTATTTATGAATATTTTAAAAGATATGTTTGATAAAAAAATATTAAAATACACAATATTGCCTTTTATTATCGATTTAATTTTTTGGTTGATTATTTTTTTATTTTTTTCAGATGAAATTATTTCATTTTTGAAAAATGTGGTTTCAAATTTGCCTTTTGGAGCAAAGATTGAGAATTTAATAGCAAATGTTGGAGGAGTTATTTTAATAATTGCTCTTTATTATGTAGCAGTAATTTCTACTTTAGGTATTTTTTCTTCTTTTTTTATTGATAAAATTGTGCTTAGAATAAATGAGCTTCATTATAATTGCCCTACTAGAAAAGTTTCTTTTAAGGATACTTTATATGGAGTATATATTTCTATAAAGTCATTTTTAATTTATCTTATAATTTTTATTTTTACTTTTTATCTGCTTTTTATACCAGTTGTTAATATAATCTATCAAATGTTTATGATGAGTATTTTAAATAAAAAACCTCTTGTTTTTGATAGTAGTTATTTGTTTTTTGAGCCAGAGGAGATTGAAAAAAAATACAATTTTGAAATTTGGTGGAGAGTATTTTTAACATCATTTATATATTTAATTCCATTTATTTCTCTTTTTGGTTATACGTTTCAATTGATAGTAATTACAAATTTTGTATTAAATAAGTGCAAAAATAATTAATGTCATTTTTCCGTCATAGTGTATATATATAATACGTCCTAAAAAAAGGGATGTATATGTCATCAAGAAATTTTTTCTTGCCAAAAAGCGAAGAAGTAACATTTGAAGAAGCAGGAATTGACCCAAGAGGAATAATAACTAGAACTGATAAATATGGAATAATCACATATGCTTCAAGAGCTTTTAGAAAAATGTCAGGTTTTTCAAAAGAAGAAGTTATTGGAAAATCTCATAATGTAGTACGTCATCCATTGATGCCAAAAGCTGTTTTTAAAGAAATGTGGAGTATGTTAAGAGAGGCTAAGCCATGGAGAGGTGCTGTTATAAATAGAAGAAAAGATGGTAAATATTATTGGGTAGATGTAGAAATATCTCCAATTGATAAAGATGGTAATATTACAGATGATAAAGAAAAAATAGAAGGATATATTGCTATTAGAAAAAAACTAAATGAAATTGATAAACAAAAAGCTTTTGAAAAATATTTAAAATTAAAAGCGGAGGAATATTTTCAAAAATAAGATATAATTTCACTAAAAAGGAATTATATGCTTTTTTCTCATTCTCCGCTAGACTTTTATTTTAATAAAAATTCTGATAATTTTTTTGTTGAGGAGATTCCTCTTTATCCTTTTGATCATACTGGTGAGTGGCTAATGCTTAAAGTTAGAAAAAAAGATACTACAACTCCTGAAATGATTCAAAAGATTTCATCTTATCTTAATATTTCCCCAAATCAAATAGGTTATGCTGGTCTTAAAGATAAAGATGGGCTAACTCTTCAATGGATTAGCATTCCTAGAAAATATAGAAGTGAAATTAATAAATTTAGCGATAAAAAAATTAAAATTCTTGAGCAAGATTTACATAGAAACAAACTTAAAGTTGGGCATTTAAAAGCCAATAAGTTTTTTGTAAGACTTAAAAAAGTAAATCCTACGACAGCTAAAATTTTATTTTCTTTAATAAAAGAGATAAAAAAATATGGAATGCCAAATTTTTTTGGAGAGCAAAGATTTGGAAAATTTGGTAATAATTTTGAAGAGGGCAAAAAAATAATTGAGGGTGAAAAATTTGTAAAGAATAAAAAATTAAATAAATTATTAATTAGTGCTTATCAGGCTAAACTTTTTAATGATTGGTTAAAAGAGAGAATAAAACTTAGTAATATTTTTGAGCTTAAAGAAAATGAGCTTTTGGCTTTAGGATATCCTAAAGAAATAATTAAGTTTGTAAAATCTCAAAAACATCCTTTTAAACTTTTGCCAGGTGATGTTATGAGCCATTATCCTTTAGGAAAATTATTTTATTTAGAAAATAGTGAGGATAGTGAAAGATTTTTAAAAAAAGAAATTTCGCCTACTGGTCTTCTGCCTGGCAAAAAAGCAATGAGAGCTAAAGATTATGCAAGAGAAATTGAAAAGAAATATGATGAGCTTATACCTGATGTAGATGGTGATAGAAGAATAGCGTGGGTTTTTCCGGAATTTATTGAGCTTAATTATAATAAAGATAAAGCTTGGTTTGAGATGAGTTTTATTTTGCCAAAAGGAAGTTATGCTACTACTTTAATAGATTTGCTCAAAAACCCAAAAAAATATTTAGGAGAATAGATGAGTTTAGAGAGAAAAGCAACGTTTGTTGCTATTGTTGTATCTATTATTTTAGCAATCGTAAAACTTATTGTAGGTATTATGAGCGGCAGCGTAGCTGTACTTGCTAGTGCACTTGATAGTATTTTAGATATGGTTGTTAGTATTTTTAATAATATTGCATTAAAAATTGCAGAGAGTAAACCTGATAAAAAGTTTAATTATGGTAAAAGCAAAATAGAAGGATTGGCTGCTCTTTTTGAGGGTATAATTATTATTGGAAGTGGGCTTTTTGTAATATATGAAGCTATAAAGAAGATTATTCATAAAGAAGTTATTACAGATGTAGATGCTTCTATTTATGTTATGGCATTTTCTATTATTGTTGTTAGTGGGTTAGTTGCATTTTTAAGTTATGTGGCTAAAAAAACAAATAATTTAATTATAAAATCAGATACTCTACATTATAAAACAGACCTTTTAACAAACTCAGCTGTTTTAATCTCTTTAATTATAGTAAAGCTTACAGGCTGGTACTTTGTGGATTTTATTTTGTCTATTATAATAGGAATTTATATTATAAAAGAGGCTTTAGAAATAGTAAAAGAAGGAATTGAAGTTTTACTTGATGTTGCATTAGATGAGGAAATAGTTGAAAAAATTAAAGAAATTATAAAAAAAGAGCCACTTGTGCTTGATTTTCATTGTCTAAGGACAAGAAAAGCAGGGAATAGAAATTTTGTAGATGTTCATTTAGTTTTAACTCCTGATATGAAATTAAAACTTGCTCATACTATAGTAGAAAATGTAGAAGAGAAAATTAGACAAATAGACCCTAGTAAAAAGTGGATTATTAATATTCATGCAGACCCATATGATGATTCTTATATCAATAAATTATTAGAAGAGTGTGAATAAACTAAATAAAAGCTAATTGCTTTTGTTTAGTTTGTGTTTGTTAATAGTGTCAGAGCATACATTTATTTAAAAAGAAAAAAAGAGGCTTATTTGTTTAAAGCCTCTACAGCTTTAAGCATCATAAGACCTGCTTCATTTACGCTATTTCTTCCAAGATATTTAGCTTCTCTAGCTGCTACATATGCTTTTTCAAACTCTTCTTTAGTTAAACCAGATTTTTTTATTGCTTTTTTGATGTTTTCAGGAAGAATTCTTACTTTGTTTTCTTTAACATACATACTTCCAGTATCAGCAATTGCTTTTACAACTCTGTAGATGATTGGGTTAATTGGCGCTCCAAATCCTTCAGGAACTCCGCTCATTGCTTCATCCATCATTTTACCATATTCAGTCTCAACTATGTGACCATCTGGCATAACTTCTACAAATCCTTTAGCTTCAAGTTTATCAATAGCTTCTAGGATTTTTCTTCTTTCATCTTCATCTTTTCCTTCTAATATATCTTCGCAAGCAATTCCTTTATCTGGAATCATTTTAAATATATCCATTTCATATCTTGTCATAAATGGTAATTTCTCATGTGTTGCAAGCTCTTCATAAAGTAGCCCTGATTTACTTGGCTCATAAGTTCCTAAGATTCTTTCTTTTCTAGCTTCATCTACCCATTCTCTATTTGGCGCACTAAAGATTTTGTTTGAGATTGCAAGAGTTTTTACTGACCAGCTGTGAATTGGTCTTTCATCATAATTTTGGTCTTCAATTACCTTCTCTCCATCTGGAGTTACAAAGTATACAGCTTTTCCTTTTTCATCTACACCTTCGCTAATTAATCCAAACGCTTCAAGGCTGTATAGATATTCTCTTAAATCAAAGTTTTCATCAAACCATTTTTTCTTATCTTGTAAGTCTTGGAATTTTTTAGCAATTTCTTGTTTTTTCTTAGGCATTTCATTAAGTCTTCTACCATATTTTTCAAGAAGTTTTTTATATTCTCTAATTTTTCTCTCAAGTAATTCTGCTTTAATTTCATCAAATGTAGGTGTCTCTTCTGGGTTTTCAGGAACTTTTTCATCCCAGATTTTTTTGATTGTTTTTAGAGTTTCTACTTCTTCTTGCTCAATAGCAAATGTTTTTAGAGGTTTTTCAGTTCTATCTTTATATATTCTATAAACTTCAAGAGCTTTTTCTCCAGCTTTTGTAAGTTGGTCTATATCTTGCACATATCCTAATGCTTCAAGATTTACTAATGAATCTAAATCAATTTCTTCTCCATCAGCTACTTTTGCAATATCTTCTAAAATTGATAAATCAAGTACGCTTCCTTCTGCTGCCCATCCTCCATACGTTAGAGTTTCTTTTAAAGCTTGACCAAGCTCAGTAAAAGTAAAATAATCTCCATGCGGAATTGAATAAGCAATAAGTCTCATAGCTTCTAAAATGTCTTTATTATTTCCTTCAATAGGTAAATAGTGCGCATCAGTAGGTCCCATTGGAGATTTTCTAATATAGTTTGCAAGCTCTGCATCAATTGCAAGCTCTGGCTCAATTATTTTATATGCTTCATATAAGTCAATTGCTTCTTGAGTTAGCTCACCATTCTCAGCAAATCCTCTTTTTTCAAGCTCTGCATTTGAAATTTTTGTAGTTTTGTTTTTGTTTTTAACTGCTGCATCTATCATTGCGATTACTTCGCTGCTTATCCATTTGAAATTATCTTTCCATTCATCAATATTTTCAATTTTATCTTTTACTCTATTTAAAACATCCGCTACAATGCTTCCGCCATAAGTAAATTCTGCTACTGCTGGCATTGGAAATCTAATAATTCCTGCTAGATTAAGCTCTTCAATGGCTTCATTGTTCAAAGCTTCTGTTTTTATTGTTTTTGTGTCGCTATTTAATAAATCTAGTATTATCTTAGCGGCTTCTTTTTTAATTATCATTCTAATTCCTCCTAAAATTTTTGTGTAATTCTATCATTTTACTTATATTAAATCAAATTCACTTATCTTGAGGGTTTACCATTTTAGCTATAAAAATTGAAACTCCATAAAGTATTAAAAGAGGCAGTGCCATTGCAAGTTGAGAAAATAAATCTGGTGGAGTTAAAATAGCAGCTACAATAAAAATAACAACTATTGCATATCTTGCAAAATCTTTTAGAGTTTTATCTGTAATAAGCCCTAATTTTGCTAAGAAGTAAGTAACAACTGGCATCTCAAATGCTATACCAAATCCAAGCATTAATTTTCCAAAAAAACTTACATATTCACTAATTCTTGGCATGGCAGTAAATTGCCCACCTCCAAACGTTACTAATACTTTAAAGCCTACTGGAAAAACAATATAATAAGCAAAAGCCGCACCTAATATAAACATAAGTGTGCCCCAAAATACAAATGGGATAATGAGTTTTTTTTCATGCTCATAAAGCCCTGGTGCAATGAAAGCCCACACTTGATATAAAATAAAAGGCAAAGCAAAGAAAAATCCCGCAAAAAGCGATATTTTTACTGCTGTAAAAAATGGCTCTGCAAGACCGGTAAAGATTATTTTTGAGCTTTTTTCAAGTTTAAGCGCTTCAAGTAATGGTGCACTCATCCATGCAAAAATATCTCTCCAGAATATAAAAGCAATTAAAAAAAAGATAAAATAAATTATTACAATTTTAATTAGCCGAGAGCGTAATTCGGCTATGTGAGGTTTAATTTCTTCAAGCATTTATTTCTTTTTTTTCTGTATTTTGAGTAGTTTTTTCTTCTTCAATTTTTTCAGTTTTATTTAAAGTAGATTCTTCTTCGCCTTCTTTTACTGCATCTTTAAAATTTTTAATGCCTTTTCCAAGACCTTGTGCGAGCTCAGGAATTTTTTTACCTCCAAATAAAAGTAATACTACTAATAAAATTACTATAATTTGCCAAGTACTAACACCCATTTGAAATCCTTTTTAAAAGAATTTTAGCATAAATTTTTCTTTTTTGTTACAATTCTTTAAAAAAGGTGATTTATGAAGCTTGCTGTTTTTGATTTTGATTCTACATTAATGGATGGAGAGACAATAGATTTTTTAGCTGAGCCTCTAGGGCTTAAAGATAAAGTTTCTGCAATTACTGAAATGGCTATGAGAGGTGAGCTTGATTTTTTTGAGAGTTTAATAATGAGAGTTAAGCTTTTAGAAGGCTTAGAAGAGAAAAAAGTAGATGAAATATGCCATAATTTGCCTTATATGCCAGGTGCTAAGGAGACTATAAAAGCTTTAAAAAAAGATAATTTTAGAGTACTAGTTTTTAGTGGTGGTTTTAGAAATGCAACAAGTTATGCAAAAAAAGTTTTAGGTTTTGATGCGGATTTTGCTAATATATTACATAGTAAAAATGGAATTTTAACAGGTCTTGTTGGTGGTGAGATGATGTTTTCTTTTTCTAAAGGGGATATGTTAAAAAGAATGCAGGATGTTTTAGGCGTTAGTAAAGAAGATACATTGGTAGTAGGTGATGGTGCTAATGATTTAAGCATGTTTAAGCATGCTGGTAAAAAAATAGCTTTTTGTGCAAAAGATGTATTAAAAAAAGAAGCTGATTATATAGTAGATGAAAAAGATTTAACAAAAATTTTAGAATTTATTTAAGGAGGGACAATGACGAGTATTTGGGTAGATTATCTAGATAGAGAGTTTCTTGATACTACTTTTAAAGATTGGGTTAATAGTGGGGTAGTAAATGGGCTAACTAGTAATCCAGCTATTTTTGCAAATGCATTAAAAAAGGATATCTATAAGGAAGATTTAGAGAGGCTAAAGGGTAAAAGCCCTAAAGAAAAATATGAAGAAATTGCAGTTAAAGATATTCAAAAAGCTTGTGATATTTTAGCTCCTTTATATGATGAGGGAGAGGATGGTTATGCAAGTATTGAAGTAGACCCAAGACTTATTAATGATGCAAAAGGTACAATTGATGAGGCTTTAAGACTTGTTGATAAGATTCAAAGAGATAATGTGATGATAAAAATTCCAGCAAATGAAGCTGGTTTTAAAGCAATGGAAGAGCTTGCAAAAAGAGGTATTAATATAAATGCAACTTTAGTATTTTCTCCAAATCAAGCAATGAGAGCACTTGAGGCAATTAGTAAGGGACCAAGAACAATTGATGGAGTTATTTCAGTTTTTGTAAGTAGATTTGATAGAAAGTTAAATCCTCAGCTTGCTATGCAAAATTTAGCAAAAGATAGAGTAGGGTTTTTTAATGCAATTAAAATCTATAATCAAATAGAAGAGCAAGGTATTCCAAATATAAGAGCACTTTTTGCATCAACTGGTGTTAAACAAGATTATCTTCCAAAAGATTATTATGTGCAAAATTTATATCTTCCACATAGTGTTCTTACACTTCCACCAGAAGTGATTGAAGAGATTAAAGATAAAGAGTTAGAAGAGAGTTTTCATTTTCAAACAAAACATATTGATGCATTTTTTAGCTTTTTAACACCTGGTGGGATTAATCTTCAAAAAGTTTATCAAGAGCTTTTTGATGAAGGAGTTGAAGCTTTTAAAGAAGCATTTGAGAATATGCTAAATTCATTAAAAGGATAAAAGTTGGTTAGAGAAGAGCTTAATCGTTATTTATATACTCTTATACAAAAAGGAGGTAGTGATTTACACATCAAAGCTGGTAATGGAGTAAGAATTAGGATAAATGGAATTTTATATAAAGTTGAAGCGCCAAAACAAACGCGTGAGGGGGTAATTAATCTTTTAAAAGAGCTTTTAAGAAGTAGATTTGAAGAGTTTGTAAAAAATAAAGAGATTGATTTTTCGTATAAATTAGATGAAAATTATAGATTTAGAGCAAATGCTTTTTTCCAAATAGATGGTCCATCTTTGGTTATGAGGGTAATTCCAAATAAGATTCCAACTATTGATGAGATGGGATATCCTCCTGTAATAAGAAAGTTTACTAAGCTTGAGAGAGGATTGGTGTTAGTTACTGGGGTAACTGGTAGTGGAAAATCTACTACTCTTGCAGCTTTAATCAATGAAATAAACGAAACACAAGCAAAACATATTATTACTATCGAAGACCCAGTAGAATTTGTACATAAGGATAAAAAATCTTTAATTAATCAAAGAAGCTTAGGAGAAGATACTTTGAGCTTTTCAAGAGCACTAAGAGCAGCGCTTAGGGAAGACCCTGATATTATTTTAGTAGGTGAGATGAGAGATAAAGAAACGATGGAAATTGCGCTTCATGCTGCGGAGACTGGGCATTTGGTATTTTCAACTTTGCATACTCTTGATGCAAAAGAGACACTTAATAGAATAATTGGAATTTTTCCTCCAGAAGAGCAATATAGAATTAGATTAGTACTTGCCTCTACTCTTCAAGGAATAATATCTCAAAGACTTGTGCCTACAATTGATGGTAAAAGAACTGCAGCAATGGAGATAATGTTAAAAACTCCAAGAATAAAAGAGCTTATTATGCAAGGTAGAGATAATGAGATTAAGGATGCTTTAGAAGAAGGTAAAAAAGTATATGGTACTCAAAGTTTCGACCAACATTTAGTAGATTTAGTTTTAGCTAATAGAGTTGATGAAAAAGTTGCAATGGAATATGCAAGCAGTAAAGATGACTTTGTTTTAAAACTTAAACAAGAAAAAAGAAGCAAAGGTTTTAGTGATTCAGGAAGTGATAGTAAAATTCCAATAAAAGATATTTAAATTTAAAATTTTTTTGGATATAATTTCATTTCTAAAAAAATTAAGGAGAGATTATGCTTGAAGGAATTATCAGAGAGAGTACCTCAAAAGCTTATACTAAAAAGCTTAGAAGGGATGGTTATCTGATTGCAAACATTTATGGTAAAAATCAAGAAAATGTAAATGCTGCATTCAAAAAAAGTGATTTTATTAAAACTTTAAAAAATAAAAAACACTTAATTTTCCCAGTAAAAGTAGGAGATAAAGAATATAACGTAGTTGTACAAGAATATCAAAAAGACCCAATTACAGGTGATATTTTACATGTTGATTTATTAATGGCTCAAGATGGAATAAAACAATATTTTTATGTGCCAATTAAAGTAAAAGGTACTCCAATTGGACTTAAAAATAAAGGGGTATTAGTATTTCATAGAAGAAGAATTAAAGTAAAATCAACTCCAGATAAATTACCTGATTTCTTTGAGATTGATATAAGTAATCTTGATGTTGGAGATAATGTATTAATTAGAGACATTAAAATGCCTGAGGGAGTTGAGTGTTATTTAAATCCTTCAATTCCAGTTGTTGGGGTAGTAAAAGCTAAATAATTTTTTCCCCTCTTGGGGTTAAAGAGGTTATATGAAATTAATAGTAGGTCTTGGAAATCCTGGTGAGAGGTATAAATTAAATCGTCATAATATAGGATTTTTAGCGATTGATTACTTAATAGATAAATTTAATGCTTCAAAAATTTCTTCAAAATTTAAAGGCGAGCTTTTTAAAAGTGGTGAATATCTTTTTTTAAAACCTGCTACTTTTATGAATTTAAGCGGTGAGAGCGTAAAATTAGTTAAAGATTTTTATAAAATAGATAATGATGATATTATTGTAATTCATGATGATATAGATTTAAAACCTGGTGCTTTGAAATTCAAAAAGGGTGGAAGTAGCGGTGGTCATAATGGTCTAAAATCAATTGATGAAAATATTGGAAATGATTATCATAGAATTAGAATTGGTGTTGGAAGACCTGAAGATAAAAAAGAAGTAATAAATTATGTATTAAGTGATTTTAATGAAGCAGAATTAAATTGTTTAAAAAAGCATTTTGATACAATTGCTAAAGCTATTGAAGATATTAAAAATGCGCCATCTAAATATACTAAAAAGCAGTGTTGATGTATTTTTTTTATCTTTTAAAGAAGTATTTAAAAAATTTTTTTATAGTTTTTATAGGAGTCTCTTTTTTATATACTATTGTTTCAATGCTTTTTAGTATTTCAAAACTCCCTTCATCTTCAAATTTAGTAGTTTTATATCTTTTTTACTTATTTATCTACTCAGCATTACTTTTATATCCTTTATCTATAATTTTTTCATTTCTTATAACTCTTAATCAAATGATAAAATTTAATGAATTAGTAAGTTTTTATGCACTAGGTTTTAGCCCTAAAAAAATTTTTAAACCTTTTTTTATTAGTGCTTTTTTAATTACATTATTTATGCTTTTTTTACAAAGTACAAAACTTGCTTATAGCAATGAGTATGCTCAAGCTATTAAAGACTTAAGAAAACTCACTACAAAAAACATTTTCCTTAAATATCAAAATAAGATTGTATATATAAAACAGCTAAATCCAGTTTTAAAAGTTGCAAATTATATTAGTGTATTTGATATGAAAGATAATACTTTAAATAAAGTAATTTTTGCAAAAAAGGCAGTATTTAAAAAAGATGTATGGGTTAGTAAAAAAGCTACAATTATTTTTATAAATAAAAAAAGATGGCAAAAAGAAGTAACTAATTTAGTATTTCTAAAAAATTTCAAGCCAAAAATTCTCTCAAATCTTCAAAAGTTAAGGGATATTTCATTATATGATGCTTACTTGATTGTAAAATACTTTAAAGATATTGATTTAAATACCATACTTTCAATGGTTTTTTTCAAAATTTTTACTCCTTTAAGTATCTTAGCTTTAATGTTTTATATTTTCATTACTGCTCCTATACATATAAGGCTTTCAAATATTACAGTTTTTATGATAAAATCCATTAGCTTAAGCATATTAGTTTGGGGAGGTGAGCTTATTTTATATAAATTTGCAAAACAAGGAGTTATTCCTTTTTGGAGTTTAAGTTTAATTTTTATTATTTTATTAATAATTGATATTTACGCAATAAGGAGAGTAAATGAATTTTAAAGAATTAGCAAAAAAATATGATACTCCATTGTATGTATATGATTTTAATCATTTTACAAAGCAGTATAATGAATTAAAAAAAGCTTTTAAAGCAAGAAAAAGCATAATAGCTTATGCGGTTAAAGCAAATTCAAATTTAAGTGTTATAAAGCATTTTGCAAATCTTGGAAGTGGTGCTGATTGTGTGAGTATTGGAGAAGTTAAAAGAGCACTTCTTGCTGGAGTAGATAAGTATAAGATTATTTTTAGTGGTGTTGGTAAAAGAGATGATGAGATTAAAGAAGCTTTAGTTAAAGATATATTAATGATAAATGTTGAGAGTGAAGCAGAGCTTGCAAGAGTACATGATATTGCTAAAAGTTTAGGAAAAGTTGCAAGAATTTCTATAAGAGTTAATCCAAATATAGACCCAAAAACTCATCCATATATCTCTACTGGTCTTCATGAAAATAAATTTGGTGTAGATATAGAAACTGCTAAAAAAATGTATATTTTTGCTAAAAAAAGCGAATATTTAAATCCTGTTGGGATTCATTTTCATATAGGAAGCCAACTTACAGAGCTTGAGCCAATAAGAGAAGCAAGTCAAATAGTAGCTGATTTAGTAAGAAGTCTTAATGCTATAAACATTGATATAAAATTTTTTGATGTTGGCGGAGGGCTTGGTATTAGGTATAAAGATGAAGAATTAATAAAACCTTATGATTATGCACAAGCAATTTTATCAACTCTCTCAGGGCTTGATTTAACTATTATTTGTGAGCCTGGTAGATTTTTAGTTGGTAATGGAGGTTACTTTTTAACAAAAGTATTGTATGAAAAAGTAAATGGAGATAAAAGATTTATTATTGTAGATGGTGCAATGAATGATTTAATAAGACCAAGTCTATATAATGCATATCATAAAATAGAAATTTTAAGCTCAGTAAAAAATCCAGAAATTTCAAAAGCCAATATTGTAGGACCTGTTTGTGAGAGTGGAGACTTTTTTGCTAAAAATATAGATGCACCTAAAACAAATCCAGGAGATTTAGTAGTGATTCATTCAGCTGGAGCTTATGGATTTACGATGAGTAGCAATTATAATTCTCGCCCAAGAGCTGCTGAGGTAGCAGTAGAAAACGGAAGTGATAGACTAATTAGAAGAAGAGAGACTTTTGAAGATTTGATTGCTTGCGAAATTGATTATTTGGTGTAAGAATGAGAGGATATTTTATTGATATACAAGGAACATTAATTGATGATAAAAATTTTTTGCCTCTTCCTGGGGCAATTGAGTTTATTGAGTATTTAAATCAAAATAAAATACCTTTTGTTTTAGTTACAAACAATACAAAAAAAGAATCAAGTGAATTTATAAAATATCTTCAAAATTTAGGTTTTAAATTTAATGAAAATCAGTATATTGACCCATTAATGATTATAAAAAAAGAGTTAAAAGATGTAGTATTAAAGCCTTATGGAAATGAAAAATTTGTAGAAATTATTAAAAATAACTTTAAAACTTCTCAAAATCCTGAAGCAGTTATTTTGGGAATAAAAGTTTATTCTCCTGAGGAGATTAGTGAAATAATAGAAACTTTACTAAGTGGTGCTAAACTTTATGGAATGCATAAAACTTCTCTTTATGTAAAAAATGACAAAAGATATCCAGGGCTTG
>Ga0256831_1000436_pt1 | contig 21663 bp, 33 predicted proteins | sample 132544metaG_FD_189087 | JGI IMG/M metagenome (GOLD analysis project Ga0256831, IMG submission 189087) | Hydrothermal vent microbial communities from Lau Basin, Pacific Ocean - 132-544 | ecosystem: Environmental > Aquatic > Marine > Hydrothermal vents | place: Pacific Ocean: Lau Basin | collected... | reverse complement strand
GGGTTTTTCCGGGAGTTGAACTCGTCTGGGCAAGATTCTTTCGGTTGAATAATGAGTTAAGAAAGGAGGACTTCCCGACATTTGAACGACCGCACAAAATTATTTCAGGCTTATTCGTCTCAGGCAGCTGGGACAACGTGTGCACCGATTTATAAAATTCCGCTTTCATCTGCGGTATGTTCCCTTTTTGAATAAAGAAGTAAATTATTTTATCCGTCGTGGCGGAGCGTCGAGCAATTGGTTCAAAACAAGAATGTCGGTTTAGATATATAAAAAAAGAGTAACCGCCATGCGATTACTCTTTTGTTTAAAAAGTTAAAAGAAATTATTCTTTTTCTTTTTTCTCTTCCTCTGTTGTATCTTCGGCTTTTTCCTCTTCTGCCGGTTCTTCGACAGTTTCTTCAGCTTTTTCTTCGGAAACCGGTTCTTCAGTTTTTTCTTCTGTTACAACTTCAGCTTCTTCGGCTTCGGCTTTTGCTTCTTCCTTAACTTCGGTTGTATCTTCAACTACTTCGGTTTCTTCAACCTTAGGTTCTTCTTTAGCGGTCGATTTTTTCTTCGGTTTTACATCTTCGCCGAGGTTATAATCGACAAGCTCTAAAATAGCCATATCCGAACCGTCGCCGGGGCGTGTTCCCAATTTTACGATTCTTGTATATCCGCCTTTTCTCTCGCCGATTTTTTCGATAATTTCACCAAAAAGCTCTTGCAAAATTTCTCTGTCGTGAATCTCTCTCGCAACTAATCTTCTTGCATGAACAGTATCGTTTTTAGCTTTGGTAATCAAAGGTTCGACGAACATCTTGGTCGCTTTTGCTTTTGCTAAAGTTGTACGAATTTTCTTATGTTTCAACAGAGCTGTAGATAACGCGCGTAACGTCGCTTTTCTGTGACTAGCCGTTCTACTTAATTTTATGCCTTTAACGCGATGTCTCATAGTTTAACCTTTATAGCCTTAATTTTCATCAGATTTTGGTTTTAGATATTTATCAACGTCCATTCCGAATTCCAAATTGTAATTTTTTACAATCTCGGATAATTCGGCCAGGGATTTTCTTCCGAAGTTGCGGAATTTAAGCAGCTCGGATTCATTTTTACTAACTAATTCCCCTAACGTTTTAATGTTAGCGGTTCTCAAGCAATTATGAGAACGTACGCTCAGTTCCAAGTCGTCAACACTAGTCAGAAGTTTTTTCCTGATAGAATCAAACTCGGCATCGTGTTCCGGCTCTTCGATTTTTTCTTCCTGTTCCAAATCGAAATTAATAAAGAGATTAATATGTTCTCTTAATATAATGCCGGCATTCGATAACGCGTCTTCGGCGGTCATCGAACCGTCGGTTGTAATTTCCAACGTTAATTTTTCAAACTCGTTGCTTTCACCGATTCTTACGTTTTCAACATGGTAGTTAACTTTTTCAATCGGCGTGTAAATTGAATCAATCGGAATGATTCCGATAGTCTGATCTTCGATATGCTGCGCATTTCCGGGAACATATCCTTTGCCGAGACCGAAACGAAGCTCCATAGTCAGTTTGGCTCCTTCGTTCAATGTGGCAATGTGATGATCTTTATTCAAGATTTCGATTTCGGCGCATGCTTCGTCCAGATCTCCCGCCGTAAGTTCGTGAGGTCCGGTAAAAGAAACTTCAAATTTTCCGTTTCTTTTTTCATTCGCTTTCATCTTAACTTGTTTCAAATTTAATATTATTTCCGTAACATCTTCAACGACGCCGTCAACAGTGCTGAATTCATGAAGAACGCCGTCAATTTTAATCGCGGTAAACGCTGCGCCGGTTAAGGACGAAAGCAGAACTCTGCGGAACGCGTTTCCGAGAGTAACGCCGAAACCTCTTTCGAGAGGTTGTACGGTAAATCTTCCGAATGTTTCCGTTGCGCTTGCCTCTTCAAGAATTACATGCTCGGGCATTTTAATATACGTTAAACTCATTTATTTCCTCTTTATTTAATCTTACTTCGAATACAACTCAACAACAAGTTGTTCATTTACATTCAACGGGATATCTTCTCTTGCAGGTATCTCATTAAAAGCGCCGGAAAGTTCAGCTTTGTTAACTAACAGCCAAGGATAAAGATTATCTTTGGTTCTGCGAAGCGTATCATGGATGATATCCATTTTTTTACTCTTCTCGCTAACTGAAATAACGTCGCCGGCTTTTAATAAATAAGAAGGAATATTAACTGTTTTCCCATTTACAAGGAAGTGTTTATGAATAATCATTTGGCGCGCCGCTTTCCTTGAAGGAGCAAATCCGAGACGAAAAACTACGTTATCCATTCTTCTTTCGAGTAATTTGATAAGGTTTTCGCCCGTAACGCCTTTTTGTCTATTGGCTTTTTCAAAATAAGTACGGAATTGTGATTCCAATACGCCGTAAATTCTTTTAATTTTCTGCTTTTCGCGAAGCTGCACTCCGTATTCGGAAAATTTCATCCTTCTTCCGGTTCCGTGTTCACCGGGAGGATAATTTTTAATTTCCAACGGACATTTTTCGGAATGACATTTACTTCCTTTTAAAAACAATTTCTGTTTTTCTCTTCTACATAATTTACAAACAGGACCAGTGTATCTCGCCATCTAATATTCTCCTAATTAAACTCTTCTTTTCTTCGGTGGTCTGCATCCGTTGTGAGGAATCGGCGTTATATCTCTGATAGACATAATTTGCAAACCTGCCGTATTTAATGCTCTTATTGCCGCTTCACGTCCGGAACCGGGACCTTTTACATAAACGTCAACTTTTCTCAATCCGAGATCATACGCTTCTTTAGCAGCGTCTTCCGCCGTTACCTGCGAGGCAAACGGTGTGTTCTTTCTCGAACCTTTGAATCCGTTTTTTCCTGCGGACGACCATGAAATTGTATTGCCGTAAATATCCGTAATTGTTACAAGCACATTATTAAATGATGCTTTTATATGAGCAACTCCATTCGCATCAACATGAATTTTTTTCTTTGTCTTTTTCGTAGTCTTAGCCAACTCTAAACTCCTTGATTAAATTATTACTACTTAACCGCTTTTTTCTTACCGGCTACTGTCTTTCTTCTTCCTTTACGTGTCCTTGAATTTGTCTTAGTTCTCTGTCCGCGAACAGGTAATCCTCTACGATGTCTCAATCCACGATAAGCGCCAATATCCATCAAGCGTTTGATATTTTGTTGAATTTCGCTTCTTAAAGCTCCTTCAACTTTGAAGTTATCCATCATCACGGATCTGATTTTAGCAATTTCTTCTTCATTCAAATCCATTATTTTCTTTTCGGGATCAACTCCGGACTTGGTAAGAATTTCCATGGCAGTGTGTCTGCCGATTCCGTAAATATAAGTTAATCCGATAAATGCTTTCTTATTCTTGGGTAAATCAATTCCTGCTATACGAGCCAATTCAAAACCTCCTGATTTCTTTTAACCTTGACGTTGTTTATGTTTTGGATTTTTACAAATTACCATTACAACGCCGTTTCTTTTAATTACTTTGCAATGCTCGCAAATTTTCTTTACTGATGCACGTACTTTCATATCATTTATACCTATAAGTTATCCGACCTTTACTTAAATCATAGGGAGACATCTCGATTGAAACTTTATCTCCTACCAATATTTTGATAAAATGCATTCTCATTTTACCTGAAACATGCGCAATAATTTCATGCCCATTATCCAATTTAACTCTGAAATGAGCGTTCGGTAATGTTTCGGTTACTACTCCATCTACTTTTATCGCTTCTTGTTTCGCCATTATACTCTACTCAATATTTCCGGTTTTCCGTCGATTATCGCCAGCGTATGCTCAAAATGAGCCGATGGTTTACCATCCGCCGTAACAATCGTCCAACCGTCATTTTTTACTTTTACGCGCCACGTTCCGAGGTTAATCATCGGTTCGATAGCGATTGTCATTCCGTTTTTTATTAACGCTCCGGTACGTTTTCTACCGAAGTTCATTATCTGCGGATCTTCGTGAAGCTCTTTCCCAACTCCGTGTCCGCATAAATCTCTTACGATTCCAAAACCGTATTTGTTTACATATTCTTCGATTGCATTACCAATATCGCCGATTCTGTTTCCTACCCGCGCTTGGTCAATACCGGCGTATAAGGATTTTTCGGTAACATCCATTAATACTTTTTTATCTTCCGAAATTTCTCCAACCGCAACGGTTAAAGCCGCGTCTCCGTAATAGCCGTTTTTGACCGCGCCCGTATCGATTGAAATTATATCGCCGTTTTTCAAAGCTCTGTCGCCGGGAATCCCATGAACCACTTCTTCGTTAATCGAAGCGCAAATAGTTCCGGGAAACGGTAAATCGCTCCCTTCGGGATATCCTTTAAAAGCGGGTTTTGCTCCGCAGCTCCGGATGTAATCCTCGGCAATTTTATCAAGTTCCCAAGTAGTAACGCCTTCTTTGGCGTGAGCTTTACAAAGCTGCAATGTTTCCGCTACAATCTTCGCGCTTTCTCTTATATAATCAATTTCTTTTTTTGTTTTAATTAAAATCAATTCAGCGCCTACTTGCGACCTTTCATTTTACCGGATTTCATAAATCCGTCGTAATGTCTCATCAATAAATGAGATTCAACTTGCTGAAGCGTATCCAAAGCAACTTGAACGATAATCAGCAGACTTGTGCCGCCGAAGAATCTTGCAAAGCTTCCGGATACTCCCATTCTCGATACGAACGCCGGTAAAATTGCGATAATTGCCAGGAAGATTGATCCCGGTAATGTAATCTTTGTTAAAATATTATCAATGAACTCGGACGTTTGTTTACCCGGTCTGATACCCGGAATAAACCCGCCTTGTTTCTTCATGTTTTCCGCAACATCCTGCGGATTAAATGCAATTGCCGTGTAGAAATAAGTGAAGAATATAATCATTAATGCGTAAACAAACGAGTACGTAAACGAAGTATATTGCAAATATCCCGACAAGCTCTGTAAGAACTCGCTATCCGGGAAGAATGATAACACCGTACTCGGAATAAACATAATTGCCTGCGCAAAAATGATTGGCATTACGCCTGCTGTGTTAACGCGCAATGGAATGTATTGCGTAACTCCGCCGTAAACTTTCCGTCCGACAACGCGTTTTGCATATTGAACGGGAATTCTTCTTGTTCCATCCGTTACCAAAACAATTCCGGCAACAATGAAGTACAATAAGATAAATATTACAATCTCGATTACCAGGTTTCTTTGTCCAGCCGCGAGGAGACGATATTCATCCAACAAAGCATACGGTAATCTGTCAATAATTCCGATTGTAATTATCAATGATATTCCGTTCCCGATTCCGCGATCCGTTATCTGCTCGCCTAACCACATCATAAAGATAGTGCCGGCAACAAGCAACGTAATCGTCGTAATCGTCCAGAAAATACCTTGAACTTCAGGTGGAATAATCGAAATTCCGTTAATATTAATATTTTTAAGATGTATCGTTACGCCCCAAGCTTGAAACGCGGAAATAAGAACAGTTCCGTATCTTGTCCACTGCGTAAGTTTTTTCCTTCCTTCTTCCCCTTCGTTCTGGAGTTTTTGAATAGAAGGAACAACAGCTCCCAACAATTGGAAAATAATCGAGGAACTGATATAAGGCATAATACCGAGTGCAAAAATCGCCGCATTGGAAAATGCGCCGCCGACAAATAAATCGTACAAACCGAAAAGGTTATCCGAAGTTTTGTTAGCCATTGCCTGGGCAAGCAGATGGTGATCGATACCGGGCAAAGTTATGTGAGCGCCGATTCGAACAATTACCAAAAGTCCCAAAGTGTAGAGTATTCGTTGCCTTAACTCGTGAATCTTAAAAATATTTCTGAAAGTTTCTTGTATTTTTCCCATTAATCTACAATCTCTTTAATAGTTCCACCAGCAGCTTCAATCTTTTCTTTTGCGCTTGCACTGAATTTATGCGCTTCAACTTCCAACTTTGCCGATAATTCGCCGTTACCAAGAATTTTGTAAGGAGAAGCGGCTTTGGAAATCAAACCATTTTTGTAAAGAACAACTGCGTTAACTTTGTTATCTTCTAATTTATTATTATCAACTAACTTTTGTAACGAAGAAACATTTACCGCCTGATATTCAATGCGGAAAATATTTTTAAATCCTCTTTTCGGAACTCTTCTCTGCAAAGGCATCTGTCCGCCTTCAAACCAAGCGCGATGCTTAAATCCGGATCTGGAACCTTGTCCGTTCATACCGCGAGTTGCAGTACCTCCGCGACCTGTGCCTTCGCCTCTACCAATTTTTTTTCTCTGTTTTCTCGCGCCTTTGGCGTATTTCAAATTACTTAAGATATCCATTTAAGCCTCATCTTCTTCAATTTCTTCAAACTTAACCAAATGCTGTACTTTATTTATCATTCCTCTAATCTGCGGAGTGTCGTTTTTAATAGTTACATAGTTTGGTCTTCCTAAACCTAACGCTTCAATCGTCCTCTTTTGATCTTTAGGTCTGTCAATAATGCTTCTTATTTGCGTAATCTTTAATTTCTTAGCCATCTAATCACCTCGTTTAGGAATTAAACAATTCTGTTACTGTCATATTTCGTCTTTTTGCCATAGTATTTGCATCAACCAAGCTTAATAATCCGTTCAAAGTGGCTTTAACTTGGTTATGAGGATTACTGGAACCTAATGATTTGGTCAGTACATCCTGAACTCCCGCTAATTCCAAAACAGCGCGAACTCCGCCGCCGGCAATAAGTCCGGTTCCTTGCGAAGCGGGTTTAAGAAGTACGCGCCCCGCGCCGTATTTACCTATAATCTGATGAGGTAATGTCCCTTTGATTACGGGAACTTTATAAACGTTTTTCTTAGCGTCGTCAATTCCTTTAGAGATTGCGTCAGTTACTTCGTTAGCCTTTCCTAATCCTACGCCTACGTGTCCGTTACCATCGCCAACGACAACAATAGCGTTAAAGCTGAAACGGCGACCGCCTTTTACAACTTTAGCTACTCGATTTATGTGAACAACCTTTTCTTTCAATCCGTCAAGTATCGTAACTTTTTTAGATCTCAATTTCTTTCTCCATTATTTCTATTCAACTTTTCAAATCTTATCTTAGCTGCCGGGAGAGGATTCGAACCTCTGCAGACGCCTCCAAAGGGCGTAGTCCTACCATTAGACGACCCGGCAGTTAATTAAAATTTTAATCCTGCTTTTCTCGCGCCATCGGCTGCGGCTTTTACTCTGCCGTGGTATCTGTACCAACCACGATCGAAAACCACTTCTTTAATTCCGGCTTCCAATATTTTTTTCCCGACAAACTCGCCGACAATTTCAGCTTTCGCAACTTTACTTTTTGCTTCTTTCAATGCATCGGCAACTTCTTTAGATAAAGTAGAACCTGCTGCGATAGTTTTGCCGGTTGTATCGTCTATTGCTTGAAGATAAATATTGCTCAAGCTTCTGTAAACAGAAAGTCTCGGTCTTGTCGCAGTTCCCTGAACCTGACTTCTGACTCTTTTCTGCGCTCTTTTTCTATTCTTAAAAATTTTCTTTTGCATCTTTATCTAACTCCTTTATTTACCGGCAGCTTTACCAGCTTTTCTGATAATTACTTCATCACTGTACTTAATTCCTTTCCCTTTGTAAGGTTCAGGTTTTCTGAATGAACGAATCTTAGCGGCAACGTTACCAACCAACTCTTTATCAGCTCCGCTAATAGTAATTTCCGTCGGACTTGTAACTTCAATCTTTATCTCTTTCGGAGGGATAAAGAAAATCGGGTGCGAATAACCAACATTTAAGAGCAATCCGTTTTGTTTAAGTTCCGCACGGAACCCCACGCCGACTATTTTCAGACTTTTCTTAAATCCTTCGGAAACGCCGGTAACCATATTTTGCAGCAACGCTCTTGTCAGTCCGTGTAACGCACGATTTGCTTTCTGGTCATTTGGACGGGTAACTATAAGTTCGTCTCCTTCAGCTTTAACAGTAATATTCGGATGAGCGGTCATGGAAAGCTCGCCCAATTTACCTTTTACGGTAACATCCTGTCCGGATATTTTCACATCCACATCTTTGATATTTATCGGTTTCTTACCTATTCTAGACACTTTTCTACCTCTTAAATTTTTACCAAATGTGGCAGATTACTTCTCCGCCAACACCTTTTTCACGTGCTTGTTTATCTGTTAGCAATCCATTTGACGTCGAAATTATAGCAATACCTAATCCGTTTAATACTCTCGGGATTGAGTCGCTCGAAACGTACTGACGTAAACCGGGAGTACTGATTCTTTTTAATCCTTGAATTGAAGACGTTCCGTCAATATACTGCAAATATATTTTCAGGATGTTTTGTTTATTATCTTCAATTACTTCGTAATCAGTAATAAAGTTAGTCTCTTTCAACAATTTTGAAATTCCTTCCTTCATTTTTGAAGAAGGCATTTCAACAAATTTTTTTCTGGCTTTAACAGCGTTTCTAATTCTCGTTAAATAATCAGCTATCGAATCTGTAACTGGCATTTATTATCTCTCCTAATTCTCGTTTACCAACTTGATTTCTTTAAGCCAGGAATTTCGCCATTCAGAGCCATTTCTCTCAGTACCAATCTCGAAACTCCAAATTTCCTGTAATAACCTCTTGGGCGACCTGTCATCTGGCATCTGTTTCTTAATCTGACAGGAGAAGAATTAAGGGGTAATTTCTGTAATCCTTCCCAATCTCCCTGTTCTTTTAATTCTTTTCTTTTCTGAGCATATTTTTTAACCAATGCTTCTCTTTTTGCTTCTCTTGATATTAATCCTTTTCTTGCCATAAGTTTTCTATTACCTTAATTCTTTTTCTTAAAAGGAACGCCGAATGCTAATAAAAGTTCGTATGCTTCTTTATCCGTTTTAGCGGAAGTTACGAACGTTATATCCATTCCTAAAACTCTGTTGACTTTATCAATATTGATTTCAGGGAAAATTATATGTTCTTTAATTCCTAATGTATAATTTCCTCTTCCGTCAAATGCTTTATCGGGAATTCCTCTGAAGTCTCTTACTCGCGGCAAAGCCGTGGTAATTAATCTGTCGAGAAATTCATACATGCGCTCGTTACGCAAAGTAACTTTCGCTCCGATTTTCATCCCTTCCCTTAACTTAAAGTTAGAGATTGATTTTGTAGCCTGCCTTACCGATGGTTTTTGTCCGGTAATTGTAGTAAGCGCGGTCAATGCTTCGTCTAAAATCTTAGAGTCCTGAACAGCGCTTCCCACACCCATATTGACAACAATTTTCTCGAGGCGAGGAACTTCCATCACATTTTTATATTCAAATTTTTCTTTTAACTTCGAGATAATCTCCTCGTGGTACTTTGTCCACATTCTTGGAGTAATTTTATCTTCAGCTTCTTTCTTTACTTCTTCTGTTTTACCTTTTTTCTTTGCCATTGTTACAAAACCCTAAAATTTATGACAACATTTCGTTACTTACTTTAGTAATTCTTACGCTCTTTCTCTTACCAGTCTTATCATCCACAATCACCTTATAACCAACTCTTGTTTTCTTATTAGTCTTAGGATCAACCAGCATAACGTTTGATGCGTCGATAGGCATCTCTTTTTCAATAATCCCACCGTTAGGATATTGCTGGTTTGGCTTTGTGTGACGTTTTCTAATATTAACGCCTTCGATAATCACTCTGTTCTTCTTGGGAAATACCTTTAAAACTTTTCCGGTTTTTCCTTTGTAGTTTCCTGCAATTACAATCACATTATCGTTCTTTTTAATTTTCATTGTTCATCCCAACTTTTAAAGCACTTCTGGCGCTAATGAAACAATCTTCATAAATTTCTTATCTCTCAGTTCTCTGGCAACCGGGCCAAAGATACGCGTTCCGCGAGGTTCATTCTGGTTGTTAAGTAATACCGCAGCGTTTTCATCAAATCTTATATATGAACCATCGTTTCTTCTTATCTCTTTTTTGGTGCGAACAACAACGGCTTTCGATACTTCGCCTTTTTTTACATTACTGTTAGGAATAGCGGTTTTTACCGTAACGACGATAATATCGCCGACGCTGGCATATTTTCTGCCGCTGCCGCCTAACACTTTAATACAAACGACTTTCTTGGCGCCTGAATTATCCGCAGCAACTAATGATGTCTCTTGTTGAATCATTTTCTAAAAACTCCTTTTCAGCACTTTACTTAGCTTTCTCGATTATTTCTACCAAATTCCACTTCTTGCTTTTGCTGAGCGGTCTCACTTCCATAATCTTTACAACATCGCCGATTCCGGTTTCATTCTTCTCGTCGTGTGCCATTATTTTTTTAGTAATCTTAAAATACTTTTTATATAAAGGATGTTTCACTTTTCTTTCGATTTTAACTACAATGCTTTTATCCATCTTGTTAGAAACCACAACACCCACACGAGTCTTTCTTCTTCCTCTAGTCTCCATGGACTTAATTTATCTCCTGATTTTTATTCTCGTTCTTCAGAGCTTCCAATTCTCTTTCTCTTAATACGGTTTTCATCATTGCGATATCTTTTCTTACTAATTTTAATTTAGCCGTATTGGTTAAGTTTCTAAGCTCGTTCTGAAATCTCAAATCAACTAAGTTTTTTTCTTCTTCAGCTATTCTTCTAACAATCTCGTCAGAACTCATTTCTCTAATTTCATAGATTTTCATCTTTATCCTTCTAACCTTCGTTTATTGATAATCAGGTCGTGCTACAATTTTTGTTTTGATCGGAAGCTTATAAGAAGCTAACTTCAATGCTTCCTGCTGAATCTCTTTGGCTACGCCGGCTGTTTCAAACATTATTCTGCCCGGTTTAACAACCGCTACCCAGAATTCCGGCGCTCCTTTTCCCTTACCCATTCTGGTTTCCAAAGGTTTTTTGGATACCGGTTTATCGGGGAAAATTCTGATCCAAACTTTTCCATCTCTTTTCATACGACGTGTAATTGCAACTCTACACGACTCTATCTGGCGCGAAGTAATCCAGGCTGCGTCCAAGGCTTTTAATCCCATTTCACCGAATGCGATTCTATGGCCTCTCTGCGCTTTTCCTCTTCTTCTTCCGCGCTGAGATTTTCTGTATTTTACTCTTTTTGGCATTAACATAAAACTATCTCCGAACTCTTATTCGCTTATTCTTCTACCGTAAACTTCACCTTTGAAAATCCACACCTTAACACCAATCGAACCGTAAATAGTTTGTGATGTAGCTGTAGCATAATCAATATCTGCTCTTATTGTATGAAGGGGAATTCTTCCTTCTTTATATTGTTCGCTTCTCGCCATTTCAGCGCCGCCGAGTCTTCCGGCTAATTTAATTCTGATTCCTTTCGCGCCCATTCTCATGGCATTCTGAATTGCCGATTTCATGGCGCGTCGGAACGACACTCTTCCTTGAAGCTGTTGTGCAATATTTTCGGCAACTAAATAAGCATCCAATTCAGGTCTTTTTATCTCATTGATCTGAACCTTAACATCTTTACTTAAATAATTCTTCAATTCTTCTTCTAACTGAGCAATTTCTTTTCCGCTTTTTCCGATAACTACTCCAGGTCTTGAAGTGTGTATAGTAATCGAAAGATTTTTGGAGGTTCTGTCAATCACTATTCTTGATACGCCGGATCTTTTCAGTCTTTTACGAATATAGGTTCTGATTTTCTTATCTTCAGCCAACTTTGTTTTGTAACTTTTAGATTCAAACCAGTTGGATTCCCAACCGCGTATCACACCTACTCTAAAACCTATCGGATTTACTTTCTGACCCAAAAATTCCTCCTACTTAGCTTTTAGTAGCAACTACTATAGTTAAATGATTAGTTCTTTTCCTTACTCTGTACGCTCTTCCCATTGGGGCAGGCTGAATCCTTTTCAACATCGGACCGCCGTTCGAGTAAGCTTCTTTTACATATAAATCTGACATATCGACATTTGCGCCTTCTTCTTTATTAAATAAGTTGGCTACAGCCGATCTCAAAACTTTTTCCGCATAATCGGAAGCGTGTTTCGGATGAAAATGCAAAATTTCAATCGCTTCGCTTACGGATTTTCCTCTGATGAGATCAATAACCAATCTCATTTTGCGAGGTGACACTTTAATATATTTATGTGTTGCTTTAGCTTCCATTTCTAAACCTCTAATCACTTTTTACGCGCAGCTTTTTCTGCTTTAGTTCCCGGGTGTCCTCTGAAAATTCTCGTCGGAGCAAACTCGCCTAATTTATGTCCTACCATATTTTCCGAAATATAAACGGGAATCATTTTGTTTCCGTTATGGACAGCGATTGTGTGTCCGACAAATTCAGGAACAATCATGCTTGCCCGTGACCAAGTCTTAATCACTTTCTTCTCGTTCCGTTCGTTCATTTCACGAACTTTCTTCAACAACTTATAACTTACAAATGGACCTTTTTTAATTGATCTTGGCATATCCTACTCTAGTTTATTTTCTTCTTTTCACAATTAATTTATCAGAAGCTTTATTTTTCTTACGTGTTTTCAAACCTTTTGCCGGCTGGCCCCAAGGTGATACAGGATGACCGCCGCCTGATGATTTTCCTTCGCCGCCGCCCATCGGGTGATCGACCGGGTTCATGGCAACGCCGCGAGTATGAGGTCTTCTTCCCAGCCATCTGCTTCTTCCGGCTTTACCGAGACTTATGTTCAGATGATCTGAATTTCCGATTACTCCGTAAGTTGCCATACATTCAAGGCTGATTAATCTTACTTCGCCTGAAGGCATTTTAAGAGTTCCGTATTTTCCTTCCTTTGCAACCAGCTGAAGCGAAGCGCCCGCCGAGCGACCTAACTGTCCGCCTTTTCCCGGTTTTAGTTCAACATTATGAACATAACTTCCGAGAGGCATATTTTTTAATTTAAGGGCATTACCAACTTTAATTTCAACGCCTTCGCCTGCTACTACGGTATCGCCTACTTTCAGTCCGTTGGGAGCAAGAATATATCTTTTCTCTCCGTCTGCATAGTGCAATAATGCAATTCTAGCGGTTCTGTTAGGATCATATTCAATGGCTGCAACTTTAGCAGGAACATCAAATTTGTTTCTCTTAAAATCGATAATTCTGTATCTTCTTTTATGTCCGCCGCCTCTGTGGCGCGAAGTTACTCTACCTAAATTATTACGACCGCCGGATTTTTTTAACGGCGCCAATAATGATTTTTCCGGAGTTGTTTTTGTAATCTCCTCAAAAGTGGAGATTGACATAAATCTTGTTCCGGGTGTATTTGGTTTTAATTTTCTAATTCCCATTTAATTCTCCGCTAGCCTAAACTTCACCAATTAAGTCTATAGTCTGACCTTCTTTCAAAGTAACGATAGCTTTCTTAAAGCGCGGCGTTCTGCCGACAAATCGTCCTTTCTTAGTAAATTGAGTCTTAACCTTACCTTTATACTTCATCGTATTTACAGAAACGACTTCAACTTCAAATTTATCTTCAATAGCTTTCGCAATTTCTATTTTATTTGCGTCATATTTAACGACAAAGCCAACTTGATTGTTTGCTTCGGTTAAATCCGTAAGCTTTTCTGTAATTAATGGTCTAACTAAAATATTACGCATCTTATAATCTTCCAGCGATTAGTTTAATATTTTTTCAATTTTTTCAACTGCGCCCGATTCAATAACCAACACCTGGTTATTAACCAAATCGTATGTTGACGCTTTTTCCGCTTCGACAATATTCACCTTAGGAATATTTCTACCGGATTTGTAAACATTTTCTTTAGTTGAATTTGTAAGCAAAAGTACTTTTTTATTATCAAGATTTAATGATTTGAGTATTGAATTGAATTCCGATGTTTTGGGAGCTTCAAAATCAAAATCCTCTACAATCATAATTTGATTGGCTTTTGCCTTATACGAGTAAGCGGATTTTCTCGCTAATCTCAAGACTTTTTTATTCAACTTCTGACGATAGTTTCTCGGACGAGGTCCGAAAATTGTTCCGCCGCCGACCCATAAGGGAGATCTCGTTGTACCGGCTCTTGCGGTACCTCTTCCTTTTTGTCTCCATGGCTTTCTTCCGCCGCCGGAAACTTCATTTCTTTCTTTAGCCTTATGCGTACCTTGCCTTTTATTCGCTAAGTGAGCTTTTACTGCCAAATAAATCACATGGTCGTTAGGTTCAATTGCAAAGATATCATCGGTCAACTCAACGGTTTCGCCCGATTTTGAACCATCTATTTTATAAACCTCTAACTTCATCATTCTCTCTTATTTATTAATTTCGACAACTGAATTAATAGCGCCGGGCACGCTGCCTTTAACAAAAATAATATTCTTCTCAGGAATGATTTTAACAACTTCTAAATTCTTTGTAGTAATTCTTTCATTACCTGTGCGTCCCGCCATACGAGTTCCTTTCAAAACTCTGGAGGGTGAAGAACTTTGACCGATTGAACCGGGAGCTCTTTCTCTATCGCCCTGTCCGTGAGTCCTTCCGCCGACTCCACTGAATCCGTGACGTTTCATTACGCCCTGAAAACCTTTACCTTTTGAATTACCTGAGACTTTTACTTTTTCTCCTTCGGTAAAAATTTCGGTTGTAATTACATCGCCGACTTTATATCCGGAAACATCAAAGTTGCGGAATTCTCTTAAATATCTTGCCGGTTTCAAATTATTCTTCTTATAATATGCTATCTGCGGTTTATTTAAGTGTTTTTCCTTTCTTACACCAAATCCAATCTGTAACGCATTATATCCGTCTTTCTCTTCGGTTCTGACAATAGTAACCGTACAAGGACCTGCCTCAATAGCTGTAACAGGAATATTGACACCTTCTTCAGTGTAAATATTCGTCATTCCTATCTTTTTTCCCAATAAACCAGGCATCTTCTTCCTCAATTATAATTTTATCTCAATATCAACACCCGCCGGAATTTCCAATTTACTTAATGAATCGACGGTTTTGTTATTTGAATTATGAATATCGATTATTCTTTTATGTGACCTGATTTCGAACTGCTCTCTTGACTTTTTATCAACGTGAGGAGATCTTAAAACAGTGTAAACACTTCTTTTGGTAGGCATCGGAATAGGGCCCGATACTACCGCTCCCGTACTTTTTACGGTTTTAATAATCTTCTCTGTTGATTTGTCAATCAACTGATGATCGTACGATTTTAGTTTAATTCTTATTTTCTGACCAGCCACTTTTTTCTCCTAAAATTTAGCCGGGAAAGAACAATGTCTTTCCCGGTTAAGAAGTTTTTATTCAAATATCTTCGTTACAACGCCAGCGCCAACTGTTCTTCCGCCTTCACGGATAGCAAAACGCAAACCTTCTTCCATAGCGATTTCGGTAATCAAGGAAACTTTAAGTTTTACGTTATCGCCGGGCATAACCATATCGGTGCCTTCCGGCAATTCAACTATACCGGTAACGTCGGTTGTTCTGAAATAGAACTGGGGTCTGTAACCGTTAAAGAAAGGCGTATGACGTCCACCTTCGTCTTTCGACAAGATGTAAACTTCGCCTTCAAATTTAGTGTGAGGAGTGATGGAACCAACCTGTGCCAAAACCATTCCTCTCTGAATTTCTTTTTTGTCGATACCTCTCATAAGGATACCGGCATTGTCGCCTGCCATTGCGGAATCCAATTCCTTACGGAACATTTCGATACCGGTAACAACAGTTTTCTTGTGAACGCCGAGTCCGATTAACTCAACTTCCTGACCTAATTTTACTTCGCCTCTTTCAACTCTACCGGTTGCGACAGTACCGCGTCCGGTGATTGAGAAGACGTCTTCAACAGGCATCAAGAAAGGTTTGTCAATATCTCTTTCCGGAAGCGGAACGTATGAATCAACTGCGTCCATTAACTGCCAGATTGAATCCAATCTCGGGTCGTCTGCAGGAACGCTTTCGTCAGATGCTGCTTCCAATGCTCTGAGAGCCGAACCGCGAATAATCGGAATTTCATCTCCCGGGAATTCGTATTCGTCTAACAATTCTCTTAATTCCATTTCAACGAGTTCGATTAACTCTTCGTCGTCCATCATATCAATTTTATTCAAATATACAACGATTCTCGGAACGCCAACCTGGCGAGCCAACAAAATGTGCTCTCTCGTCTGAGGCATAGGACCGTCTGTAGCGGCAACTACCAAAATAGCTCCGTCCATCTGAGCGGCGCCGGTAATCATATTTTTAACGTAGTCGGCGTGACCCGGGCAGTCAACGTGCGCATAGTGACGATTTGCAGTTGAATACTCAACGTGAGCGGTTGCAATTGTGATACCGCGTTCTCTTTCTTCAGGTGCGTTATCAATAGAATCGAATGTTCTTACTTCAGATAAACCTTTTTTTGCCAAAGCCATTGTGATGGCGGCTGTTAATGTAGTCTTACCATGGTCAACGTGACCAATTGTACCGATATTAACGTGCGGTTTACTCCGATCAAATTTTTCTTTAGCCATTGAATTCTCCTTTTAACTTTTTTATAACTTTCTCTATTTGTTTATTTATCAGATTTAATAATTTCATCCGCAACGGATTTTGGAACCGCTGCATAATGATCAAATTGCATTGAATATATCGCTCTTCCTTGTGTCATGGAGCGCAATCTTGTTGCATAACCAAACATCTCGGATAACGGAGCCATTGCTTTAATAACTTGGGCGTCTCTTCTCGGAGTAAATCCTTCGATTTTTCCTCTTCTCGAGTTCAAATCACCCATAACATCGCCGAGATATTCTTCCGGTGTTGTAACTTCTACTGCCATAATTGGCTCCAACAATACGGGAGCTGCTTTTTTTGCTCCGTTTTGGAATGCCATACTACCGGCAACCTTAAATGACAATTCATCCGAATCAACTTCATGATAAGAACCGTCATATAAAGTAACTTTAATGTCAACCATTGGGTAACCGGCAAGTACGCCGTTTTTCATTGCTTCTTCAATTCCTTTGGCAACGGGATTGATATATTCTTTAGGAATTGCTCCGCCTACAATGTTGTTGACAAATTCAAATCCTTTTCCGGCTTCGTTCGGTTCCATTTTAATTAAAACATGACCGTATTTTCCGCGCCCGCCGGATTGTTTGACAAATTTACCTTCGGCATCAACTGCTTTAGTAATAGTTTCGCGATAAGCAACTTGAGGTTGTCCGACATTAGCTTCAACTTTGAACTCTCTTTTCATTCTGTCAACCAAAATTTCAAGATGGAGTTCGCCCATTCCGCTGATGAGTGTCTGACCCGTTTCATCATCAACTTTTACTTTAAATGTCGGATCTTCTTCTGATAATTTAACCAATGCTTCAGATAATTTATCTTGGTCTGCCTTCGATTTAGGCTCAATTGCGATTTGGATAACAGGTTCAGGGAATGCCATTTTTTCAAGCATTACCGCATGTTTTTCATTACCGCACAATGTATCGCCGGTACGAGTATGTTTTAATCCTACAATCGCTACAATATCTCCGGTTCTTACTTCGTCCATATCCTCACGGTGATTGGCGTGCATTAACAGCAATCTTCCGATTCTTTCCTTTTTATCGGAATTGGAGTTGTAAACGTAAGAACCTGCTTTCAGCATTCCGCTGTAAACCCTGACGTAAGTTAATTTTCCGACGTAAGGGTCAGTCATAATTTTGAATGCCAGTCCGGTAAAGTCAGCGTCAAGAGCGGGTTTAATTTCAATTTCTTCATCCGTCTTAACTAACGTTGCCGGAACGTTGCCCGCATCAATAGGCGAGGGAAGAAAATCAATTACACCGTCAAGAAGCATCTGAACGCCTTTGTTCTTAAACGCGGAACCAACCAGCACAGGAACTATCTTTAATTCGATAGTTGCCTGACGGAGTACGCGTACAACTTCCTGCTTTGTAATTTCTTCGCCTTCCAAATATTTTTCGAGAAGCGTGTCGTCAACATCGGAGACAGCTTCAAGCATCAATGTTCTGTATTTATTGGCAATCGGCATCAAATCGGAGGGAATTTCAATATCTTCGAATGTTGCCCCGAGCGTTTCGTCATTGTACATTCTTGCGTGCATATCAAGCAAGTCGATCACGCCCGCAAATAAATCGCCCGAACCTATAGGCAATGCGATAGGAACGGCATTTGCTCCGAATCTATCTTTAATTGCATCAACTACCGCATAAAAATCCGCTCCGGTTCTATCCATTTTATTAACAAATGCGATTCTCGGAACTTTATATTTATCGGCTTGTCTCCAAACAGTTTCGGATTGTGGTTCAACGCCGCCGACGCCACAGAATAACGCAATCGCTCCGTCCAATACACGAAGAGATCTTTCAACCTCTACCGTAAAATCAACGTGTCCGGGAGTATCGATAATGTTAATCTGGTGGTTTTTCCAATAAGCCGTTGTTGCCGCGCTTGTGATAGTAATTCCGCGTTCTTTTTCCTGCTCCATCCAATCCATAGTCGCAGCGCCGTCATGTACTTCGCCAATGCGGTGGGTTTTCCCCGTATAATAGAGAACTCTCTCTGTTGTTGTGGTCTTACCCGCATCGATGTGCGCCATGATGCCGATGTTTCTAACTTTCGATATATCTACTCTTTTCCTAGCCATCTAATCCTAATATCTTCCTATTACCATCTGAAATGGGCAAACGCCTTATTAGCTTCTGCCATTCTGTGAGTATCTTCTTTTTTCTTAACTGATGAGCCTTCTCCATTAGATGCCGCCAATAACTCAGCCGCTAATTTCTGCGCCATGGATTTATCTTTACGATCTCTTGCGTAATTTTTAATCCATCTGAACGCAAGCGCTATTCTTCTGTCCGGTCTTACTTCCATAGGAACTTGATAAGTTGCGCCGCCGACTCTTCTACTTCTTACTTCAACTAAGGGCTGTACATTTTGTACCGCCTTCTGAAAAACTTCTAAAGCAGGCTTTTTAGTTTTCTTCTCAATAATATCAAAACTATCATACACAATTTCGCGTGCTGTGTTTTTCTTACCGTCCCACATGATGTAATTAATAAACTTTGCTACCAAAACATCATTGAATTTCGGGTCCGGTTTAATGTATCGTTTTTCTGCTCTTCTCTTTCTCATAACTTTTATTTAGCCTTAGGTTTCTTAGTACCGTATTTTGATCTGCTCTGTTTACGCTCTGCAACACCTGCGGTATCTAATGTTCCGCGAATAATATGATAGCGAACGCCAGGTAAATCCTTTACTCTTCCGCCTCTAATCATTACGATTGAGTGCTCTTGCAAATTATGACCTTCGCCGGGAATATAAGCCGTAACTTCAATTCCGTTTGTTAATCTAACTCTCGCAACCTTTCTCAAAGCCGAGTTAGGTTTTTTCGGCGTAGTCGTATAAACTCTTGTGCAAACTCCTCTTTTCTGAGGATTTCCATCTAAAGCCGGAGCTTTACTTTTGTATGTTATGTTCTTACGGCCTTTTCTTACCAATTGATTAATTGTAGGCACTATTCCTCCAACACTTTCAAAAATTTCAGACCCTCAATATATCTATATTGAGGGTTTTTGTCAAGTTATGTTATTTAAAAATCCAAAAATTACTTCTCTTCAGCTTCGGGAGAGTCTTCATTGCCCTCTTCTCCGCCTTCGAGAATTTCTTTTTCTTCTTCCGGCAATTCAATGATTAAGTCCTTATATTTCTTTAATCCTGTTCCCGCCGGAATCAAATGTCCCATTACAACGTTCTCTTTTAAACCAAACAGATTATCAACCTTTGCCTGAATAGACGCATTGGTTAAAACTTTAGTGGTTTCCTGGAACGATGCAGCTGAGATGAAACTTTCTGTCGATAATGCCGCCTGCGTAATTCCAAGCAAAACGTTATCGAAAGTAGCCGGTTCGGCGTCTCTTACTTCCGGAACTTTTTTCTCTTTACGTTTCATGTCATTTGTGATTTCTCTGTATTTTGCACGAGTAATCAACTGACCAACACGTAAATCTGAGTCGCCGGGGTCGAGAACGTAAACCATATTTTGAACTCTGTTGTTCTCATGATTGAATTTAACGCGGTCAACCAAATCTTCATCGATGAAATCCGTATCGCCAGCGCTTACCACGCGAACCTTTTTCAGCATCTGTCTAACGATAACTTCGATGTGTTTATCGTTAATCTTAACGCCCTGTAAGCGGTAAACTTCCTGAATCTCATTTACAAGATATTCCTGAACCGCGTTCGTTCCTTTGATTTTCAGAATATCGTGAGGATTAATCGGACCGTCGGTAATTTTTTCACCGGCGGGAATTTCATCCCCTTCCTGCACCAAAGTATGTTTACCAATCGGAACGCTGTAAACTTCCTGAATCGAGCCGTCAAACGATTCGACGATAATTTCGCGCGAACCTCTTTTTCTTGCTCCGAACTTCACAATACCTTCAATTTCGGATACAACAGCCGTTTCATGCGGACTGCGCGCTTCGAACAATTCCGTTACTCTCGGAAGACCGCCCGTAATATCCCGCGTTTTGCTAGCTTCCTTCGAGATTTTTGCCAAAGCCGTACCGGCTTGAACAACTTCGTCTTCGTCAACGGAAAGATAAGCTCCTATCGGCATGTTGAATGCTTTTTCCGTTCCGTCTTCCGCTACAATAACAATCGAAGGTGTCAAAGTCTTATCTTTAAATTCCGTAACAACCTTCTGAACGTGACCGGTTTGCGCATCGGATAGATCTTTTACAGAAACTCCGGGCACCAAATCAACAAATTTTACGCGTCCGGAAATATCCGTTAAGATTACCGAGTTATACGGGTCATGCGTATATAACGGCTGCTTCGGTTTAACTTTTGCTCCTTCGCTGACCAATAATTCCGCGCCATAAGGAACTTCGTAACGTTTAATCTGGCGATTATCGGAATCAACAATATTAATAGCTCCTCTTCTGCCGATAACTACTTTTGCCGTAGTGGTATCTCCGAAAATATCGGTTTTGGTATTTTCAACGAAGTTTACTTTTTCAAACTGAACAATTCCTTCGACAGAAGATTCAACCTGAGATTGACTTGCAATATGTGATGAAGTACCGCCCAAGTGAAATGTTCTAAGAGTAAGCTGTGTTCCCGGCTCGCCGATTGACTGCGCCGCCACGATTCCAACAGCTTCGCCGATTTCCACAAGTTTTCCGGTTGTAAGGTTACGTCCGTAACACTTTGCACAAATTCCGTGTTCTGCTTCGCAGGTTAAAACCGTTCTGATAAATACTGAATCGATATTTGCATCGTCAATTCTTTCGGCAATCTCTTCGGTAATCAACTCGCCCGCTTCAACATAAACTTCGTCGGTCTTAGGATCGTAAACATCTTCCTGAGCGACGCGTCCCGTAATACGTTCGGCAAGCGGCTCCCTTTCATGTTCGCCGTCTTTTAACGCTTTAATGTAAACGCCGCGAATCGTACCGCAGTCTTCTTCGGATACAATTACATCCTGAGCAACGTCGGTCAATCTTCTCGTAAGGTAACCGGCGTCGGCTGTTTTAAGAGCCGTATCCGCCAAACCTTTACGCGCGCCGTGAGTAGAAATAAAGTATTCTAACACGGAAAGACCTTCCTTAAAGTTTGCGATAATCGGGTTTTCGATAATTGCTCCCGATTGCCCCGAAAGGTTTTTCTGAGGTTTCTGCATCAATCCGCGCATACCCGCCAACTGACGAACCTGCTCCTGTGAGCCTCTTGCTCCGGAATCAACCATCATATGAAGC